>MAAC01014892.1_pt1 | contig 15834 bp, 14 predicted proteins | sample 1115981 | NCBI WGS metagenome assembly MAAC01 (sample SAMN04961126, study PRJNA320927) | seawater metagenome | isolation source: sample BD02T64 sea water enriched with oil for 64 days | place: USA:Gulf of Mexico | collected 2013-07-27 | reverse complement strand
TTCAAGGAAATTATTTTGAACTTTCCTTGGATTACAGGCTCTTACTTTACGAGACTTTTATTTCCCTTAGTGTTTCATGTTTTAGACGCGTTTCCTTTTAAGGAGAACGCGTTTTTTTTTGTTTAAAATAAAATCCAGCTATTCATGAGCATTAACAATGCCTTAATGTCATTTTTTGTTAGGTGACTTATTGAAAAGGAAATAAAAAAGGAAAAAAATTAATTTTATGATGAACTTTATTAAACTACGTAAGTCTTAGTATATGAGAGCATACATCTCCCTGGACTGCTTTCTTATTATTATAGCGCGTTACCCTAACGCGCTTTTTTTTTCCCTTCAAATAGTTATCGCTTTATTTCTTGAAATAATCTTGGATAAACTCATCAAAATTAAGCTCATCTCCACGTTCAATGGTTTGTTGTTGTTGATGTGACAATGTAGCTTGGTCAATAAAATACTGTTCGTCATAATGTTGATAGTTTCTAGCCATTAAAGCCTGTCGATAAGTTTCCGCTTTATCTAATGTAAACTTTGTTAAGCTTTGATTTTGTTCAACGACTACAGATAATATCTGCGCTGATGGTGTTAAACTGCTATCAAATAGTTTCTTTTCTTCTTCTGCTAACGCTGTGACATATTTATCCGTTTGGTATGCTTTATCGAGTAGCAAAGCTATTTGTTTCATCTCAGTAAATATCTCACTTCCCCATTCAGGAATAGATTTTTTCACGCCACCATCATCGAGTAATAACTCAGGATCTCGGCCTTTGATAACAACTGCATCCATATTCGATTCGCAGATATTTTGTTGGCTACACTCAAGTATTAAATCTTCAGTTAACGCACAATAAGTTAAGAAAATATCGAGAAAATAAATCTGTTGTATGCTGATCCCCGTATCTGCGAAAGGATTAACATCTAAAGCGCGAACTTCAATATATTCAACACCACGACTCTGTAATGCTTCAGAAGGTTTTTCACCTGACTTAGCCACTTGCTTGGGACGAATTGGCGCATAAAGTTCATTTTCTATTTGTAATACATTGGCATTTAATTGCTGATACTTATCATTAACCTTGATACCTATTTTTTCAAAGACCGGTGATTGCAAATTAATAGCATCTTTAACGCCATCTAAATAACCATCGAGGTTGTTATAACAAATTTGTAAGGAAGATTGTTCGCTGTTGGTATAACCCAAATCGCTCATCCGCAACGAAGTTGCATACTCGAGGTATAAATAGCCACTTTCAGATTTTTTAAATGGTAATTGTGTTGGTTTATCTTGTAAAAATGAACGGCAAATAGCCGGAGAACTCCCGTATAAGTAGGGAATCAACCAACAAAAACGTTTATAGTTTCTTAACAGCGAAAAGTACTTATCTGAAACAAACTGCTGAGTGTCCTGATTATTATTATCAATCACTTTTAGCGTTTGCCAAAAACTGTCTGGAAAAGAAAAATTAAAATGAATGCCTGAAATGACCTGCATCATACTGCCATAACGATTTTTCAAGCCTTGACGATAAACCGTTTTCATCGTGCCGATATTTGAACTACCGTATTGGGCAAGCTCTATGTCTTCTTCATCACCAACAAAACATGGCATGCTCATTGGCCAAATCAGTTCACCATTAATTTGAGATAAGGTAAATTTTTGAATATCTCTGAGCTGTTCAATCGATTGTTCAGGTGACTGACTCACAGGGGTAATAAACTCAAGAAGGCATTCTGCATAGTCAGTAGTGATATTAGGATGCGTTAAAGCCGAACCCAAGTTGTGATAATGCCTTTCAGTAGATAATTTACCATCCGCCAAAATGCGTAGTCCTTCACGTTCGATACCTCGTCCAATACCAACTAAAGCAGAAATATTATTATCATCGCTAAGTGCGTCGATATATTGTTGAAAAGATTTTGTCAAAATGATCCCTTATGCATTGAACTATGACTCACTTCCTATTTAAGGGTAAAGTTTAGTTTTTCAATGCTTATCGTACTTTTTATGATTTAAATGCAGACCGAGTAAAGCTCAATTTAATTGCAAACTACCAAAAAAAACCGGAGCTAGTGTGTTTTTATTTATTAGCTATTTCTACTCTACAAAACATCAGGTAGAGTGAAGCCAAATAATTAGCCGTTGAAAATATATGCAAGACAGTCCTTTATCTTTATTACCTCCTATCATCGCAATTATTATCGCCATTTGGCGTAAAAATGCTTTATTAGCTTTATTAAGCGGCATGATCTTATGTATTTTTATGAATGCAAACTTCAACGTTATACAAGGCACAACAAATAGTATTGCCGGCGTTTACCATGTTTTTTCTTCAATCAGTAATGTCTATATCGTGGTTTTCAGTTTACTCATTGGTGCCTTGGTGACGCTAATGAATCAATCCGGTGCAGTTAATGGCTTTATTGTGCTGTTATCAAAACTGAACTTAGTGAAAAACTCCAGACAAGCCGCGATGTTACCAACCGTCATTGGTACCAGCATTTTCACCGATACCAACCTCAGTATGTTCACTGCAGGAATGGCTAGCCAAAAGTTATTTGATCAACATAAATTAAGCCGAGCACGTTTGGCTTATTTGGTTGATTCCACCTGTGCCCCTGTCAGTATCTTACTTTTGATCAATGGTTGGGGTGCTTATGTTTTAGGCCTTCTCGACGGTTATAATTTTGACGACTCGGTTGGTATATTAATTGGCACTGTCGGTTATAACTTCTACGCCATCATTGCTGTATTGATGGCGTATTATACCGCCTATAGTGGTAAAGTTTTTGGTCCGATGAAGCACGCAACCTCACTTATTGAAAGTAAAAATAATTCACAAATCTCCCGCACTTCACCGGCAATTATTATGTGGTTACCACTGATATCACTATTACTTATCACTTTGACATTGTTATGGTTCACAGGAGATGGCGATATAAGACGCGGCTCGGGTTCATTTTCCGTTTTTTGGGCAATCGTCAGTGCGTTAACGCTATTAATTGTGATGATCAAAAGCCATCAGTTATTAACCAGCAAAGAAATTGCACAATATGCGATTAAAGGCATTAAACATATGTTTATACCTGTTGCCATTTTAGTACTCTCTTTTGCTTTTGGTGACGCGATAAAAGAACTCGGTACCGGCATTTATGTCAGTCAGGTATTAAATGTTGAAGTCCCACAATATTTCATCGCGCCTATTCTATTTTTAGCCGCTGGATTTATGGCCTTTGCCACAGGGACATCATGGAGTACATTTGCAATTTTGATCCCTATCGCTGTACCTATCGCTCAACAAACCGGCTTACCCGTTGAATTTCTTGTCGCTGCTGTTTTAGGTGGTGGCATATTTGGCGATCACGCATCACCCATTTCTGACACCACAGTCGTAGCCTCAATAGCCAGTGGATGTGACCATTTTGAGCATGTTAAAACACAATTACCCTATGCCTTGTTTGGTGGCGCTCTGACGTTATTAATATATTTAGCGATAGGCTTCACCCTTTGAGTCACCCCAACAAGCATTTAATCGATGTTGTTGATGAGCAAGCGGAGTTTATTATCGTTAATAAACCCGCTAATGTTGGCTTTCATGATGAAGACAATGAGCTTGGCTATTTTAATCAAGTTAAATCAGCACTATCACTTACAGAGTTATACCCTGTTCATCGTTTAGATAAAATGACTTCAGGGCTACTTATTTGTGCCAAAACTAAATCAGCGGCTAAGCATTTTCAATGTTTATTCGAGCAGAAAGAAATTGAAAAATTCTACCTCGCCATCTGTGATAAAAAGCCTCTAAAAAAACAAGGCCTGATAAAAGGTGACATGGAAAAGAGCCGGCGCGGTATGTGGAAACTTTTACGCAGTCAGAAAAATCCAGCGATCACCCAATTTTTTAGCTATACGTTGGCAGGTGGTAGAAGGCTATTTTTAGTAAAACCTAATACTGGCAAGACTCACCAAATTCGTGTTGCTCTCAATAGTTTAGGCTCCCCTATTATTGGTGATCCAAACTATTACGGTACTTCACAAGCAGATCGTGGCTACTTACATGCTTATGCTTTGTCATTCGACTTTAACAACAATAGTTACCGCTATGTTATGCCTGCTAAATCAGGTGAGTTGTTTGCTGAGCTAACGACCATGAAAGTACTGGAAAACTTAACAACTCCTTGGTCGCTCACTTGGCCAATGATTAAATAGCAAGACAATAAGGCTACCTCGATTAAATTAAGCAACCTATTTTGCTTTGAAAATAATCGAGGAAAACCCTTGTTTTGGCGGGTATATTTCGACTTTGATATAACAAGGTTAATTGTTGCGCGACAACGGGAAGCTTCAGCCTAACAGGCTCAATACCAGGGCTATTCTTGCCAATGTAATCAGGTAACTTTAATAAGCCCATCGCGCGCTGACAGGCTTGTACACGCATCTCTGTGCTAGAAAATACCAGCGCAAGCTTAGGTTCCACTATCTGCACTTGTCCGTGATTGCGAAATAGCCATTGCTCATTTTCAGTCGCTAATACCGCCCTCTCTGCCAATATCTGCTTTGAGTCTACTCCGTTAGTCAATTTGCCATCAGTGGCGGCATATATCGATTGCGGGAAACTTAACAAGGTTTTACCGATCCAATTAGAATTAGGCAACTCTTGCTCATGTAAAACAAATACTAAGTCATACTGATGGTTAAAATCAGGGTATATGGTTGAATAATGATGACAGTGAATTTCAATTTCAGGATAAGTTAAAGCAAAGTCAATTATCAGCGAACTGATCACTTTATTAAAAAACTCTAAAGGCAATAATAGGCTTAATTTACCTTTTACTTTAGTTTCTGCATCATCAATGAGCGTTTCAATATCACTTAATGCAGCGATATGAGGTTTGCTAGATTGGTATAATAACAAACCACTCTCGGTTAATTGTTGCTTTCTTGTTGTGCGAATTAATAGCTGGCTACCTAATGCTTGCTCAAGTGAAGCAAGTCGGCGACTAACCTTTGACTTAGGCATCTGCAGTTTTTTCGCTGCAAGAGTTAGTGAACCTTCTTCAACTATCGTGACAAACAATAAATAATCACCAAGCGCATCAATCAACTTTATTATCTCATTAATAGAACAATCAGTTCCATTTAACCCCACTAATCAAAGTAATGCAACTGACATAGACTTGCCTACATACCAAACAGTGAATAAAAAAGGAAAAGCGATGAACCAAGTAACAGAGATTTCAGCCGAGCAATTCAATCAAGAAGTACGTGAACATCAAGGTAAAGTATTAGTGGACTTTTATGCCCCTTGGTGTGGACCTTGTAAAATGATAGCCCCTGTGGTCGAACAAATTGCCCAACAATATGCAGATGTAAAGGTGGTAAAAATAGACGCGGATCATGCTCAAGAACTGATGTCACAATATTCAGTAAGAGGCATTCCGACTTTACTATTATTGGAAAATGGCGAATTAATTGACCGTAAAGTAGGCGCGGCTTCAGTTAAACAAGTGACTGAGTTTATTACTCAGTGATTATCACAGCAGATAAAAAAGCCAGCGGTAAAGCTGGCTTTTTATGTTCAGGATGAACGGTATGCCGTGTTGCCATGGATGGCAAGGAACGGCGATGTTCAGGATGAACGGTATGCCGTGTTGCCATGGATGGCAAGGAACGGCGATGTTCAGGATGAACGGGTTCCGTGTTGCCATGGATGGCAAGGAACGGCGATTTATTAAAACAATTTACAAACTATGGATAAATACAATGGCAATAGCCGTTGGACAAACATACTTGGTATACAGCGGCCAAATCTTCCAGAACAGGCCATTTTCAACGTCGTCATTGCCTAGCTTAAGTTCTTTTAGAATTTCACTACGATGCCATATCCAACCAACAAAAATACAGCACAACATAGCAATAATAGGTTGACCATATTCGGTAGCAATTGTGGCAACTAAACCTAACAGCAAGTCGACATTGGTAATAATACCTGCGCTGATCATGAAGATAATCACACCAATAGCTGTAGTCGCTTTTTTACGTTCAATATTATGGCGCTCAACGACATAAGAAACCGGGCCTTCTAACATTGAAATCGACGAGGTTAATGCCGCAACAGACATTAAGACAAAAAAGGCAAAACCAACATATAGCCCCATTTCTCCCATCGTGCTAAATAAGCTAGGCAATACCGCAAAAACAAGCCCTGGGCCTGAAACTAAGCTGCCATCGTCGGCAAAAATAGTCACACCTTGTGCTTGAGCTACATACATCGCCGGAATAATTAATAAACCCGCTAAAAAGGCAATGGAAACATCGATTAATGTCACTTGTGCACCAAGGGTAACAAGGTTCTCTTTTTTAGAAATATAAGAGCCATAGATAACCATGACACTGGTACCTAATGACAAAGAGAAGAACGCTTGTCCTAGCGCACTGATCAATAAATCAGGTTCGAATATCCGGGAAAAGTCAGGATTTAAATAAGCATTTAACCCGACACTTGCACCATCTAAAGTGAATACATACGCAATAAGCATCACCAATAAACAAATTAATAACGGCATTAATCGTTTCGACCATTTTTCAATGCCATCTTCAACACCACGGCGAATAACAAATACCGTTAAAAACATAAACAGTGCGGTAAAAAGTATATTACGTGGCAATGATTGGGCGATCACCCAATCGGCGGTATCACTGCTGCCTAATAATTTTGCAACTGGCTCTACTGAATAAGAAATCATCCAGCCTGCTAAAATACCATAAAAACTCAAAATCAATGCGGCACAAATAACCCCACCAAAGCCAACCACAAAGGCAAAACGTTTATGGAAGATTGTCCGAGACATCTTTTGTAATGAAGTTACCGCATTCGCTTGGCCATAACGTCCAATTAACAACTCAGCCATAAAAGCAGGATAAGCTAAACAAAACGCTAACACTAAATAAACCAGCACAAAAGCAGCACCACCGTTGCTCGCTGTTTGTGTTGGAAAACCCCATATGTTTCCTAAACCAACTGCCGAACCGGCTGCTGCCATTATAAAGCCAATGCGAGAACTAAACTCACCTCTAGAACCTGACATGAAAAACCAACTTTGTTATTTAAAAATCACCTTAATTTACTCAATATATTGAAAAATAAATAGCCTTTAAAAAATTTAACTTTCTTTTATATTTCAAATATTCTGTAAACTTGTAAAGATGAACGTACCTTATTGGTTATTTATCCAACAATATACGATGAATATGGTACTCAAGAGGTGACTTGTTAAACTCAAGTCACTCAATTGATCATTGTTAATCTCTAAAATTATTAAATTGAAATGATTGCTCTAGATCTGAATCTTTCACTAGGCGCATTACTGCTTGTAAGTCATCTCGCTTTTTACCCGTTACTCTAAGCTGCTCGCCTTGGATAGACGTCTGAACTTTTAATTTGCTGTCTTTAATGATTTTAACAAGCTTTTTAGCGATCGGTTGTTCGATACCTTCTTTAAAAGAAATCGTCGCCGCGCAGTTTCTACCTGAGAATTCTGGCTCACCAACGGTCATCGCTTTCGCATCAACATTTCTTTTTGTTAACTGAGAACGCAACATGTCAACTAATTGCTTAACCTGAAAATCACCTTCAGCTTTTACCGTAACATTAGGCTTTTTCCATTCTAAACTAGCTTCTACGCCTCGAAAGTCAAAACGAGTGCTCAGCTCTCGGCTAGCATTTTCAGTCGCATTTCTAACTTCTTCTATATCTATTTCCGACACAATATCCATTGAAGGCATGTTTATTCTCTTTTTTAATCAATATTTTCCCATGATAACAAAAACTTTATCGGTGAAACATTTTTTTCTTATTGACATATTTGTTAGCATTGAAGAACGAATATCATTTATAAACCATTAAAAGTATGAAAATTGTTGTTGTTGGACAGGGTGCCATTGGCTTGCTTTGGTATTATAAACTTTCACAAAGTGTAGCAAATAAAGTCAGCTTACTTTGTTCAATAAACACGGAAAAATCTCATCAATTAGACTTTTTAGATCATGATAATCAACAGCACCACCAAGAGTTAGACTATGCAACAAGGGTCGATCTGCATAATGCGGATATCATTATTTTTTGCTTAAAAGCTTATCAATTAACAGCCGCCTTTAGCCAATATCTTGATGAGAGAACAACCAATGCGGCTATTGTTCTTTGCCATAATGGCATGCTAAATAGCGCTGAGTTGCCAGATGAACATCAAGTATTCGCAATGCTGGTAACCCATGGTAGTAAACGTAAGCACAATTATTCTATTGAGCATACAGGCATAGGACATGGTGATATTGGTCTTGTGAAAGGTACTACTTCAGCAGAAAAAATCGCGCAACTTGTCACTACTTTTAACAATGCTTTACCTAAGGTTTTTTGGCATGAAGATATATCAACAAAACAATGGTTAAAATTGGCGATTAATTGTGTGATAAATCCTTTAACGGCAATTAATGATTGTGACAATGGCGCTTTAGAAAAAGAAAAATATTATGATGTTATTGAAAGAATACTAGCAGAGTTAGTCACCATAGCGACGGTAAACAAGATTGAATTACCTTTGGCTAGCCTAAAAAAATCGGTGTTCAATGTGATCGCTAAAACCGCAAAAAACAGTTCATCAATGCGTAGTGATATTTTAGTGGGCAGAGTAACCGAAATTGAACACATTAATGGCTTCATTCACCAACAAGGGCTTTTGCATAATGTTGCCACACCAGAGAACACTATGTTGTGGCAACAAATAAAAACCTTGGAGTTGAAAAGCAAAGCCTAATAAGAGTAATTATGGACGATAAACTTTAACGTTTTTATACCCGTTATCAATCAAATATAACGCTTGTAGTTTACTCATCACCCCTTGCTCACAATACAACAAATATTCTTTCGACTGTTCTAAATCGCCAAACTGAGTCGCTAATTTATAAAATGGCAAATGTTTAACTTCAACGCCATCAATTTCTAACGGTTTGTCGTCTTCTTCTTCCGGACTACGAATATCGATAACAATGGCATTACTATCAATATTAGCCACTTCGGCAACGGCATGAATTTCTTCTTCTGCTGCATCACCAATATCACGGATATCAAAAATACGGGTTGCTTCAACCACTTTATCCAAAATAGCAAAATCAAAGTTATCTTCTTCTGTTTCTATTTTTGACAACACTGCTTTTACGGTTGGTTTCTTAGAAATCACACCACAGTATTCAGGAATAGTTTTAGAAAAATCTTCAGTACCTATTTTACGTGCAATATCAATAATATCTTGCTTATCATAAGCAGCAAGTGGCCTTAAAATTAACGTCTCTGTGACTCTATCAATGACATTTAAATTGGTTAATGTTTGGCTAGACACTTGTCCTAATGCTTCACCGGTCACTAAGGCTTGAATACCCGCTCTTGAGGCGATTTTAGCGCCGGCGCGCATCATCATGCGTTTAAGTACTACACCCATTTGACCATTTTCAACTTTTTCCAAAATCTCAGCGACTACAGGTTCAAAGTCAACGGCAAAAAATTTAATACGGTGTGATGCGCCAAATTTGCTCCATAAATAATGGCTGACTTCTTTAACACCAACTTCATGGGCAGAACCGCCTAAATTGAAAAAACAATAATGTGTTCGAGCGCCTTTTTTGATCATTTGATAACTGGAAACGGCAGAATCAAACCCGCCGGACATCAAGGACAAAACATCCTCTTGAGTAGCAATGGGGAAGCCACCTAGTCCTTTGAAGCGATGAGTGATGATAAATAAGTCTTGGTTTTTAACTTCCAATTGCACAGTTACATCAGGTTTTTTTAATTTGACCTTGGCACTATCAACCGCTTGATTTAAACCGCCACCGACGTATTGCTCTATTTGCAATGAGGTAAACTCATGCTCACCGGCACGTTTTACTCGCACACAAAAGCTTTTGTTTTCGATAGTTTGTCTGTGAACAGCCAAGGTTTTTTCAAAAATGTCGTGTAAATCAGTAAAGTCTTGACGCTCCACTTCTATAAAAAATGCCACACCAGGTATGCATTGTAAGGTATCAATCAACTGCAGACGGTTTTTCTCATCCGTATTTTTAGTATTGACTTCAATACTGTCCCAGTTAATTTTTGTTGTTACTTGTTCATCAACACGGCGTAAAACATTTTTAATGTTTGATTCCAATATTTTAGTAAATCGTTTACGCACAGGACGACTTTTCATGGCAATTTCAGCCTGTAACTTAACAATAAACTTCATACAATAATCCTAAATCAAAAACCAAGAAAATAAGTGGCGCGTAGTATACCAGTTTGATTAAGTTATTTCACACACAGGGAGAATTAATCAAATAGCTATTAAACCCCCAACAATGTTCCAAATCCTGTAGGCGAGGATTTATCCTTGCAAAACCATGATACAAATTACAAGGTTAAAACCTTGTCTACAAACAACCAAACCCTGTGGGCGAGGATTTATCCTTGCAAAACCATGATACAAATCACAAGGTTAAAACCTTGTCTATAAACATCCTATACATAAAAAAGGATCTCATTAGAGATCCTTTTTATCGGTAACCTTGTAACTGCTATCTAGTTATCACTTTTAATCACCGAATAGGGTTCGGTTTCTTTTGCCTTTCCTTGATTAATCGATATTTCAACCCGACGATTACGGCGTCTATTTAACGCATTAGTATTAGGGACTAATGGCTTAGTATCCGCATGACCGGCCGAGAACATTCTGGATTGATCAAAATCAGGCACTTTCACTAACTCATGTACAATAGCAACAGCACGCTTACTGGATAAATCCCAATTTGAAGTAAATAGCTCCGAGTCAATACCTTGGTTATCGGTATGTCCTGAAACCATGATCTCCCCAGGCACCGTTTTTAATATTTCACCAATTTGTTGAATGATAGGTCTAAATCTCGGTTGTAGGAAAGCAGATCCCGCAGGAAAAGAACCATTTTCTTTAATGCGAATTGTCACTTGTTGACCTAATGATTCAAGTTCAATGGCACCGTCTTGAATTTGATCTTCAAGCTGATCAGCTATTTTTTTCACTAACTCACTGACTTGTTCTTGTGATGATTGGTTTTGTTCGTCTTGAGACTCTTGCGCTGTTTGAGCTGATTGTGCATCAGCAGTACTTTGAGACTGGCCACCACGTTCAGTGCCTCGCTGCTCTTGCCTACCGCCCGCTGAGGTTTCATCACCCGCTTGAAATTCCAACATTTGCTGGGTCATTTCTACGGTTTGTTGTTGGATCACTTCAATCGGTGTGGGCTCTGGTTTACCCGGACGAAACTCTTGCGCAATGATACTGGTCCCCTTGGGGATATCTTTAACTTCAATTTTATTTTGTACACCAAAAGCAAACTTCATTGAGCCGGCTATTTGCTTAAACTTTAAAACATCCATTTCTGAAAAAGATAATAAAAGCACAAAAAAGCACATCAACAACGACATAAGATCTGCAAACGTTCCCATCCACGCAGGTAAACCTGGTGGTGGACACTTACATTCAGGATTAGCCATGGTATCCCTCGTTACTCGTCAGTAGTATCAATTTTACGTTTGCCTTCAGCTAGATAATTTTTCAGCAAGCCTTCAATTACCCGAGGATTTTGTCCGTCTTGAATGCCTAAAACCGCATCTAGAATAAGTTCTTGGTTAAGTTTTTCTTCTGCCATTCTCAATTTTAATTTGGAGGCGATTGGAATAGCGATAACATTGGCTAAGAATGCACCATACAAGGTTGTTAATAAGGCTACGGCCATCGCAGGTCCAATAGATTTAGGATCATCCATATTCGATAACATTGCCACTAAACCAATTAAGGTGCCAATCATGCCCATAGCAGGAGCAACATCAGCCAATGCCATCATCATATTAGAGCCAGTTTCATGACGTTCAGTGGTTAAGTTAATGTCTTTTTGCAAAGTACCACGCACCACATCGGCATCATGACCATCCACAAGCATATCAACACCTTTTTGCATAAAAGCGTTCGATATCTCTGCTTCTTCTAATGCTAAAAAACCACCTTTACGTGCCGCATCTGCCATTTCCACAGATTTTTCGATAAGTTCATCTGGCTGTTCAATTTTGAACATAAATGCCTTGCCAATAATTTTTCCGATGCCAAAAAACTGGCCTAAGTTATAATTTGAGATAACAATAAAAATTGAACCACCAAAAACAATGATCAACGACTGGGTATCCATAAACATACTGATATCGCCAGACAACATCATTGCCATTACCAGTAAACCGATTGCTCCGACCACACCTATTAACGTAGCTAAATCCACACAAATCTCCGAAATATATTGTTAAGCTCGTATCCTTAAGCTTGATAATACCTTAAGGTTTTAGGATACGCGAATACAAATGTGCTTCTTTTTATTGTTACTAAATAGCAAAAAAAGAAAAGCAAGAAGCGCATTGATTATTGGTTATACCTAGTTTATCGTCCATATTGTCAATAACTTAACCCTCGAATAAGATTATTTTGCTGCATTATCGAAAATAACCATTATTGACCAAAAGGTCTAGCTAAGGTAACTTGCGCGTTAACTTAAAGACATACTTCATTATTTGCATACCATGGCCCGTAAAAAAATAGAAAACTTTAGCTTTGAGGAATCACTTTCTGAGCTTGAACAAATAGTCCAAAGCTTGGAGAAAGGGGAGTTGAGTTTAGAAGATTCAATGACGCTATTTGAGCGTGGCCTAAACCTCAGCCAAGTTAGCCAAGACAAACTAAAAGACGCCGAACAAAGAATTCAGATATTAATGAAAAACAGTGGTCAAACTGAACTGCAAGATTTCACTTTTAATGAGAATTCTTAATTGTGAAAACATTAGCTCAACTTGATGCTGTACAGACAAGAATCAATCAATACCTGTTAGATAAACTCGACAGTTTAGCGGTAAACGATGAGAAATTGTTATCGGCAATGCGTTATGCCTTACTCATTGGTGGCAAACGTATGCGGCCCTACCTTGCTTATATCACGGGTGAAAGTGTATCTGCTAAGCAATCCGATATTGACGGTGTTGCCGCTGCTTTAGAGTGTATCCATGCTTATTCATTAATTCATGACGATTTACCCGCTATGGATGACGACGATCTTCGCCGTGGGCAGCCGACATGTCACAAAGCTTTTGATGAAGCAACCGCTATTCTAGCGGGTGATAGCTTACAAACTTTAGCGTTTGATATATTAGCTAACCATCCTTTTTCAGAGCATGCCAATAATAAACGTATCAAACTGATCCAACAGTTAGTGAATGCTAGTGGTTATCAAGGCATGTGCGGTGGCCAAGCACTTGACCTAGGGGCGACTGGACAAGAAATTTCATTATCGGCATTAGAAACATTACACGCGTTAAAAACAGGGGCGTTATTAGAAGCCTCGGTATTAATGGCAGCAGAATGTGCCGCTAATATCACGGAAGAAGACAAGCTAGCCTTGACAGTGTTTGCCCAAAAAGTTGGCTTAGCTTATCAAGTGCGCGACGATATAATTGATATAACCTCAAGCGAAGAAGAGTTAGGGAAACCCTCGGGTTCAGACTTAGCAGCCAATAAAAGTACTTACCCGGCACTGCTTGGTTTAACCGCTGCACAACAAAAAGCTGACGACTTATATCAACAAGCACTTCAAGCTTTAGCTCGTTTGCCTTACAATACCCAAGATTTATCCGAATTTGCGACTTTTATCATTAAAAGAACCAGCTAAGCGCGACAAAAAAATAATTATGACTATAAACCTTAACGATTACCCTTTACTTTCAAAAATCAATTATCCAGCTGATTTACGTCAACTTGGCCAAGCAAATTTGCCACAAGCGAGTGACGAATTACGTCGTTATTTATTAAACTCAGTGAGTAATAGTAGTGGTCACTTTGCTTCAGGTCTCGGTACAATCGAACTTACTGTCGCCTTGCATTATGTTTACAATACGCCTTTTGATCACCTTATTTGGGATGTTGGCCATCAAGCCTACCCTCATAAAATTTTAACTGGCCGTCGCGACCAACTGCATACCATCAGACAAAAAGATGGCCTTCATCCTTTTCCTTGGCGCGAAGAAAGTGAATACGACACCTTAAGTGTTGGACATTCAAGCACCTCGATTTCTGCCGCATTAGGTCTGGCGGTAGCTGCAGAAAAAGAAGGGAAAAATCGTAAAGTAGTTGCCGTAATTGGTGATGGCGCCATGACCGCAGGAATGGCTTTTGAAGCGCTCAATCATGCGGGTGATATACATAATGACATGTTGGTTATTTTAAATGATAACGAAATGTCTATCTCTGAAAATGTTGGTGCATTAAATAACCATTTAGCCAAAATGTTATCTGGTAGTATATATACAGGTATTCGGGAGGGTAGTAAGCGCATACTTAAGAACATTCCGCCCATCAAAGAGTTGGCAAGTCGCGCTGAAGAACATCTTAAAGGCATGGTTGTACCGAGCACATTTTTTGAAGAATTAGGTTTTAATTATATTGGCCCTATTGATGGTCATGATGTCAATGGATTGGTTGATACCATCACCAACATGCGTAACCTAAAGGGTCCACAAATATTACATATTGCCACGAAGAAAGGTAAGGGTTATGAAGCTGCTGAGCAAGATCCGATAAAATATCATGCCGTGCCAAAATTTAACCCTGCGGATACTAGTTTACCTAAAAGCAAACCCAGCTTACCCACTTATTCTCAAATTTTTGGTGATTGGCTTTGTAAAACGGCCGAGCAAGACGACAAGTTAATAGCCATTACCCCAGCAATGCGAGAAGGCTCAGGTATGGTTGAATTTAGTCAACGTTTTCCTGACAAATACTTTGATGTTGCTATTGCCGAACAACATGCCGTTACCTTTGCTGCTGGCTTAGCTATTGGTGGCCATAATGCAGTGGTAGCGATATATTCTAGCTTTTTACAACGTGGTTATGATCAATTTATCCATGACATCGCGATACAAAACTTACCTGTGTTATTTGCTATTGATCGGGCTGGAATTGTTGGCGCTGATGGTCCAACTCACCAAGGTGCATTTGATTTAAGCTTTATGCGGTGTATCCCCAATATGGTGATCATGACACCTGCTGATGAACGTGAATGTCAGTTAATGCTCACCACTGGTCATAAGTTAGCTCAGCCCGCAGCAGTTCGTTACCCTCGTGGAACTGGCACTGGTGAAACGTTACCTGATATCAATGACTCCATTGAAATTGGCAAAGGACGGATCATGGAACAAGGTAAAGACATGGCCATTCTTAATTTTGGCACTACCTTAGGTGAAGCAACAATGGCGGCACAAACTTTAGGTGCTACTATTGTTGATATGCGCTTTGTTAAACCCCTTGATGAGACATTAATTGAGCAGTTAATTGAGCAGCATAGTTGTTTAGTGACCGTAGAAGATAATGCCATTGCGGGTGGTGCTGGCTCTGCAGTGAATGAGTTTGTATTAAGCAAAGGTGCAAACTGTAAGATATTAAATATTGGTTTACCTGATATGTTTATCAAACACGGCACTCAACAAGAAATTCATCAAGAACTTGGCTTAGACAGCAAAGGGATTGTTAGTAAGATAAATAGCTTTCTCGGGAAGTAACAGACAGATATTTATCCTTTCACATAAAAGAACGCGACCGAATGTCGCGTTTTTTATATGATTCAATATTCTTACTCTGAAATATACTCAACTACTTCAAGGCCAAAACCTGACAGTGAATGGTATTTCACTTGCGAGCTTAACAAGCGCATTTTCCCGACACCAAGGTTTGATAATATTT
>MAAC01016242.1_pt1 | contig 15835 bp, 16 predicted proteins | sample 1115981 | NCBI WGS metagenome assembly MAAC01 (sample SAMN04961126, study PRJNA320927) | seawater metagenome | isolation source: sample BD02T64 sea water enriched with oil for 64 days | place: USA:Gulf of Mexico | collected 2013-07-27 | reverse complement strand
TGTAGTCGTTAAGGCTTGTGAAACAATCACTACTGTCGGGGTAGCCCCAGTCAATAAGATAAACTGGGTAGCCTTGTTCTAAAAGGCGTAACACTAACGATCTCTTCGGTTCAAGGTCAGCGATATATGGACGGTTGACCAGCGCGTAAGCTATTAATATGGGCGCTTTTCTTTGTTTAACATTTAGGGGCTCATAACGAAAAAGGCGCAGTTTGTTTTCACTGTAAATAAGTTCTTTAGCAGTTGTGCCGACCCTAGGGGTAGGCTGTCTACCATCATGACTTAGTTGCTTCATGAGGCGTATGAAATCATCCAGCCAGATGTCTTCGTGTTGTTGACTTGTGCTCGGCATGTTTTGGGAAATGATTATTTTAGACGCTGAATAGTCTGAGTTAATTTGCTGATAGCGGCATCGGTATCTTCCTTATATTCTGCAAATTCAAGCCGAAGTTTATGTAAGCCTGTTTGTAAATCTTCAACTGTTTGTTGAGAGGGTAAGCCGAGCACACCGGAAACTTGTTCTGCTATGACAGTTTGTGTGTTTTTTAATTCAGCTAATGATTCAAATAATGTTCTTTGAGTGTCGATATAGTCGTCAGTTTGGCTGATTTCCTTGAAAGCCCCTTCGCCGGCCTTTAACCAGTTGTCACAAAGCTGCTCTGTTGATAATTCAGTGGCTTCACCTTTTAGGGTTTGGAAGCGTTCCATCGCCAACACACTTAACTCGTTATGCAAGCTAGTCATTTTGACGAGGCTTGATTGAACGGTCTCGAAACTTCCTTGTATTTTTAACGGAATATCGCTGAGCGCATGGGCGAATTGATCGCTCAGTGGAATGTCAGCGTTTGCTTTAATGTTATTAATGTCAAAAATTGACTGAAGCCATTCAGGTTGTTCGCTAGATAAAGCATCAAAGCCAAGGGTGTTGGGTAAATCCCAAAATTTAGATAAATCTGGTTCGTTGTCGTTAACACTTTGGACTAATTGCTGATAGAAAAGTCCCTGTTCCCAAACGTTCTTTAAAAGCTCTTTGTATTGCTCAGGCATATTGCCATTAATTAAGGCGTTGAATTGAGCAAAAGCATCGTCGGTTTTAATGGTCATCTGGATCACGCCTAATAAGTGACTAGTAATTTTATTGAAATAGAGGAAAAACGTACAGGTGAATTATTTATTTAATGCATTTGAAAGAAAATGGAATTTGTTGGTGTCATTTTATCGAGCGACCAGTTCTCAACTCCCCAGTTTAAAATATCAGCAGGCTTTGATTCTAAAAGTGCTGTTGGCGGGCTTAAGTTTAAATGTTCTAAAACGTTGATCAGCGTTTCTCTAACGGGCGATAAAGATACATCGCTGGCAAAGGTTTGTTTACTAAGCTTTTCGCCATTAGCGTCGCTAATGACGGGAATATGAGCGTAGTAGGGCGTGTTGAGTTGAAAGAGTTGTTGAAGATAGATTTGTCGGTAGGTGCTGTTAAGTAAGTCATGACCTCTAAGAACTTCGGTAATACCTTGTGTGTGGTCATCTAATACAACAGCGAGATGATATGCATAGACGAAATCTTTACGGAACATGACAAAATCACCTACCTGCTTTTTTAAGTCTTGCTTAGACGTTCCTTGGACAACATCCGTGAGACAAACTGGCTCGTTCGGTAACTTGATTCTTAATGAAGTGGGCTGGTTTGCTTCTAGTGCATGAGTTAAGCAGTAACCGTCATAAATATTATGGCTCTGTCTGTTTGCTAAGTCCTTGCGAGAACATTGGCATGGATAAAGTAACTGTCGTTGTGTTAGCTCATCTAATGCACTTTTATATGCATCGTGCCGTGAACTTTGGTAGAAAACCTGCTCATCCCAGGTGAGCCCGTATTGCTCGAGCGTGTTAAGGATAGTCGTGGAGTACTGTTGTTTGCAGCGAAAAGGGTCTAAGTCATCAATTCGAACGAGCCATTTTCCAGCGTTAGATCGGGCCTGTAAAAAACTGGCGACGGCGGTGTATAAAGAGCCAAAATGCAAAGGGCCGGTAGGTGAGGGGGCAAAACGCCCCCGGTAACCTAAATCCGTAACAGCCAAAAGGCGTAAGTGTACTTAAAAGGGGTTAAACTTTTTGTTTTTCTCTTATTTCGTCAAGAGATTTACAATCGATGCATTGTGTAGCCGTTGGACGCGCTTCTAGACGTTTAATCGCAATTTCTATACCGCAAGTTTCACAAAAGCCATAGTCGCCAGAGCTCAGCATACTGATGGACTCATCAATTTTCTTGATTAACTTTCGTTCACGATCGCGTGTGCGTAACTCAAGGCTGAAATCAGCTTCTTGACTCGCTCTATCGGTTGGATCTGGAAAGTTAGACGCTTCATCTTGCATGTGGTGAACCGTACGATCCACGTCGCCCATCAAACCATTTTTCCACTGCAGAAGAATAGATTTAAAATGCTCAATTTGAGCTGGACCCATGTGCTCCTCACCTTTTTTTGCTTTGTAAGGTTTGAATTCAAGGTGACTTGCGTCTAAGTTTTTGTTGTTTGCTGTAGCCATTATTTTATTTGTTACCAATGGTTAAAAATTTGAGCGCGAATAAATATCAGATATTGAATGATTTTGCAATATTTTTTGTTAATTAGATTGCTCGTGCGCTACATTGTCTTACATTAAAATATAGACCTTATTAATGGTTTCTACAAAGGTTTTTTGATGAATATTGGAAAAGTTTCAAAGCGCGTTGAAAATGTTTTACCGTTTTATGTGATGGACCTGATGGCTAAAGCTAAGGCGCTTGAAGAATCAGGGCGGGACATTGTGCATATGGAGGTCGGAGAGCCTGATTTCCCGACGCCAAGGCCCATTATAGAGGCTGCACAACGTTTCTTAGAGCTTGGTAATGTGCGCTACACAGAGGCGCCAGGGTTGCTTGTCTTGCGTGAAAAGATTGCTGACTACTATTGGCAGGAATATCAAGTTAAAGTGTCGCCAGAACGTATTTTCATAACCCCGGGTGCGTCCGGCGCATTAACTGTCGCGTTAGCCGCATTATTAGATGAAGGTGATGAGGTGCTGACGTGCGACCCGGGTTACCCATGTAATAATAATATAATCACCTTATTTGGTGGGCAGCCGGTACCGGTAGAAATTGGTGAAAGTCATGGCTTTCAGGTGACCGGTCAGGCTATTGCGCAATCATGGACGACATCAACTAAAGGGGTGATGATTGCATCACCGTCCAACCCAACGGGGACCATGATCAGTCGTTCGCAGTTAGAAGGCATTGTTAAAACGATAGAGGAGCGCCAAGGCTTCTTGATTTCTGATGAAATTTATCACGGCCTTGTCTACGAGCAACGAGCAACCTCAGCGTTAGAAGTATCTGATGATGTTTTTGTGTTGAACAGTTTTTCTAAATTCTTTGGCATGACCGGATGGCGGTTAGGCTGGTTGATCGTGCCTGAATATGCGGTGTCTGCGGCTAATCGCTTAATGCAGAATTTGTATATTTCTGCGCCAACGCATTCGCAATATGCTGCTTTAGCAGCTTTTGATCAAACTACTCGAACAATCCTGCACGAACGACGGGATGAATTTAAGTGTCGCAGAGATGTACTTTATGACGGCTTGAAAAAACTGGGTTTTGGTATGGCTGATAAACCGCAAGGAGCTTTTTACATCTATGCGGACTGCCGTGCGTTCACCGAGGACAGTTATAACTTTGCGTTGGAATTATTGGAAAAAGCTGGCGTGGCAACCACGCCGGGGAAAGATTTTGCTGCTAGTTGCCCCGAGCGATACCTTCGTTTTGCTTATACCACCTCAATGGAACGTATTGAGCAGGGGCTCGCTCGTATGGCCGAGTTTTTAAAGGCTAATGCACGTTAAGTATTTAAAGTTCCGACAAGTTTTTATTCTCATTAATATATAATCCTGCGCATGAAAAAATACTATAAAAGATGGCTGCTACTAGGAACAAGCGCTGTTTTAAGTGCTTGTTCGGTTATCTCTGTGGTAGATACGGCCGTCGATGTTGCTCTTTTACCTGTAAAAGCAGGTGTTGCTATCGCAGGCGCGGTTATACCGGATGGCGATGACTAGCTCTTTCGTACGGTCAGTTTTCTTTCCCAAGCGAGCGATGTTTTAACAATCAGGTTTAGATCATCAAATTGTGGTTTCCATCCGATGCTATCGCGTATTTTTTCAGCAACAGAAATAAGTTCAGGCGGGTCACCTGCACGACGTGGCATTTCTTCAACCGTTATGGGCGTGCCATTTTCTTCGTTAATGGCGTTAATAACTTCCCTTACGCTAAAACCATGACCGTAACCGCAGTTGAGCGTGGTTGATTCGCCATTGGCTCTCAAGTAATCCAAGGCGTTGATATGGGCCGCAGCAAGATCAGACACATGAATATAATCACGAATACCCGTACCGTCGGGGGTGGGGTAGTCGGTGCCAAAAACAAGTAGTTTGTCGCGCTTTCCTGTAGCAACTTCGGCGGCAACTTTAATAAGCAAGGTGGCATTTTTAGTCGATTGGCCAATTTGCCCATCGGGATCGGAACCGGCAACATTAAAATAGCGCAAAATTACGTGGCTTAAATCTGTTGCTTTCGATACATCGCGAATCATCTGCTCGCTCATTAATTTAGAGCTTCCATATGGGTTAATGGGGGCTTTAGGTGTGTCTTCAGAGGCGAAGCCAGTCTCAAGTTCACCATAAACAGCGGCTGTTGAGCTAAAAATAAGATGTTTCACACCGGCTTCAGAGCAACATTCAAGGAGGTTACGCGTACCGCAGGTATTATTTTGATAGTACTTCAATGGGTTTTCTACTGATTCGGGCACGATGGTATGTGCAGCAAAGTGAAGCACGGACTCGACGTTGTGTTCTTTTAAAATACGGCTAACGAGCCCCTTATCGCCGGTATTTCCTTGGATGAATTTACCGTGCAATATTGATGATTCGAATCCAGTTGATAAATCATCCAAAATAATGATATTTTCGTTGCGTTCGCCAAGTAGCTTAACAACGTGGCTGCCAATGTAACCGGCACCACCGGTCACTAAAATAGATGTACTTGTCATAAATGCGTGTCTAATAATTGAATGGTTACGTGTTGGTCTTTGTCGATGGTACTGCTGTTTTGTTCGAGCACAATAAAACAATTGGCTTTAGCCATAGAGCTCAATATATGGGAGCCTTGGCTGCCAGTGGGTTTAACGGTCAGTTTGCCATTAATGTTTTCAGCAAAACCGCGCTGAAACTCCATCCTGCCGGGGTGTTTTATAATGGTTTCGGTAGTAATGGCCTGTAGTGTGATGGCGGGCTGGCTTGTTGAGTAGCCCATCAGTTTTTTTAATGCGGGTAAAACGATGTTATGAAAGGACACCATTACCGAGACGGGGTTGCCGGGCAGACCAAAAAAACTGGCATTATTAATTGAACCAAACACAAATGGTTTACCTGGCTTTATGGCAATCTTCCAAAGGTTAATATGGCCAATCTTTCCGAGCACATCGGTGATGAAGTCTGCTTCGCCGACGGAGACGCCGCCAGTAGTGATAATAACGTCACACTTTTTGGAAGCGGATATAAGGGCTGCTTCAACTGCGTCAGCATTATCTGGAATAACACCCATGTCGATGGGGGTAAAGCCTGACTGCTCGAGTAGGGCGTGTAATGTGTAGCGATTGCTGTCATAAATCTGTCCCAAGTTAGCTTGTGAGCCTATGGGTATAAGTTCGTCTCCGGTGGAGAAGAAACCAACAGTCAGTTGCTTAAAAACAGCCACGTCAGCTATACCACAAGAGGCAAGTAAGCCAATGTCGGCCGCGTTTAAATCCCTACCTTTGGTTAATAACGTTTGCCCCTTGCTGGTGTCATCAGCAATGTTTCTGATGTTTTCTTTTGATTGGGGCCATTGATTAATCTGAATGCTTTCGTTGAGACGCGTTACGTTTTCTTGCATGACGACGCAATCACTGTCGTCGGGCACATATGCGCCTGTGAAGATGCGTACGCACTCGCCTCGGTTAATTTTCCCAGTGTAGGGTTTGCCCGCCCAAGATGTGCCAATAAGGTTTAAGGTGTCTTTTTGATGGTCTAAGGAGCGTAATGCATAACCATCCATTGACGAATTTCTGAAGCTGGGTACATTAATATTTGAGGTGACATCTTGGTATGTAACGCGGCGTAGGGCTTTTTTTAGCGGTAAGAGTTCATAATATTGCGGTTGTGGTAAGGCATTTAATATCTGAGCGAGAGCTTGTTTAAGTGGTAATAAACCAGGTGCTGCGCAAGAATCAGTCATTATTGTTTAACCGCTAAAAAATCGTTGATGACAAAGTCGGCCACTTGTTTTGGGTTATTAATATCAAGAACAGGTAGCTGAGTTGGTGGTTTGTTATCGCTGGCTATAGCGATAATAGAACGGTCATTAGGGTGCAGGAAAGGAGCGTTTAATGCCGCTCTATGTAGTTCAATTTTAGGGAAAACCTCCTGCTTGAAGCCTTCAACAATAATCAGATCAACAGGGCTGTTGTGAAAGCAATATAACTGTTCAGCTAAGGTAGGCTCGCCGGAAGTTAGTTCAGTAATAACCGCGCGACGGTGGCTGGACACTAAAACAACTGGGGACGCGCCGGCCTTTCTTAGGCGATAACTATCTTTACCCGGCTGATCAATATCAAAATCGTGATGGCTGTGTTTGACCAAGCCTACTTTAAGGCCGCGCTCACTCAAAATAGGAATGAGGCGGCTTAATAAAGTCGTTTTACCCGTACCGCTGTTCGCGGCAAAGCCAAGAACAGGTGGTGAAGAAAATTCAGGCACAGGTTCTAGTGACGCAAATATTGTTAGAAATGTGCAGCGTTAACCCACATATGAACATAGATACTGGCAATGTAACCAAGTGCAATAACAGGCGTCCATTTAAGGTGAGAAGCAAACGTATATATGCCTCGAGCTTGACCCATTAAAGCTACACCAGCGGCGGAGCCAATAGATAATAAGCTGCCACCAACACCGGCTGTTAATGTGACTAAAAGCCACTGCCCATGACTCATGTCAGGTTGCATCGTTAGTACCGCAAACATCACCGGAATGTTGTCAACGATAGCAGATAACACACCAACAATAACGTTAGCGGTGGTAGGACCAAGTTGACCGTACATGGCTTCAGAAACCATGCCTAAGTAACCCATAAAGCCAAGGCCACCAACGGCCATAATGACGCCGTAGAAGAAGAATAAGGTGTCCCATTCTGCGCCTGCTACTTTAGCAAAAACATCAAATCCTTTTGCGTCCGGGTCATGGCGTTGTGAGGTTTCAATATCCATGCCTTCATCAAAGCGGTCTTCTGGTTGAGTTGATTCTTGGTCTACAGTTCTTTTTAGGTAGTAGCCAAAGAATTTCAAATAGGCTAAGCCAGTCATCATGCCGATGGCGGGAGGTAGGTGTAGGAAGTTGTGGAAACTAACGGCTGTAACAATCGTTAATAGGAATAAAACAACAATAATAATACCGCCGCGTTTCATTTTTAATTCTTCGCCTTCAACTGGATCAGGTGAGCCTGACGGAATGAAGAAATGCATAATCGCAGCCGGTATTACATAGTTGACGACCGACGGTAAGAATAATGCGAAGAATTCAGAGAATTGAACGATGCCTTTTTGCCATACCATCAATGTTGTGATGTCGCCAAATGGACTGAATGCGCCGCCAGCATTGGCGCCAACAACAATAGCGATACAAGAAATAGCAACAAACTTTGGCTCTTTTGTACCAACGGTTAATGCCACAGTACACATGATTAAGGCAGTCGTAAGGTTGTCGGCAATTGGGGAGATAAAGAAGGAAAGAATGCCGAGTAACCAGAATAATGCTTTGTAACTAAACTCTTTTGCAACTAACCAGCCCCTTAACGCATCAAACACACCGCGTTCAATCATCGCGTTAATGTAGGTCATGGCAACTAATAGGAAGAAGAATAGTTCGGCATATTCAAGGAAGTTATGCCGGATCGCAATTTCAGCAGCATGATCAAAGCCATGTTGCTGATAGACGACCGCAATCATTATCCAGATGAGGCCAGCAGCTAACAGCACGGGCTTGGATTTACGCAAATGAAGCTGTTCTTCAAAAATAACCAACGTATAAGCGACAACGAATACGGCAAGTGCTAAATAACCAGCGGTGTGGTCGGTTAAGTCAAGCTGGGGGTGTTCGCCAGTTGTGGCAGAAAAGGCCAATGTCGGCAAAAAGACAAGAAATAAAAGGCTGGTGAAGCGAATTAAGTAATTCATTTGCGTCCCTGTAAGGTTATGTGTGGATAAACAGCTACTGAAGGTTCGATATTATATAGTGACTAACGTGTGAGCAACAAACAGAAAGTTGGGGTCATTGTGATTTCCTTATCTAGATCGTGAGCAAGCCCTAATTGTTATTAGCTATAATTTTATGGAACTAACGTGCACTTGGTGCAGACTATATTAAGATTTAAATAAAAAATCCAGAGGAAATAGAAGATGAGAACAAGCTTAGTAGTACTTTTGTTTGTAAGTAATTATGTGTTTGCGCACGGTAATATCGATAATAAGCATGGAGCTTGCACATTGAAGTTAGCTGAAGGCCGAGGTATTCACCTAACAGCTTATCAAGCTTCAACGCATAAAGGCGAGGTGTTTTGCCAAAGCGCACCAGATTTAGTTGAAACAACGATTGTTCTAGATTTTATGGAAGAAGATTCGAAGGGCTTTCCATTTTCTTTTTCAATAGGATACATGGATGGGGAAAGTCTTGAACCACTAGCTGCGTTACCGCTTAAATTGTACCCTCAAGGCTCAATGCTATTGAATTTTATGCCAAGGCAAAAGGGAAAGTATCATGGCAAGGTCATGTTTTTGAATAAAGACGGGCATGATACGACAAGGGAATTTGATTTTTATGTGGGTGAGCTTGGTCCGAATAGTAGGGAACCTTCAAGTACTCAACAAGTTATCAAGTGGCTGCTGATAGCGTTATTGATTTTAAGTGGGCTCTATATTTGGTATGTGAAAAAAGTGAATAAAGAGCAAGACCAATGACTGTAATTAGGCTGGTATTTTTTCTAAGATCGATTCAAATTTTGATCTAAATCATTTTAATATTAAGGAGCAAATGCTGATGTTTAAAGAATATTAGTGTGAAATTTTACAAGGTTATTATTTTAGTAAGCCTATACCTTCTGATAAATTTAAAGAACTTTTGATTAGTCTTTAAAGGGGCTGGCTTTCCGGTGGCTGGGTAATGTAGTTGGTGAGTTAATGCCCGTATTTTAATTCTTTCTTTTAGTATTGCAAATGATGGGCTATCACTGAAATTAAAGTCACTCATTTAGTCTTTTTTAAGATTAATCCGTGCTCCTATTGATTTATAGAAAGGGGAAAGGTTATTATATTATAACAACTGTTAGGTAGATTGGTTGTGCTCCTCACTAGCGAGGCTTAGGGCCTCGCGTTTTTTTTCAGCCGTATAAGAAAAGATTAGTAGTGCAGGATCAGAATAGGGTGCGTATAAATAAAGTGGAGAATTCTAATGGCAATAACACAAGAAGATGTTGTAGATGATCAAAAAATAGAAGCTTTTAAGTTTAATTTGAAGCCTATGGCTATTGGGTTTCTTATACTCATAGCTATTATGGGAACAGCGCGTTGGTACCAGCAATGGGCTGCATGGGATTATGGGCTTGATGCCACAGATCCGATGTTTGATAAGTATTGGATGACCGTTTTTTGGGGTGAGCTTATTGCTGAAGTAACGGCGTTTTTTGGCTTTGTTGGTTATTTTTGGGTGACACGCGATAAGCACCTTCGTGACCTAAAACCAAGGGAAGAGCTTAATAGGCTATTAGTTTGGGTAACTATGTTAATGGTTTATGCATTTGCATTTTATTTTGCAGGAAGCTTGTATGCCGAGCAAGATGCTTCTTGGCATCAAACAGTAGTTAGGGACACCAGTTTCACACCGAGCCACATATTCCTTTTTTATATGTGCATGCCTATTTTCATCATTATTGGCTTTAGCTTGTTTTTTTATGCAATCACTCGCTTACCGTATTTTGCTGAAAAGATTTCAATTGCGTTGGTATTAGTGGTTTGTGGCCCATTTATGTTGTTACCAACAGTTGGGTACAACGAATGGGGCCATGCTTTTTGGTTAATGGAAGAATACTTTACGGTGCCTTTACACTGGGGCTTTGTATTTTTCGGTTGGTCAATTATTGCATTAGGTGGTGTGTTAGTTCAGGTGATCAAATACATCATTGATTTGCTACCAAGAGTAGTAAACGAAAAAGGTGAGTTAACATCGTAAGAAGGTTTGAGTTCAGCCCTAATTTTATTTAGTCACTTATAGATAAAATTAGGGTAATTTTTTATAAAAATTACAGAGGTTGAGTTATGGCTTTAGAAGCAAATGAAGCATTACTGTTGAAGGCGGTTAGAACGTCGAATTCAGATGCTGCAAGGATCGCGCGTGGTTTAGATAGGATTGTCGTTGGTATTTTGTTTTTTGCAATTGTTGCAGCGTTCCACATACATTTTATGTTGACAGTGGGTGACTGGGATTTTTGGGTGGACTGGAAAGATAGGATGAACTGGGTGACATTAACACCTATGTTATTGATTGTTATTCCGGCGGCCTTATCTTATCCGCTAATGGAGAAGTTCGGATTACCTATTTCAGGAACATTATGCGGACTGTGTTTAATGGCGGGTGAATGGGCAAGCCGTTATTTTAGCTTTCATTTATGGACATATTTTCCAATGAGCATGATTTGGCCTTCAATCGTGATTCCTGGCTTAATGTTAATGGATTTAGTCTATTTACTTTCAAGAAATTTATTTATAACAGCCATATTTGGTGGTAGTTCAGTTGCGTTTGCGTTTGCACCTGCAAACTGGCCAATTCTTGCACCGTACCATGTGCCTGTTATTCATATGGATCAAGTCGTTAATGTGGCTGATTTGATCGGTTATTCATTTACTCGTACGGCAACACCAGAGTATTTAAGAATGATTGAACGAGGTACGTTGCGTACATTTGGTGGTGAGTCTACGTTGATTTCAACCTTCTTCTCTGCCTTTGTATGCATGGTTCTGTATTACGTTTGGTGGAAAATTGGCGCATGGCTTACAAACCTGGGAAGTGTGCCAAACCGTTTAAAAGGCTTTGTTGGTCTAGACGACGTGGCTGAGGAGAAATAATAAGATGCAAACTGTAAATCTAGTAAGAAAGGCAGTTTTATTATTTGTCTTGATGGCGGTATCAACTGTTCTGTATGCGCATGGTGAGCGTAACCAAGAACCTTTTTTAAGGATGAAAACATTACAGTGGTACGACGTTAAATGGTCTGTAGACAATGGTGCAACCATCAATGTTAATGATGAAATTACCTTAAAAGGGCGGGTGCACTTTTTCTCGCGCTGGCCTCAGTCAATCAATGAACCAGATACGGTGTTTTTAGCAAACGCTACACCAGGTCCGGTTTTTGTAAGAGTGAGTAGTTATCTAAATGAAGTACCTCAGATTCAATCAACGGGTGTTGAACTCGGACGTTTTTATGACTTTGAAGTTGTCTTAAAAGGACGTATTCCGGGACGTCACCACGTTCACCCTATGTTCAATGTCCAATCGGCAGGTGGTTTAATTGGCCCAGGGATATGGGTAACTATTGCAGGTGATGCAGATGACTTCGTCTATTCTATTGAAACCAGAACAGGCCAAACAATCGAAAACTTAGGTACATATGCTACGGGTAACGTATACAAATGGCATTTGATTTGGGTTGCGGTCGCTATTTTTTGGCTAATTTGGTGGATAAGGCGTCCTTTATTGATTGAACGCTATTTGCTTGTTAAAGATGAGCAGTGGTCTAAATTGATAACTGCTACAGATATGAAAGTAGGCGCATCGTTAATTGTCATTATTATTGGGATGTTGATTTTTGCTAACAGTCTTACACGTGAAGCGTATCAATATACAATTCCATTGCAAGGTGGTGTGGCTGAAACAGATCCTTTGCCGGACCTAGGTAAAGGCAAGGTTGTTGTTAAAAACAAAAGAGCTGAATACTACCTACCCGGCAGAACAGTGACTATGGATGTTGAAGTTACAAATAACCATGATTTACCAATAGAGCTTGGTGAGTTTATGACTGCTAACCTTAGGTTTATTAACCAAAATTTACCGGTGGCTGTTGCTGCTGTAGATGAAGGTTACCCAGATGAATTAGTGGCAGATAGTTCGCTTGTAATTAGTGATCTTTCACCCATCATGCCGGGTGAAACTAAAAGAATCCTAATTAATGCGACAGATGTTGCCTGGGAAGTTGAGCGACTCAGTAGTTTGCTTAATGATCCAGATAGTAGTTATGGTGGGCTTTTATTCTTTTATGACAGTAACGGTAAAAGGCTTATTAGTGAGGTATACGGGCAAATCTTACCTACATTTATAGATTAATTTTGTTAAGTAATAAGTTGATAAAAATGTATGGCAGGGCTGTTTTATGCAGCCTTGTCATATTAATTTTCACGCCTAATGTCTTTGCGCACGGTGGTGTAACAATAGACCGTGACCAGTGTGTATTTCGTACTGAAGGACATACTATCCATTTTACGGCCTATCAACCGATAGAGACACAACAAGAAGAGCATTGCAGGCAAATTCCTACAATATCTAAAACATTGATGGTTTTAGACTTTATTGATGAAAGCTTGCGTAATATCCCTATTGAAATTCGCGTTGAAAGAAAAGAAGGGGAACAATTTGTTGATTATATTTCGACAAAAGCTGAGAGGTATACATCAGGGAGTGCAAATCTAGAGCTTATAGGTATTACTGAAGGACAATACCGAGTCTCTGTTGGATTGTTACAACCTGAAAAGCATAACCATCAAGAAAGGCGGCATAAAACGGGCTCCTTTAACTTTTCAGTCAAAGATATAAGTAAACGTGGCGACGTGGGTTTTTTAAATAAGAATGTTTGGGTATTTTACCTTGCTGCCTTTGGGTTATTTGTCTATTTATTGGCAAGAAAGTATAGAGATAAAGCTTAAAAGTTGTTTTAAGGTGGGTTTATTCACCCTTTTTTTACTTTCCATACAGTATTCATACGATTGATTGATCGTTAGCAATGGCTCGTTTGTAGTATCGGCGGATATTCAATAATGTGAGGCATCTCAAAAGCGAAATAGCCGAGTATTGCAGAAACTTATAGAAATCAAACTTCTCGCCCTCATCTATGCAGCAGTCGTTTAGTAAAGACTTCAAACTGCATTATTTATACTTAAGACGTTTAAAGAAAAGATTCTTTGGTTTAGCGCACTTAGCTATCTTCCAAGCAAATTATAATAATAATTTTTTAAAGCTTTATTCAGTTGACTGATTGATTAATCAAATATCTCAACCATACTAAGTATTCAATTATTAAGATCAAGCGTATGGGTATTAGTGAAATTAAATTTTATGATGAGAAGAAAGCCGTTGTAACGAACATCCTTGATGCGGCTGTTAAAACACTTGAGTTTGATCAGAAAAGTTATATAGAAACAAAAAGAAAATTAATGCAAATTATCGAAAAGCCTGGCTACGAAGGTTTAGGCTTGGGTGAGGTTGTGTCAATTTCTAATAAAATGATTGCCAAGGTTGCTGAGCACTCCGGCTACGTCATTGTTGACTCGCCTAAAGGTACGGCAGATGAAACGACTACTACTAGAGATATAAAAAGAAAAGCCCTTGATGAGGGATTAAGGCAAAAAGTGGTGCCGAGTAGTGTCAGTCGAACAAGTGGTGTCGTTAGTGAAGAACCAAAAGAACCAAGTATTAAAGGTAAGGAAAACCTGCTTAAACTAATGAGGTTATTGCCGCCTTTAATCACAAGGAAGGAAATGGAGCTCTATTCGGCGCAAATAAGAAAAGTGCGCCTAGGGCCTCCAACGGGTGCAAGTCCACCACGTACCACGGGAGATTTTGAAGTGGTTATTTCAGCAGAATTGATTGAGAGTTATTCATTGGAGTTCGACAGTTTAGTAAAGGAACAGCCAAAAGCGTTTATAGAGTCAGTTGAAATGGTTAGCGGCTCAATAAGAAAAGTTGATGTTTCCGATAAACTACGAAAACAACTGTCGAGAACACGTTCTGTTGCAGAGTTCCTAAGTATTAGGGACCTTGTTGATCGTCACATTAAAGATTATACAAAGCCAACTATTGAAAAAAGCAAAAAGGCGAGCTTGTTTTTTTGGCGCAAAGCATAGCGAATTAGCATCCGTCTATTTGAAACCTAGAGAGCTTTGGAAAAGGCTTATACAGACACTAGGAGGTTCTCAAGATCTATCAATTGGCAACTGAAGCGTTTTACAGGTACTTGACCGGCTAGGTCTGTAAATACCAGATGTATGTCTGTAGCTGCCGGTTTTACTCAGAGGGCATTTGTGCTTTTCTTATGGACTACGCTGATGATATTCATAAGTTGATTTATATTAGCAAGGTGAGCGAATTGTTGAGCCGCTTTTTCGAAAAGGCATCAAAAGGCTAAGCTGTTCTTAATTGTTGACCGCGCAAAAAGAAAGTGACGTCTTAAGTATTTAAGGGACATTAGAAAACAGAAGGTGCTTATCTAATATTGTTATTAGCTCGTTAATTTCACTTTAGTAAAGAATAACCGAACGGATGCTTTTACCTTGGTGCATGAGGTCAAAGGCACGGTTAATTTCATCAAGCCCCATAGTATAGGTAACCATTTCATCAATTTTTATTTCACCACGCATATATTTTTCAACATATTCGGGTAACTCACTACGGCCTTTAACGCCACCAAAAGCAGTGCCTCGCCATACGCGCCCTGTCACTAACTGAAAAGGACGTGTTGAAATTTCTTGCCCAGCGCCGGCCACACCAACAATAATGGATTCGCCCCAGCCTTTATGGCAACACTCTAAGGCTGACCGCATGGTGTTTACATTGCCAATGCACTCAAACGAATAATCAACGCCGCCATCGGTCATATCAACGAGAACATCTTGAATAGGTGCATCGAAGTTTTTTGGATTAATGCAATCGGTTGCGCCAAGTTGTTTGGCAAATTCAAACTTATCTTCGTTAATATCAACCGCAATAATGCGCTCGGCTTTAGCAATAACCGCGCCTTGAATGGCGCTTAAACCAATACCACCTAAACCAAAAACAGCCACGGTGCTGCCTGCTTCTACTTTTGCTGTATTAAGTACAGCGCCAAGGCCAGTGGTAACACCACAACCAAGTAAGCACACTTTATCTAATGGTGCGGCTTTATTTATTTTAGCTAATGATATTTCGGGCAATACGGTATATTCAGCAAAAGACGATGTGCCCATGTAGTGATAGATAGGCTGGCCATTTTTTGAAAAGCGTGATGTGCCATCGGGCATAAGACCCTTACCTTGCGTGGCGCGAATGGCTTGGCATAAATTGGTTTTACCCGATAAGCAAAATTTACACTTCCCGCACTCAGGTGTGTATAGCGGAATGACATGATCGCCGACTTGTACGGAGGTAACGCCGAGGCCAATCTCTTCAACAACAGCTCCAGCTTCATGGCCTAGAACAGCAGGGAATATGCCTTCAGGGTCATCACCAGAGAGAGTAAAAGCATCGGTATGGCAAACACCTGTTGCAACGTTGCGAATCAGTACTTCGCCTTGTTTTGGGCCGTCTAAATCAATGGTTTCAATGCTAAGAGGTTCGCCAGCTTTCCAGGCGACGGCAGCAATTGTTTTCATTTTGTTTCCTTAATGTATGGGTATCAGTTTTATTGAGTGTCGCCAACGGG
>MAAC01020194.1_pt1 | contig 15836 bp, 11 predicted proteins | sample 1115981 | NCBI WGS metagenome assembly MAAC01 (sample SAMN04961126, study PRJNA320927) | seawater metagenome | isolation source: sample BD02T64 sea water enriched with oil for 64 days | place: USA:Gulf of Mexico | collected 2013-07-27 | reverse complement strand
AGTCTTGTAAAAGCACAGGCTGAGTAACTTCAGGCACAAAACAGCGACCACTTTGCTCGCAAGCACTAATGACTATTTTTTGCCATTGTTCGCGCTTTTTTGCTAATCGTTCCGCAGATAATTTTACCCCACAGCGTTCAGTGAAAAGTGGTGTTATTGTATTGACTCCAAGCTCTACCGATTTTTGTAAAGTAAAGTCCATACGATCACCACGAGATATACCTTGGCCTAAATGAATACTCACGGGTGACTCATTGTTGACCGCTTCTTGACTAATTATTTCGACACACGCGTGCTTTTTTTGCACTGCTACTAATTTAGCAGAATATTGAAAGGCTTCATTACCATTAAAAAGAGTAATGGTATCACCTGCAACCAAACGTAAAACTCTGACAATATGACCAAAAACATCGTCAGATAATTTCATCGTGTCATTTAGCGTAAACTCGCTATTTTGGTAAACTCTTGGATTTCGCATGATTAGCTTTTAGTTAATATTTTTTCTTAATGATAAAGTAAGGGCGAAGCAGGCAAATTACAATCGGTATCTGTATAAAATTGTAATATAGCCCTATATTTATTTGACTACTCCTGAGTTAACTTGTAGTTTTTAGGGGTCATAAATAATAAGGTTAATAAGGAAAGACGATGAAAATAAAAATACGGAAAAAGCTTGTTGCAGGGATTATCTTTTTAGGATTATTCGGTCATACGGTTAATGCTGGAGAAATAGTGTCGGTAGATAAAAACTTTGCTAGCCCAATAGTGCCATTAAGTGGTTATAATAAAGTTCATATTCAAGCCTTAGACTTATCAGAAACAACAATTATCTCGCCCCCTTGGGCCGACAAAGATAACTTTCATTGGCAAGTTAAACCGAGTAATGTCGCTTTTTTGAAGAAAAGCTTTCTCAATGGAGTTAAAGACGGCTTAACTGGAAACAATAGTCGTTATAACGTGGTTGAAAAAGCAGGTAAAGGCGTACTAGATGTTGATGTTGAAATCATCAGTTTTATGCCTTATGCCGCAAAAGATGATACTGAAGCTCGCACTAAAGGCAGCGGTGAATTCCATATTTCTGTACAATTAAGAGATGGTAAATCAAACGCCTTAATTCACATTTTTGAAGGCACCGTCGCTATTGGTAGCGAGTATCAACCTAATACTGAAATGGCCCGTTTAGAAGGTGCTGAGCAATTATTCCATAATTGGGGTAAAAGATTACGTAAAAAGCTTGATGAGGCTAGCTAATAGTTAATTTCATTAACATAATATATAGCGCGATTAAAATCCCACCGACAAAAAAACCAGCACCTTGTAAAAGTTTGCTGGTTTTTTATGTGTATTTAATTTGCAACTTTCACCACCGAGCCGCTACGCTTCACAGAGGGCTCTTCGAGCCTACACCGAGGTTTTATTATTCGTGGTGTAGAGCGGTGACTTCTGTGTTCTCTGTGATAATACTTTTTAAGCTGAGTAGCGGTTAATTATAAACCTGCTGACTTACGTAAGTCATCGGCTTTGTCGGTTTTTTCCCAACTAAAGGCAGTAAAAGTATCATCGCCTACTGTCATTTCATAAGGTTCACGACCAAAGTGACCATAAGCAGCCGTTTGTTGATACATAGGGTGCAATAAGTCTAGCATTTTAGTAATACCATAAGGGCGTAAATCAAAATGCTCTCGTACCAAGGCTACTAAGCGCTCTTCGTTAACTTTACCAGTACCAAAGGTATCAATAGAGATTGATGTTGGCTCAGCCACACCAATAGCATAAGAGATCTGAATTTCACATCGGTCAGCAAGACCAGCAGCAACAATATTTTTAGCGACATAACGACCTGCATAAGCCGCACTTCTATCAACTTTAGATGGATCTTTACCTGAAAAAGCACCGCCGCCATGCCGCGCCATGCCGCCATAAGTATCAACAATAATTTTACGACCCGTTAAACCGCAATCGCCCACAGGGCCACCAATAACAAAGCGACCCGTTGGGTTGATATGATATTTAGTTTCACTGGTTAATAATTCAGCAGGAAGTACATGCTTGATAATATTTTCCATTACCGCATCAATTAAATCTTCTTGTTTTATTTCAGGATTATGCTGAGTTGAAAGTACCACAGTATCAATCGCGACAGGCTTATTATCTTCATAAATAAAAGTCACTTGTGACTTAGCATCAGGGCGCAACCAAGGTAACACACCAGAACGGCGGGCTTCTGCTTGACGCTCAACTAAACGGTGAGAGTAATACAATGGCGCAGGCATTAAGGTTTCAGTTTCGTTAGTGGCGTAACCAAACATAAGTCCTTGATCGCCAGCACCTTGATCTTCAGGTTTGCTACGATCAACACCTTGAGCAATTTCAGGTGACTGCTGACCAATTAAATTCATGATACCGCAAGTTTCACCATCAAAACCAACATCTGACGAGGTGTAACCAATATCACTAATAACATTGCGAGTGATGCTTTCTAAATCAACCCAAGCATTAGTGCTCACTTCACCAGAAATAATAGCAACACCTGTTTTTACCATGGTTTCACAAGCAACACGGGCATATTTATCTTTGGCAATAATAGCATCTAAAACAGCATCAGAAATTTGATCAGCAATTTTATCTGGGTGGCCTTCAGAAACAGACTCGGAAGTAAAGAAATGTCTAGACATAAATCCTCAGCGTTAACATATAAGTGGAGAATATACTCAAGTGAATTCAAAATGCGAGTTCATTTGAGTATAGAATAATGATGCGATATTACATGCTTTAATAACGCTTTCCTAGCTTTTTTACGCCTAGACGTCTAAATGGCTTAAATTATTTTAAAAGCCTCATCCTTAAATGATGCCCGCAAATAAATAAGCCATTCGGGGCATTTAAATTTAGCTCAAGGGTAGATAAGTTCATTTCAACACAGCTAACGATATAGTATCATAATGTTAATTAACAATATTTCCATCTGGATAGAAAAATACAACCATGACTTTACTTATAACCTATCTTGTTATTGCTATTGGGGTATCTTTTTTATGCTCAATTCTAGAAGCTGTGCTGCTTTCAGTAACCCCAACTTTTGTTGCGCAAAAATTAGAAGCAAAAGCACCAGGTGCGCAAAAGCTTGTGCAAGTAAAAGAAAAATTAGACCATTCTATATCAAGTATTTTAATTCTTAATACTTTTGCACACACCATGGGAGCCGCGGGTGTGGGCGCACAGGCAATTCGAATTTTTGGTGAACAACAAGAAACATTAATAGCTTTTTTATTAACCTTAGCTATTTTATATTTTTCTGAAATTATCCCCAAAACATTAGGAGCGACTTTTTGGCGAACTTTAGCAATACCTTCGGCTTACGTGATTTTATTTTTAATTAAATTAGTTTATCCCTTTGTGTGGGTTTCCTCCCTACTTACTCGACTATTTAGCAGCGGCAAACGCGAAGTCATTACTAGAGAAGAATTACTCACTGTTGCTGCTTTAAGCCATAAAGGTGGCACATTAGACAGCCAAGAAAGTAAGTTATTGGAAAATATTTTAAAGTTAAGAGAGGTGAAAACAGAAGATATATTAACGCCTCGAAGTGTTGTTCATGCTATTGATGAAAACACTTCGGTATCTGATGCCATATCTTATGAGAAAACAGCTAACTTCACTCGAATACCTATATATAAAGAAACCATAGACACTATTACAGGCGTTATTCTAAAAGCCCCCTTGTATGAACAAGAGCGGGACAGTCAAGGTGAAAGTACGGTTAAAATTATTGCTAACCCCATAGGACGTGTGTCTGAAAGTTTACCTGTTTTGAAATTACTCGACCTATTTATTAAACGCCAAGAACACCTCTTTATTGTTGAAGACCATTTTGGTCAAACCGCTGGTGTTGTTTCACTAGAAGATGCCATCGAAACATTTTTGGGGCGTGAAATTGTTGATGAAAGCGATCAGGTGGAAGATTTACAACAATTAGCAAAAGCTAATTACCGTCAACGTTTAAAAGAAAAAACGGCTAAAACTCAACAGAAAGAAAAATAAGGCGAACATTAACTATTATAGAATTGAAATTGCCGAGAGGCTGAAATATGGGATTATTAAGGGAACGAAAAACAAAAATTGATGACTTTCCAAGTACTGCTTAATTTAGCGCCGCAGCTTATATAGTCCTGAACACAGTGTGCTTTGGTTAAGGTATGAGCAGAGGTTACGGGGAAGTATTATACTTCTGAAGTGTTAAAATTTGATGACTTCCAGAATGCCGCAGCTTACATAGTCCTGAACACCGCGTGTTCAGGGCGGAAGTATCATATCAACCGTAGGCTTCCCGATACGTGCCGGGCTTGCGCAATAGCTATTAGTCAACTCCCTAAGGTAAAACTTATCGGCTCAGGGACATAGTTCGCATACAAACATCCCAGAAGACAGAAGCATTATAACGAAAAATTCAGCTGAATTAAGTGTTTTTTCACGACTTAGTGCTAAGTGCTTTGTATTTAAACATTTTATGTTCTTATCTTAAGCAATTAGCCTTAAGTTTTTAGTTAATCTTTTCGGCTGAACAAGTATTAAGCTTGTTTATTATGAGGAGGGATTAACGCTTGTTCGATAGTTGACTGTAATAAAGCAATTTTTTGCTTATTCTCTTTTTTCTCGGCTTGCAGTTGCTGCTTTGCGTTTAATAACTCATTGGTTAAATTAAGCGCGGTCATTAACATTGCTTGCTCGGGTGTGGCAATAGACTTGTTATTGTTCGCTTTAGTTAAACGCTCACTTAACTCTGCCGCCGCACTAAGTAATGCGCTTTCTTGCCCAATAGGACAGGCAACTTTTAGTTTGCGATCAGTCACATTAATTTCAACAGTACGTTGAGTCATTTGCAAAGGAATTCCAAGCGTAATTAATAAGATACCATAGCGATATACAGTAATAACCAGCACTATAACTGTGCTGGTATCCTGTTGCAAGTAAATGGCAAACAAATGAGCAGTTTTCTATGATTTTCCATGCCTTTTCAACGGGTCAATGTTAGGATAGCAGCAAAGATTTTTATAAAACATAGAGCCGCATCATGACAAATAACCCCCTTGGCAATAACAAAATCGATTTTGCTAGCGCACAAGCCGTTATCACCACCGAAAACATTAAAGCTCACGCCAGCGAAGTTCACGGTGTATTGACAGGGTTAATTTGCGCAGGCTTTGCCTTTGAAGAGCAAAGCTATTTAGCCATGCTAGACGATTTGTTAGATTTTTCCCCTCAAGGCAGCGACGACTTCCCTAAAGCCGTTAAAACCTTAGTTAAACAAATGTACAGCGAGCTTTGGACTGATATTCTTGATGACACCTACACTTTTCAATTAATGCTACCTGATGATGATGACTCACTTGTTGAGCGAGGACACGCACTTGGTGCTTGGGTGCAGGGCTTTAACTTAGGTTTTGGTTTGCAACAAAAAGATAGCCCAATAACATCAACTGAAGTGAAAGAAGTACTTATTGATTTTGCCGAAATTGCTAACCTTTCTGATGAAATGGAAGAAGATGAAGACAGCGAACAAGCCTTTTTTGAAATCAGTGAATATGTTCGTATTTCAGCATTGCTATGTTTTAGTGAGCTAGGCACCTTGCCTACTAATTCAGGCAACAATGGCACGAGCACTAACAGCACTATTCACTAGAGGTTAGGCATGACAAATCTAAATTTACCCGGTATTGCCGCACTGCCAATCAGTGAGTTTGTGGTACATAGAAGTAATCTTTTCGCACAAATGGCTGATAACAGTGTCGCCTTTTTTAGCGCAGCAAGTGAAGTAACACGCAGCAATGATACCGAATTCGCTTTTTGTCAAAACAAGAGTTTCTATTATTTAACGGGCTTTAACGAGCCCGACGCAATGTTAATGTTGGTAAAACACGCAGCCAGTGAGCAAAGCATATTATTTTCATTGCCTAAAGATAAAAAACACGAAATTTGGCACGGTCGTAGAGTTGGCCAAGAAAAAGCCTGCCAGCATTATCAGCTTGACCAATGCTTTACCCTTGATGAACAATACGAATTAATACCACAGTATTTAAACGGCATAAAACAAATTTATTTTGCCTTTGATGATGAAAACTTATCTCAGCAAGTTTTTGGCTATTTAGCCCAAGTACGGGCAAGTGTTCGTCAGGGCGAAAAAGTCCCCACGCAATTAGTTGATGTTAGCCCCATGGTTGACGAGCTACGCTTGATTAAAAGCCATAACGAAATTGAGTTAATGCGTCAAGTTAATACCATTTCAAGCTTAGGCCACCAAAGGGCCATGCAAAAAACCACCGCAGGTTTGTTTGAATACCAAATAGAAAACGAAATACTGCACGAGTTTACTCGCCATGGCGCTCGTTATGCCGCTTATGCCACCATAGTTGCCGGTGGCGACAACGCTAATATTTTGCATTACACCGACAACGGCGAACATTTAGTTGATAACGATTTACTGCTTATTGATGCTGGCGGTGAATTATCAGGCTATGCCGCAGATATCACCCGTACCTTCCCTGTTAATGGCAAATTTACTGAGCCGCAAAAAACCTTATATCAACTGGTATTAAATGCCAAAATTGAAGTTATTGCCGCCATTAAACCAGGCATGACTTTTGCCAAGCTAAATAATATCGCCAACGAACATTTAACCAAAGGCTTGCTTGATTTAGACATTTTATCGGGTGATTTAAGTGAATTAGTCAAAGAAAAAGCCTGTAAAAAATATTTTATTCACGGCTTGGGTCACTGGCTTGGTTTAGACGTTCATGATGTTGGTGATTATCATAGTAATGAAGAAAGAGCGCAATTACGTGAATTTATTCCTGGTATGGTTTTAACCATTGAACCAGGACTTTATATGCCACTTGACGATATGCAATTAGATCCACAGTGGCGTGGAATCGGCATTCGTATTGAAGATAATATTGTTGTTACGATAAGTGGCTGTGAAAATTTAACGAGTGATTGTCCTGAAACTATTGCGGATATTGAAGCACTGATGCAGTGTTAAGTATAGCTACGTAAGTATAAAAATATGACGATGGATAAAGAGACACCTTTTTTAAAGACACAGTACTTCGATATTATTATCTCAGGTGGTGGCCTTTCAGGTAGTTTAATGGCATTAAGCTTGGCTGACTTGAAAAAGGCTGATGGTAGCTTGCTATCAATAGCTATTGTTGAAGCGATAAAACCAACAGCAGCCACAAAACAGGATAATGCAAACCCATTGTTTGACAACCGTGTTTTGGCATTATCTCATGGTAGTGCATCTTACTTAAAAAAAATGGGTGTGTGGCAACACTTATCAAGTGAGGCTTGTGCGATTGAAACAATTGATATATCTGATAGAGGACATTATGCAAAAGCGCGTTTAGAAGCGCAAGAGCATGGCGTGTCTGCCTTAGGTTATGTTATTGAAATGGCCTTGATTGGCAAAGCGCAGTTAAAAGAGTTAGCAAATAAAAGTAATGTTCATTGGTTTAGTCCGGATTGTATCACTGACATTAATTGGCAGGTAAATGATCAAAGCAATGATATAAAAAACGAGAGTAAAGACAAGATTGAGGTAAAGCTCGATTCAGAACAAAACTTACAAACAAGCTTATTATTAGCGTGTGATGGTGCAAACTCTCCCTGTCGTCAATTAGCTGGAATAAGTATTAGCCATAGTGATTACCAACAGGTTGCTATAATTGCTAATGTTGCGACTAAAAAACCACATAACAATAAAGCCTATGAGCGTTTTACTGAGTGTGGTCCCCTTGCCATGTTACCACTTTCCAAGTTAAGTTCACCGTTAAGCGCTGAACTAAATGGCGACAGTCGTTGTTCTCTCGTGTGGACTATGCCGCCTGAGCAAGGTGAAGAAATATTAGCTTTAAATGATAATGATTTTAAACAACAGCTTGAGCTTGCTTTTGGTAGCTGGCTTGGTGCTATTACTCACGTAGGTAAACGTGACATTTATCCATTAGTTTTATTACAAGCCGAGCAGCAGACGTATCATCGTATGGCGCTCATTGGTAATGCCTCACACACTATTCACCCCATTGCTGGTCAAGGATTCAATTTAGGTTTGAGAGATGTACAGCAAATGAGTGCCCTAATTGAAAAAGGCTTAAATGAAAGTACAGATATAGGTAGTTTCGCTTTACTTAATGAATACGCACAAAAGCGTCAGCTAGATCAAAAACAAGTCATTGAGCTTACAGATTCCCTAGTTACGCTATTTGCCAATGATTTATTGCCGTTAGTGGTTGGCAGAAATGTTGGCTTAAAAGTCATGAATTATTTATCGCCCCTAAAAAATACACTCGTTAAAAAACTGATGGGATATTAATTGTAAGTGATGATTCAACAAACTAATTTAAAAGTTTATCAATAAATCACTTTTGAAAAAGATAAGAGAACAAAATGCAAAAATTTGATGTGTTAATTGTTGGAGCAGGCATGGTTGGTTTAACACTGGCCCTTGCCTTAAGAAAAACGAGTAACTTAACGATTGCCATAGCTGACACTTTACCTATTTCTGAGCTAACTGATGAACCAGAGGTTCGAGTGAGTGCAATTAATGTTGCTAGCCAAACCATATTCGAAAACTTAGGTGTTTGGAGTTCCATTATTGCCCAACGTACACAAGCATATGAGCATATGCATATTTGGGATAAAGCAGGTATCGGCAAATTAGATTTTTCTGTTAGTGATCTCGATGCTTTTTCTCAAAGTGAAAACTTAGGCTGGATCATTGAAAACAACGTTATTCGAAATGCTTTATGGCATAAAGCACAGGCTTATGAAGGTATAAGTTTTTTTACTCAAAATAAGTTAGCCAATATTGCGGTTGGAGACAGCGAAGTTTTTGCCAGCTTTGAAACACCTTTAGCAAATGATAATACAGGCAGTAATGTCAACAGTAATAATATACAAGCCCCACTTATTGCCAAGTTAGTAATAGGTGCCGATGGCGCTAATTCTTGGTTACGCAAACAAATGGATATGGCAATGATCAACCGAGATTATGATCATCACGCTATAGTCGCTACCGTTAAATGTCCGCAAGGCCACAAAAATACGGCATGGCAAGTTTTTTTACCTAGTGGTCCTCTAGCATTTTTGCCTGTTTTTCCAAAAGATAGTGATACTTGCTCAATTGTGTATTCAACATCACCTGAAGAAGCAAAGCGCTTAACTGAACTTTCTCCTGTTGATTTCGCGAAAGAATTAACAGCGGCTAGTGATGGTAAGTTAGGTGCTCTAGAATTAATTAGTGATCGCTTTACTCACCCGTTAACAATGCGTTTAGCGCAAGATTTTGTCAAAGATCGTATGGTGCTTATCGGTGATGCTGCTCATACTATTCATCCACTTGCAGGGCAGGGCGTAAACCTAGGTTTATTAGATGCTATATCATTAGCTCAAACGTTATCTGTTTCAACTTCTGAGCAAAGTAAAGACGAGCTAAACATTGCCGATCAAAAAAGATTAAAAGTTTTTGCTCGTTATCGAAAAAGTGAAGCGATTGAAATGATTGCAGCTATGGAAGCAATTAAACAAACTTTTTCGATAAATCAACCGGGTTTTAAATTGCTTCGAGGTCTTGGTATGAGTTTACTTGATAATTTCAAACCGGCCAAAAAACATATGATAGAACAAGCGCTTGGCTTAAAGAGTAACCTGCCAAACTTAGCAATTAAAAAAGCTGACTAACTTCAAAGCAGTATTTGTGAAAAAAATAAATAAAATTTAACACCACTATTTCACCTTAACAAAGTATAAAGTTGAGTTATATTTTATGTAAACCTTGTTTTGAAAATATAATTCTGCAATTGCAGGTAACTTGGGTTTTTATTTGAAAATATAACTTTTGCCTGTTGAATCAGCGGAAATCAAACGGTATAATTACCTTCACTATAAATGGGGTATTGACAAGCCATTCTTTTACTGTCTTGTTCAAAATATCATCTGTGAGTAATTGACTTGGGCGAACAAATAATGACCAACAAAACCGTATTACATGCAAAACACTTAGCCTCTGGCGCAAAAATGGTTGATTTTCACGGCTGGGAAATGCCAATTAATTATGGCTCACAAATAGAAGAGCATAATGCTGTTCGTCAAAATGCAGGCATGTTTGACGTTTCTCACATGACAATTGTTGACCTGCAAGGCCCTGATGCTAAAGCTTTCTTACGTCGTTTAGTGATTAATGATGTAGCTAAATTAACCGTTACAGGTAAAGCGCTATACACGGGTATGTTAAATGAAAGTGGCGGTGTGATTGATGATTTAATCATTTATTTCTTTTCTGACACTAGTTACCGTTTAGTTGTTAACTCAGCCACCCGTGAAAAAGATCTCGCTTGGATGACACAACAATTGACAGGTTTTGATGTCACTATTACCGAACGTCCTGAATTTGGCATGATTGCAGTACAAGGCCCTGAAGCAAAAGCGAAAGTTGCTAATTTATTAACACCGGCACAAATTGTTGCGGTTGAAGGTATGAAGCCTTTTTTTGGTGTGCAAGTTGGTGATTTATTTATCGCCACTACTGGTTATACAGGTGAAGATGGTTACGAGATTATTGTTCCTGATAGCGCCGCGGAAGATTTCTGGCAAAAACTAATTGATGCAGGTGTTGCTCCTTGTGGCTTAGGCGCACGAGATACTTTACGTTTAGAAGCCGGTATGAACCTTTACGGTTTAGATATGGACGAAACAGTTTCACCATTAGCCGCTAATATGGCATGGACAATTAGCTGGGAACCAGAAGATCGTAACTTTATTGGTCGTGATGTATTAACCGCGCAAAAATCTGCGGGTGATCAACCTAAACTAGTTGGCCTAGTGTTAGAAGAAAAGGGCGTGCTTCGTTCTCACCAAGTTGTTGTTACTGAGTTTGGCAAAGGTGAGATCACCTCAGGCACATTCTCACCAACTTTAGGTCACAGTGTTGCCTTAGCACGTGTACCTCGCAGTGTTAAAGTTGGCGATACAATAGAAGTTGAAATGCGCAAGAAACTAGTTAAAGTACAAGTGACTAAGCCAAGCTTTGTTCGCAACGGCAAGAAAGTATTCTAATTGAAAATATATGTAGATGTTCTATATTAAATGAACAACTAACTTAATAACTAATTTTAAAGAATTTAACAAATAGGAAAAATAAAAATGAGCAACATTCCTTCAGAATTAAAATATGCAACTTCGCACGAATGGGTACGCAACGAAGGTGACGGCACTGTTACTGTTGGTATTACTGAACACGCGCAAGATTTATTAGGTGATATGGTGTTTGTTGAATTACCTGATGTTGGCGATGAAGTTAGCACAGGTGATGATATTTGTGTTGCTGAATCGGTAAAAGCAGCTTCAGACATTTACGCGCCGGTATCTGGCGAAGTAGTTGAAGTAAATGAAGAGCTTGAAGATTCACCTGAGTTAGTGAACTCTGATGCCTTTGGTGACGGCTGGTTATTCAAACTTAAATTGGAAGATGCTGGTGAGTTAGAAAATTTACTAGATGCAGAAGGTTATAAAAACTCTATCGATGACGAGTAATTTTAGCGTCGTTAATCAAATTTATACTGCACTGTCTACGCTTTTCGCCCCAATTACTTAGTGAACTAAGCTAATGGTGCCCACAGTTTGACAGCTTTGTCTAAACATTGATTACCTTAGCTAAAAAGGTAGTACCTAATATTAAGCCTCTTTTATTCTGTATAAGAATTGAGGCTTTATTTTTATTTGTAAAATTATTTAAGTGAAACTGTTATGACTTCTCAACTATCTGTTAGCTCAAAGGCTGTTAACTCACTTGCTGAGCTAGAACAAACTCAAGACTTTATCCGTCGCCATATCGGCCCAAGTGAAGCGCAAACTCAGGTCATGCTTAATGACATTGGCGCAGAATCTGTTGATGCATTAATTGATGAAATTGTACCCAGCGATATTCGTTTATCAGAGCTACCGGCAATTGGAGACAGTAAAACTGAAGTTCAAGCATTAGCTGATTTAAAGGCTGTTGCCAACTTAAATAAAGTACATACCTCGTACATTGGTTTAGGTTACTACGGCACATTAACACCCAATGTTATTACCCGTAACGTGCTAGAGAATCCTGGTTGGTATACGGCGTACACGCCATATCAACCTGAAATTGCACAAGGGCGTTTAGAATCGTTGCTTAACTATCAGCAAATGTGTATTGACCTAACCGGCTTACCATTAGCAAGTGCATCATTATTAGATGAAGGCACAGCCGCTGCTGAAGCGATGGCACTAGCTAAACGAGTATCTAAAAACAAAAAATCTAATCTTTTCTTTATCTCAAGTGATGTTTTTCCACAAACTATTGATGTTGTGAAGCAACGTGCAGACATGTTTGGTTTTGATGTGGTAATTGCCCCTGCAAATGAAGCGCCAGAACACGATATTTTTGGTGCATTAATTCAATACCCAAGCGCGACAGGTGAAGTATCTGACATTAGCGACTTAATTGAAAAAATCCATGCCAAAAAAGGTATCGTTGCTGTTGCTGCAGACATTATGAGCTTAGTGTTATTAAAAGCGCCGGGTGAGTTAGGCGCTGATGCTGTTATTGGCTCTAGTCAACGTTTTGGTGTACCTATGGGTTACGGTGGCCCTCATGCTGCATTTTTCACTACAAGTGATAAGTACAAACGCTCATTACCGGGTAGAATTATTGGCGTTTCTAAAGATACTCGCGGTAACAAAGCTCTACGTATGGCTATGCAAACTCGTGAGCAACATATTCGCCGCGAAAAAGCTAACTCAAACATTTGTACTGCACAGGTGTTACTAGCTAACATGGCAGCTTTTTACGCCGTTTATCATGGTCCTAAAGGCTTGAAAGTTATTGCTAACCGTATTCATCGTTTCGCTGATATTTTAGCAACAGGCACTAGAGTAAAAGGCTTATCTCCTGTTCATGATAGCTATTTTGATACCTTAACTTTTAATCTAGCTGACTCTAAAAGTAACAGCAAAGATGAAATCGTTGAGCGAGCGCTAATTTCTGGCGTTAATTTACGCAATGATGTTGATGGACAAATTAGTGTTTCTCTTGATGAAACTACAACACGAGCTGATGTTGCACAGTTATTTACTATTTTATTAGGTGCTGATCATGGTTTAGATGTAGCAGGGCTTGATGAACAAATCATGGCTCATGGCTCAACGTCTATTCCACAATCACTAGTTCGTGAAACTGACATATTAACGCATCCAGTATTTAATTCGTACCACAGCGAAACTGAGATGCTGCGTTATATCACGCGACTTGAAAACAAGGATTTAGCCTTAAATCATTCAATGATTTCATTAGGCTCTTGTACCATGAAGTTAAATGCGACTGCGCAAATGATCCCCGTGTCATGGCCTGAGTTTGCCAATATGCATCCATTTGCACCCCAAGACCAAGTATTGGGTTACAAAAAGATGATTGACGAACTAGCAGATTGGTTAGTTGAATTAACAGGTTACGACAAAGTTTCTATGCAGCCTAACTCAGGTGCACAAGGTGAATATGCTGGCCTTATCGCTATTCATAAATACCATGAAAGCCGCGGCGACTCCCATCGTAATATTTGTTTAATTCCGGCTTCTGCACATGGTACGAACCCTGCTTCAGCGATGATGGTTGGTATGAAAGTAGTGGTTGTTGCTTGTACTAAAGACGGTAACGTTGACATGGAAGACTTAACAGCAAAAGCAGAAGAGTTAGCCGATAGCCTTTCTTGTATCATGATTACTTATCCGTCAACACACGGTGTTTATGAAACGACAATCAGTGAGATTTGTAACATTATTCATGACAATGGCGGTCAAGTTTATCTTGATGGTGCGAACATGAATGCACAGGTTGGTATTACTTCGCCAGGCTTTATTGGCGCGGATGTATCTCATCTTAACTTGCATAAAACTTTCGCTATTCCACATGGTGGTGGTGGCCCAGGTATGGGTCCTATTGGTGTTAAATCTCATCTTGCACCATTCTTACCTGATCACGCTTTAGTCAATATTGATGAAGCAACAATAGGTAATGGCGCAGTTTCAGCAGCACCATTTGGTAGTGCGGGAATATTGCCTATCACCTATCTATATATAGCCTTACTAGGTAAAGAAGGCGTAACCGCAGCAACTAAATACGCGATTACCAATGCCAATTACTTAGCAACTAAGCTAAGTCAGCACTATCCAATTTTATATACAGATCCAAACGGCCGTGTTGCTCACGAATGTATTGTTGATTTACGCCCAATTAAAGAAGCGTGTGGCGTAACTGAAATGGATATTGCTAAGCGATTAATGGATTATGGTTTCCATTCACCAACAATGTCATTTCCAGTAGCTGGCACATTAATGATTGAACCAACTGAGTCAGAGTCTAAAGTTGAAATAGATAGATTTATCGAAGCCATGGTTTGTATTCGTGACGAAGTACGTAAAGTAGAGTCAGGCGAGTGGACGTTAGAAAATAATCCTTTGCATAATGCGCCTCATACTTTAGCTGATATCACTTCAACGTGGGATCGTGCTTATTCGATTAAAGAAGCGGTATTTCCAGTACCGAGTGTGGCAATTGATAAATTCTGGCCAACGGTTAATCGTATAGATGATGTTTATGGGGATAGAAATTTGGTTTGTTCATGTCCTCCGGTTGAGAGTTATATTGACTAGTAAACTGGTTGAGGATCTCCAATTAAAATTGTGAGCGATGCAATTAAGTTTGTGAGTGCAATTAAAATTGTGAGTAATAAATAGTAAAAAGTGAATCAGAAATGATTCGCTTTTTTTGCAAATAGGAAATAGTAATTCAGCTTGCTTATATTTTAGGTGGATCTATCTCACTTCACGCCCTGAGCCTGAGATCAAGTTAAACTTTAACTGAAAGCAGTGGTGAACCTCTATCTTTTAAAGCGCGCAAGTATTGAGTTTCATTATATGGTTTTCCATCTTACCAACACTTATATACGATCCTTATCCATTTGAAAGCGAGTGCACGTATAGCTGCTTGGTGAGAGCTACCTTTTTCTCTTTGTTGTAAATAATACAAATTAGCCCAGTAAGATTTTAGGCGTGAATGGGTTGCCCATTCTATAAATGTTTGTCGTAAAAATGTTGAACACTGCCAGCGCCAATGAACCCAAGACTTTTGGCCACTACGTTCTGTTACTGGTGCTATACCTGCATATTGTTGAACTTCTTGTGCTGATTTAAACCTATCTCTTTGTTCCCCAAATGCAGCAAGTAATCGTGAGGATAGGGCTGCACCTGCACCAGGTAAACTAGTGAATATAGGAGCGTCTGGAAGCTTGTCCATCAATTTTAATATCGACTTATTGTATTCTTGTATACATTTCATTGAGTTTACTATGCGTTCGACATAGAAAATGACTAACATGGTATGGCTATCTATCACAGCCTTGTCATTCGTGAGTGGTTTGGCTTTTTTTATAAGTGAGACTCGATGGTTAACTATTGTATCGTTATGAATACCATGGTCGTTGAAAAACTTTACTAAGGTTGATTTATGGGCTTTTTTAGCTTGCTGAAGGGTTGGCCAGCGAGCAATAAAGTCACAAAAAATATGCGTATCTTTTTTGCAAAACCATTCATTAGCTTGAGGGTAATACTGTTTGATTGCATTAATGATTTGATTAACCACTCGTTGTTTATCATCAACTACCTTTCTCCGGTGCTCCACTAAAAACATGAGCTTACGCATGTTGACACTTTGCTGATTTAAAGGAGGAAAGTGATTGGGGTAACGAAGCATAAGCTCTAAT
>MAAC01006756.1_pt1 | contig 15838 bp, 11 predicted proteins | sample 1115981 | NCBI WGS metagenome assembly MAAC01 (sample SAMN04961126, study PRJNA320927) | seawater metagenome | isolation source: sample BD02T64 sea water enriched with oil for 64 days | place: USA:Gulf of Mexico | collected 2013-07-27 | reverse complement strand
ATCCATGAACCCTCATTTGGTAAAGTTCCTCCTTTACGTTGGGATGACGAACTCGCTAACCCTTCTGAAACCATAGATGAACTTGGTGTTAAACTTAATGGTCACTAATATAATGTTTTTCAATGTTCACCTCTGCATAAACAATGCTAGAGTATATCTAACGTAAATTAATCGATTAAGAACAGGAAATAATAATGTCGTATATCTGCAAGAAAATTATCGTCTGGAGTAGTACCGCTCTGTTATTGAGCAGTCTGCTTGCATGTAGCGATAAAGATCAGGCATTAAAGAAAGTTGACGATGCCATTGCTAGCCAACAAATTGATAAAACTCAAAGTGACTGGAAAACCAATCTGACACAGCCTGAAATGATGCAATTTTCTGAAGGTAAGAGTTATATGTGGCAGCTAGAAACCAACAAAGGTAATTTAACTATCAAGCTTAATCATGACGTTGCACCTATGCATGTCAGTAGTACTATCTATTTAACTCAGTTAGGTTTTTATGACGGTTTATCTTTTCACCGAGTGATCCCAGGTTTTATGGCTCAAGGTGGCGATCCACTGGGCAGTGGTCAAGGTAACCCAGGTTACAAGTATCAAGGGGAGTTTTCTGAGACTGTATCTCATGACAAGCCAGGAATTTTAAGTATGGCAAACGCCGGACCGGGCACCGATGGCAGTCAATTTTTTATTACCTTCAAACCTACCCCTTTTCTTGATGGTAAACATACTATTTTTGGTGAAGTGGTTGAAGGGTTAGAGACAACTCTTGCGACACTAGAAAAATTAGGCAGTCGCCGCGGTAACACTACTGAGCCTTTATTTATCAATAAAGCCACTATTGTCACCGTCGACAATCAAAGCAGCTAGTCGCATAGAAAGCTGACAAAGATTATTTAACCCTCTTACTAATGAGGGTTAAATCATGAATATAACCTTTATATAATATTTTTAATGCGATGTGCCGCTATAAGAAATGAAGGGAATCATTTCCAATATTCAGTAATTTTAGAGACTTTATCGCCTTTAAATTCAAATACGGCTAAATGAAGATCACCATCTTTTTCTTTACGTTGCACCGCTACAGCATTTAAGCCAACAATCATACTCACTACGGTATATCTGTCTTCAACCTTGTTATAACCACCCGACTTTAAATATCTCACTGTATTGCGATATAAGTGAGCTTTGGAATATTCACCACCATAAACTTCATGAATATAAATAAAATCCTCGCTGTACATAGCAAATAAACGCTCAGCATCGGCGACAGTAGAATCATGCATCAATACTTTATTTTGTGCTTTATTCACCGCGATAATTTGGGCTTTTAAGTTCTCGATACTTGATTCATTTACCTCGGTAGCCACTACCGGTACCGTTAATATCAATAGCAGTGTAATAATTAATTTGTTCATATAACTCTCTTTATTTTTTGCTGAATAATATCCAGTATTTCATTAGCCCAATAGTAATTGGACTCGATAAACACCTTTACTTTATTAATGTCTTTCACCTGAAAAACTTGTCATACTTTAGGGATAAAAAAGCTGATTTACTTGAGAAAAAGCTGACGTTTTGCTGATATATTTCATTATTCTGTTATTTTCAGCGCTAAGTAGATAAGTTATCAGCTCAAATAAAGGACACTCGACGGCATGAGTAAACAATATTATGTGAATGACTATTTAGTTGATACATCACGTAATCAAATTTGTTATCAAGAACAAAATATTGCTTTGCCTAAAAAGGCATTAGCGGTGTTAACGTTACTCGCAGAAAATGTTGATTCTGTCGTTTCACATGACATGTTAATGGAAGCCGTTTGGACTAATAGCATTGTTGCCCCTAACACCTTACAACGCAGCATTGCCCAATTACGCAAAGCCTTTAATGACAACAGCAAGCAACAATCTGTTATCCAAACTCATGCAAAACAAGGCTATAGTTTGGCCGCCAAGGTTCATTGGCTCGAGAACAAAACTGATCCCCCCAAGAATGGCTCATCAAATTCTGCCACCATTCAAACGACCAAACCGTTATTAACATCACCATTAGCTGCCGTAATAATCTTGCTAAGCTGTATTTTATTAGTAATTACATGGTTCTCAGTGGTCGAACAAACTAAGCCTTTGCATTCATTTAGCAAAGTTGTGCCGATAACGGCTACAGATGCTAAAGAGTCGAATGCAATATATTCAAAGGACGGGCGTTATTTGGTTTTTCATCGTTATCAAGGATCATATCAACACCATATTTGGGCAAAAGACTTAACAACATTGAAAGAATATAGACTCACCGAGCAAGCTAAATATTTTGGCAGCCATGGTTGGTCTGAAGATGGCAATCAACTGACATTTATCGTCTATAACAATAAAACGGATACACCATGGAATAACGATGAAACCTGCTGGCAACTACACACTTTAGACTTTGCCGCTGCGCTAAAATCACCACAGCCAAGTAGTATCAGAGTAGACTGCACCACCAAGCGAATGGCTATTGCTAGATGGTTACCTAATGGTAATGTTGGTTTGTTGAAACAATCCAGTGACGATGACGGCAGGTACCGCAACATTTTACAGAGCTATAACTTGCGAAATGGTCAGTTTTTTACGCTGTATAATCCAGCAGGTAGAGAAATATATAGTTACGATTTTTCTTTCAAAAGTAATACTTTTGCAGTTATTACCAGAACTAAAGACAATCAACATATCGTGGAACAACTAGCCGTTGATGGTGAGGTATTGTCGAGCGCATTAATCGTTTTAGAAAATAAAAACTCTGCACATGAGTATTACAATGTCTATTATCATCCCAGTGGTGAGTATTTACTAACCAGTACCGAAATGGGCGTTTTTCAATTATTTTTTGATGGCTCTCTTCAGCAGATTCAATCTCTTGGTCACAGAAATTTATCTGAACCAAGCTTCCACCCTCACAAGAACAAGTTTGTCGCTATTCAAGAAACAGGTGACCAAGACATTGCTACTGTTGAATTGAATGTTCAAGAGAAAAACGAAAGCGGTCCTGCCGATGGTATAGAGAGCCACACTAACAGCTTTGCACGTTCCAACTCCCTTGATGTTAATGCTAAATATCAGCCAAACGGTCACTTGATCGCCTATAATTCAACACGCTCTGGTGACCGACAACTTTGGTTATATGATGGCAATACCAGTATTCAATTAAGTCGGTTAGACAGTGGCATACAATCGATGAACTTCGTTTGGTCACCTAATGGTGATGAAATTGCCACAGTCTCTGGAGATAAATTATTGATCTTTTCGCTTGATGGGAAAGTAAGAACCATTAAGACTTCGATGGCAATTTCGAAAATAATGCAATGGGGGGCTGCTAATCAAATGGTCGTCATCGCTAATCAAGACAATATAAATAATGTCTTTGAACTAACTCTCCATGAAGAAGAAAATATCCCTCATTCGTTTACCGATTTAAAGGCTCCGCATGCAAAGTGGGCAAAAGTGACCCCGAAAAATGAACTCTTGTATATTGATAGCAGAAAGAACATTTGGATTAAAAGAGCTATAGCAGGCAGCCAAGAAAAAGAACAACTAACGGTATTAATTAATCAGTTCACCAGTAACCGCTTAACCTTAAAAAACAATGTATTGTATGGAATTAACCATCTCAGGCAATTGTGGCGTTATCCACTAAGTAGCAAGCAGTTTCAAATCATTAACCAACTACCCTCATCGGCAAGATACGTTAGCGATGTTAATAAAAACAAAGCATTAATCACGCAAACGATTCGCCATAACAAGGAGATTATTGAATTTAATTAAGTGGGGAAGGTTTCTATTACTAAGTGGTTTAATTAAATAACCACTTAGTGAAAATTAAAAGATAACTACTATTTAACGTTATCTTTTAATGCTGCTAGAGCTAATTTCAATTCATTATTTTTCAAATGATTAAGCAATTGATTATGCTCATCAAAGCATTCATCAGGGGTGCTGATACGCTTGTAATTCATCCGCATACGATAAACGATAGGTTGCCACAAATTCACTAAATCATCACCGCCAGCCTTGTTTACGAAGTAACGATGAAAAGCCATATCTGTTTCCGTGACCAATGAATAGTTCTCTTCTTCAAAGGCTTTGGTCATCATCGCTAAAATCTTATCAAGTTGAGTAAAGTCTTCCTCAGTTAATTCATTGATAATGATCTTCATCGCATGACTCTCAATCTTCACCCGCAAATTTACCATCAAAGGTTGCAGATCAGCTTTGGGAGCACTGTTAACGATCACGCCACAGTTATTTTTTGAGATCAGTAAGCCTTCTTTGGTTAACTGCAGCAGAACATCTCGCACCGGACCACGCGAGACATTGAAACGTGAAGCCAACTCTTGTTCTTTTAATTTAGTTTTCTCTGTTAAAGTACCATTAATAATATCGGCACGTAATTGGCGTGCTATTTGTTCGCGAACGGAAACGATGGCAGTAGAGTCAAACATAAAAGATTAAATCCTTACAGAGAAATTAAATTACGGGGCGCTATAAATTAGTCGCACGCCCCATAATAACAAGGTTACAATAAATTGTTAACAATGATTTAGGTAAATTGTCTTCTTATCAAGATATTGCTCTAAGCCATACTTACCATCTTCACCACCACAACCACTCATTTTTAAGCCATAATGGAATCCTTGGTGTTGTTCACCAATGCTTCTATTGACATAAACTTCACCCACTTCTAACTCTTCAGTACACTTTTCTATCCAAGCTAAATTGTTGGTGTAAAGATAAGCAGATAAGCCAAATTCACAATCGTTGCTATAAGTTATCGCTTGTTCGATTGAACTGATTTTTACTACCGGTAATATTGGACCAAAGCTTTCTTCATGAATAATGGTCATATCTTGAGTGACATTTTCCAAAATCGTCGGTTGATACCAAGCGCCATTTTCAAAGCCTGCTACTTCAGCTCTTTGACCACCAAAGGCAATAGTTGCTCCTTGTGAAACAGCATGTTTAACTTGCCCGTCAATAAAGTCGACTTCACGCTGGTTAACCTTAGGGCCCATACCTGATTCAGGATCTAATGGATCACCTACTTTTACTTGGCCGACTCTATCGATCAATTTGCTCATAAACTCATCATAGATATCTTCATGAAGATAAAGACGCTCTGCACAGGTACAAACTTGTCCACAATTGGCAAATCTCGCCCAAAATAAATCTTCAACCGCATCATCAATATTGACATCATTCATCACGATAAAAGGTGCTTTACCACCCAGCTCTAACATCACATGGGTCAAATGTTCCGCGCTGCTATGATAGATAGATTGGCCTGCTTTGGTGCTACCAGTCATAGTGATCATTTTAGTGATCGGGCTTTCACAAAGATATTTGCCAATAACAGAACCATTACCATTGACTATATTAAGTACACCAGGAGGAATACCCGCTTCATTGGCTATTTTACCAAGCTCTAAAGTCGCTAATGGTGTTTCAGCGGTCGGTTTTATTACGATAGTATTGCCGGTAATTAAAGCTGGGCCAATTTTTCTACCCGCTAATGCCAGAGGAAAGTTCCAAGCCGTAATGCCCACAACAACACCTTTGGGGTACTTGTGGATATACAGCTTTTCACCAGCATTATCAGAAGGTAAAATATCGCCCTCTAACGTTAAGGCATTATCACAAGCGTACTCTATGAATGTCGCTGTTGCTTCCACTTCAATATCGGCAACTTCCAGTAATTTCCCTTGCTCTAAAACGAGTAAGTGAGCAAGTTCAGCGGCTTGGGCACGAATACCGGCGGCAAATTTGCGTAATATTTTTGCTCTGTTTCTCGCCGTTTCTTTACGCCATGATTTTTGCGCATTATCAGCAACTTCTAGTGCATATTTAGCATCGTCAATACAGCCTTCAGGAATGCTGCCCAATTTCTCACCGGTACTAGGGTTATAAACGGGAATTTCGCCAAGCCATTTTGACGCAATATATTCACCATTAATAAAATGTAAGTTGTTCTTAATATTCATCATCATTATCTTCCCATCCAACCACCGTCAACTAAGACGGTACTGCCATTCATGTATGTTGCTGCTTCTGAAGCCAAAAATACTACTGGCCCCATAAAATCTTCCGGTTTTCCCCATCGACCTTGTGGTATACGACCTAATATCGAGGTACTGCGCTCACTATCATTTCTTAATGCCTCTGTATTGTCAGTGGCAATATAACCAGGAGCAATAGCATTGACGTTGATACCTTGAGAGGCCCATTCATTTGATAATGCCATCACCAATTGGCCAATCGCGCCTTTACTTGCCGCATATCCAGGGACGGTTATTCCGCCTTGGTATGTCAATAAAGAGGCGGTGAAAATTATTTTACCTGATTGCCTTTTCAACATCTCTTTGCCAAACTCTCGGCTTAAAATGAATTGAGCATTAAGGTTAACTTCCATTACCGTATCAAAAAGTTCGTCATCATGCTCTGCTGCTGGCGCTCTTAATATGGTGCCAGCATTGTTAACTAATATATCAACTACTGGGTGATTTTCTTTTACTTTATTAATGAAACGATAAAGCTCATCACGTTGACTGAAATCACACTGGTAGGCATCAAACTTCCGACCAAGCTTATTCACTTGCTCAGCGATTTCGGAGCCTTCACTTGATAGTGATGCCGAAACACCAATGATGTCAGCACCCGCTTCAGCTAAGGCTATAGCCATAGCTTTACCTATGCCTCTTTTACAACCGGTAACTAAAGCAACTTTACCGGTTAAATTAAATTTGTCTAATATCATGTTATTAACTTCCTACTACGGTTGAATTTTCCGCCATTGCTTGGCAAGAGACTAAAGCCTTCATTCCTTGAGGATTTCCTGACATTTGCTCAAATGCTTTATTAATTTCAGACAATATCGACACCGAGGTAATATAAGGTTCAATGTCAATTTCCTTATTAGCGAGCAGCTCGATAGCTTTTTCAAAGTCTTGATATTCATAAACACGCGCACCTAATAATTCCAACTCTTTCCAGAAGAATTGAAATAAATCGATGGCGGGTTTTTCACTGTGGATGGCGACCATACAAATACGCGCTCTTACTGCGGCAATTTCAGTCATAGCTTCAATCGCTTGTTTGACGCCTGATACTTCAAAGACTACATCGGCACCTTTGCCTTCAGTCCACTCTGAGACAAATTCGCTCAGATTTTGTTCTACTGGATTCACGGTTAGAATGCCATTGCCTTTAGCAAAAGCTAAGCGCGATTCATTCACTTCAGAGATAAGCACATCGGCGCCAGTACTTTTTGCCACCTGTGCAACCAATTGACCGATCGGACCGCCACCAATAATGACTGCTTTTTCACCCGCAACTAATCTCGCTCTTGCAACATCATGGCAAGCAACGGCAAGTGGCTCGATTAAAGCCCCTTGTTTAAGTGAAACTGATTTAGGTAGTTTATGCAGCGTTCTCGCTTTCACTGTCCAATAATCTTGGAAAGCACCAGGGCTGTCTATGCCCATAAATTTAAGGTTGTGACAGATATGGCTATGACCAACATCACATGCAGGACAATCATCACAGTAATCAAGAGGTCTCACGACCACTTCGTCACCCAGTGCAAAACCACTGACGCTTTCGCCAAGCTCAACAATGGTGCCCGACATTTCATGACCAATAACTTTTGGCGGAGCAACACGTTGATCCATCACTCCGTGATAAATATGCATGTCAGTTCCACAAATCCCGACATAACCAACAGCTAAGCGAACTTCATCGGCTGCTGGAGGTACGGCTTGTGTTGTGGAAATTTCGAAACCTTTATTACCGACATAATAAGCGGCTTGTATCTTATTTGATTGATTAATAGCGTTCATTTTATGACCTTATCTTTATAAATTAATTCTATGAGGACCTAATAAATCCATATCGAATATCACGCCATGACCAGCATCAGAAGGTGCGATAGCTAAACCGTTTTCGAGGGTTAATGGATTTTTAGTATATTGATCGATTGGAAATGAATGTACTTCCAAGTAACCTGCATGAGGTTGAGAAGCCATCAGAGAGACGTGTAATTCGTGCATCCCGTGGCTACATATCGTTAGGTTATTGGCATGTGCCATGGCCGCAACTTTTAACCAACCGGTAATGCCGCCTATGTTAGAGGCATCAGGTTGTAAATAACTTAGTTTGGACTGAGCAACAGCGTAGCCAAATTCATAAATGGTATGAAGGTTTTCTCCCATAGCAACAGGAATATTGGTGTTGTCGACAATATGGGCAAAACCTAAATAATCATCGGGAATCGTGGGTTCTTCAAACCAAGTGATATCGTATTTTTCTACTGCATTGGATAACTTTATTGCTTGATCCGTGGTTAATGCATAATTAGCATCAATCATAAATTTACAATCTTTACCCAGCAACTTCCTAACCGCAGCAATTCTTTCAACGTCAATACGATAATCTGGCAAACCAACTTTGATTTTAACGGCGTTAAAACCTTTGTTGAGGTAGCCACTAATATTGCTCAGTAATTTCTCTTGAGAAAAGTTTAAATCTATACCGCCAGCATAAGCTTTGGTTTTATTATTGGCGCCACCGGCAACACTCCAAAGTGGCTGATTTAAACGTTTGCAACGAATATCCCAAAGCGCGATATCAACAGCAGATATGGCAAAGGAAACTAGGCCGCCACGTCCAACATAATGTAGATGCCAACCCATTTGGTCATTAAGGTGCTCAATACGATTAGCATTCTCATTCATTAAAAAAGGTTTTAGTTCGTCTTCAAGCAATGAATAAATCGCCTTGCCACCTTTGCCGCCAGTATAAGTATAACCAACACCTTCATAACCATCATTACAGGTTATACGACATAGAATTAATTCAAAGTGTGTATGGTCACCATGCATGGCATCGCTTAACACTTCAGCTAAAGGTATTTGGTAATATTCAATTTCAACATTTGTTATTTGACTATTTGTATTTTTCATCACTTTGACAATCGTAAATTGTTAACAATATACTATACAGTGTACTGAGAAATCTGATAAGGTCAATACATAGCTTAAAAAATATAGCGAAATTAACAATTCAACTATTTAACAAGCGAACCAACAATTAACTTTTTTATTAAATAAATGACAATCAAGCCAACATTTACAAACGAGAACAAACTATATATGAAGCAATTATTAATGATCGGTGAGTGCATGATTGAATTATCTCAAGACAGCGAACCAGCAAAATTTAAGCAAGGATTCGCCGGCGATGTCTTTAATACCGGTGTATATATCAAACGTTGTTTGAAAGAAAGTGCGCAAGTAAGTTTGCTTTCGGTCATTGGCGAAGATCAAATGAGCAATAAGTTGCTGGATTTTATGCAGCAAGAACAAATAGATGAACGTTATTTATATCGCAGTAAACAAGATAATATGGGCTTGTATATTATTAATGTTGACGATGATGGCGAACGAAGTTTTGATTACTGGCGAGAAAAGTCCGCTGCCAGACAACTAATGAAGTTTATCAAAGAAGATAATGAAAACGCTTATTTTGGTGAAATTGATACGATATTCTATTCCGGCATTTCTTTGGCCATATTACCCGCTGAAGATTTATTAGATTTTTGGTGCTTTATTGAATCTTGTAAATCTGCAGGCTGTAAAATTGTTTTTGATCCTAACTATCGTGCAACGCTTTGGTCTTCACCACATGCAGCAAAAGAGGCATTCGAAATAGCCTATGCGCTTTCAGACATAGTATTGCCCGGCGTTGATGATCATCAACAACTTTATAATCAACACAATGCAGCTGAAGTCGCTACCCACTTAGAAGCTAAAGGCATTAAAGAGATTGTCATTAAAAACGGCGAACAAGGGGTACTGATAAGTGTTGATGGCAAGCGCTTAGCTATCGACATTACCCCGGTAAGTGATGTGGTTGATACCACGTCAGCAGGTGATGCCTTTAATGGCGGCTATTTGAGTGCTCGACAAAGCGGACAATCGGTAAAAGATGCCGTTGTTTACGCAGCAGAAGTTGCTGCCTGTGTTATTCGTCATCAAGGCGCTATTGTCTCAAAATCGAGTTTTGAGCAAGCAATAACGCCTTTAACCTAAAGAATGATTATTATACCAATCGGACTAATTTATTGATCACTTAGCGATAATTAATTAATCCGTTTGGTATTATTGCTTTATTCGACTCTTGGCGAGTAGTTCAGCTTTAACATGCTCTTCTAAAGCCATGGTCGGTTGAAAGAAGGTCGCTTCATCATAGCGGCCTACTTGGTCCCTAGGATTTTTAAAATAAGCATCACTACTGTCACGGTGCAAATTACAATCAAACCTCACCAAAAATGAATTACTTTCTACAACACGGCGAGGATCGTTGACATTTAACGTACTTTCACTGATGTGACTCAATCCCCATGTAACCCCCTTGCCATCGCCATTATCACTAAAAGCATCTGGACAGAAAGGTCCGCCTGCAACTGGCGGACAAGTGACGGAGGACATGATTTGAAAGTTGATACCATCTGCCGCGTATTGGATGGTATTTTTTTCAGGGCCATCAACACATAACATCGCAGCTATCCCTTCTTTATATGGGAATAAGAAGGTTTCATGGCCAGAATTTAATAATGGGTTAACCGCAGGTTTTATAAATGGCCCTTCTGGATTATCAGCAATAGCAACACCTTGCGCTCTTACTAACCAGTCTTTATGTTTCGTCGCCGGTTGCCCTTTATAAAACAACCAAATTTTGCCTTTATACACCAAGGGATAAGGGTCATGAATTGCCCCACCATCCCAATCCTCATCGGCACCTAATGATAAAATGGTGTTTTTACTTCGAGTCCAAGGACCCATTGGAGAGTCAGACCATGCCATGCTGACATCACAATGGTCACCTTTATCGTTAGAAAAACTTCCAGAAAAGGACTGGAAATACAAATAATACTTATTGTTAAACACTAAAATATCAGGTGTTGTCGCTGAGCGATCACCATACTCACCAGGAGCTGCTCTTTGAACCGCTACGCCTTGTTCTTGCCAATCAAAGCCATCGGTACTCGTGGCATACCAGATTTCAGCTAAATCCCAGTCAACCGCAGGTAACACATCACTACAATTGTCCATACCTACAGGTTCAGATATTGTTTCTCGTCGTGTATACCAAACATAATACAAACCATCTTCTTTAATGATTTTAGTTGGGTCTCGTCGAGAGACATTTTTATCTTTACCTACGCCTGAGATACGAGAATATTTGAAGTTAGTAAAAAATTCATTTTCTCGGTCATCCTGTGCAGGCCAAACGTCATAAAGGCGTTGCATCGCTTTACTTAGCCCTTCAGGTTTAGTTTTTGGTAACTTTCCTAACATCAGTTTTAACCTTTTAAAAAAAATAAAATTTCAGCCCCCTCTCGAAGACTGAAATTTTAAAAGGGAGAGATTATTTATGGTTTAAAAAGTAGCTCTTATACCTAAGCGATACGTTCTACCATTATACGTTTGGTTATAATTTCTATCGGTAGGTACATCATCACCTTTAAGTAAATTACCGTCACTACGTTCAGCAGAAAAGAACTGAGTACTTTCTTCTAGTAAATTACTCGCACTACCAATAATTTCAATAGACTCAGTAAGCTTATAACTAAAAGAAGTATCTAACTGTCCATAAGAATCGCGCCAAATAGCCATACCATCTAAGCCATTAACAGGCATTTCTAAAGATTCAGAACGCCAGTTATAAGCCAAACGAACCATAAGGTTGTCGTCTTCATAAAAGCCCATCAGATTATAAGTATGTTCTGATTGATTTTGGTAAGGTAAATCTACGTCTTCTTCACCAAAAGAAGCCTTGAAATAATCCGCTTCACTATCAGCATAAGTATAGTTCGCTTGTAAACCAAAGTTTTCCATACCTTCAACAAAATCAAAGTTAGTTAAAAAGCCGAGTTCCAGACCACTGATTCTACCGCCTTCACCATTAACTGGTCTTTGAACAGATTCAAAATACAATGGATATTCAATTGGCGAAGCTAAAGGTTGTTCACCGGCTAAAAAGTCTTGCTCGTTATAAAATGGTTCACGAGTTACTAACTCAGTTTCATAACCTTCAACAGTAATTTTACCAAAACTTGCTTCATTGAAAATATAGCTCTTAATATCTTTATAGAAAACACCCGCTGAAAACATGCCGCTTTCACTAAAATAGTACTCATAAGATAAATCGAACTGGTTCGCTTCATAAGGGTTTAATTTTACATTACCACCTTCGTATCTATCTTCATCGGCAACACTCCAATTAGGATCTTCAGAGCCGTCAAGCTCAATCCAGCCATCAGTATTAGTAGCTGCCCCAGCTTTTGCTTGATTAAAATCAGGTCTAGCGATAACTGTAGCAGCAGCAAAACGTAGCACCATATCTTCATTTAAGTTGTAACTTAAATTCATGCTTGGTAAAACATTGCTATAGTCATGTGAAAGTGAAACAGGAGTTAATTCACCGCCATGAGTTGCCTCATAGCCTCCACCTGTTAAGGCGTTACTCGTAAGGTCAGTTTGTACATAACGAAGACCGACATTACCGGTTAACTCACCATCAAGTAAACTGAGATTCGCTTGAAAATAAGCCGCAAGCGTCTCTTCTACATTATCCGCATTTCCTCGTCTGTCAGGTGTAATACCCGTAATATCAAACACACTATCAAAATCAGTAAAGTATGGCGTTGAACCGTCATCAGTAAATCCAAACATACGGTTCATATGTGAAGTATAACTAGTTATTGCATTGTCAAAACTATGTATTGCATTCCAGCTAGTAGGTACACCGGCACTTGCATTGCCACCCATAAAGTTAACCGGATTAAAACGTTCTGCGTTTGCATCATGAAATATTGGCTCTGCTCCCCATAAACTCCAACCACCGTTATATTCTTGAAAGGCAATTTCCCACGGGCCTAAATGCATAGAAGCGCTTAATGTTTCTTTTGTACGTTTGTTCCAACGAGCACCCATTTCAATTGAGCTAAAATAGTCACTATCAACAAGTTCATATTGAGCATCTACTTTTAATGATACATCTTCATCGGTATTTTCAACCGGTAGTCTCATTATCGGGCCTTGGCTCAACCGGTTTAAGTTTAATAAGTTTGAGCCGTTTTCTTCAAAGGTTTCTTCACTATGGTTATCTGCACGGCTTGGATCGTAAAATTCGGTACCATAAGGTAAATAAGCAAATTGTCGATCATCGGCTAACTTGAATTTACCATCATGTTGATCACCGTTTAAGTACCAATGATCAAAGTTATATATTTGTTGCGTTAATTGTTCTGTTTGTGCTTTTGAATAACCAGCGGCAAACGATAATGTCAAATTATCTAATTCAATTTCGGCACCTAATTGAACCGTTAAGGTATCAATATCAGCATCAACATTTTCGTCTACAGGAGAAATATATAAGTTATCAACCGCAAACTCTGTCATGGTATTGGTGTTTGGATCCGTGACAATTGAGTCCGGAACTATTGCGCCAAAACCATAAGGAATCCATGTAGTAAAAGCATGGCTATCTAATTTATCTGTAACTTTACTGTAGGTAACGTCTAAATAACTATCGATATTGTCCGCTGGTTGCCATTGTAGGTTTACCAAAATAGAACTACGCTCACGTTCACGTTCTTGTGCAGTAACTCCCCAACGAGTTGGATAAAAGCCTTGGTCAGTACCTTCCCAACTCCAGTTATGCATTGAATCGGTACGTGTATCTAACGCTTCATGAGAAACCGCCGCCGCAATACCAAAAGTATCTGTAATAGGAGTCATATATGAAAAAGTAAAAGCAGGAGACGCTTCTTCATTATTATCATGATAAGCAGCTTCTACAAATGCTGTACCTTTCGCTTCTCCAACATCTAGTGGCCTAGCCGTTAAGATATTTACCGTTCCACCAATACTGCCTTCCATATGCTTAGCCATTGGTGATTTATATACTTCAACAGCAGAAATCATTGAAGATGGCATGCTACTAAAATCAATTCCTCGGCCTTCACCTGCCGAAGCAATTGTTTGTCCATTGATTAAGGTTAAATTTAAGTTATCAGTAATACCACGAATAGTAACCCTAGTTCCTTCACCATTATCTCGAGCAATACTTACACCAGTAATACGCTGAAGTGCTTCAGCAATATTTCTGTCAGGCATTTTGCCAATATCTTCAGCAACTATGGTATCTGAAACCACATCACTAAAGCGCTTACGATTTACAGCTTCAGATAATGATCCTCTAAGTCCGGTTACTTGGATAACTTCAATTTCATCGGCCTCTTTTTCAGTGGCTTCTTCTGCTGCAAAAGCAGTATGCGAACAAATACTTAATGCTGTAATGGCATGTAAACATGCCAGATGTACCTTATTACGAGAGAACTGTTTCATGGCTTTGCCTATTTTAATAATTATATTTTAGAAAACCAATTCAGTGATATATAGATCCCTCTTACATAAGCACTAGCTATTGATTTTACCTTATTAGATTAAATATTGTCAAAACCAAACAATTAAATTGACGATTGTTAACAATATGTGATCAGTTATAATACCGTTCTCACGGATTGTCAACAATTAACAGTTTTATTTTTCGTGCATGTATTCCTTTATTATCCCTAATATATGAAAGTAATCTTTGTTCTTGCTAGTAATTATCTAACACAGCAACCACTTAAAAATGTTTATTGTTGACAATTAAAAGTTTATGTGTGAAAAATTAAAATATGAAAATAAAACAAACAATGGTTATAGCCACCATAGGCCTGTTAATGTCCTGTGGCGAGCAAGCATCGCCCCCTGTTGAAAAATCAGATATTGAAAAAAATACTGTAGAGACGGTGAACAACATAGAATCCACTGAGTCTTTCATCAAAAATTCCAGTGTTTTCTTCACTCAACCACGCAGAGCAGAACTGGCTGCAGAGAATCATGGCAAGTATGCCGATTATAATGTTGATGCAACAATGTGGGGTTTTTTACCTTCATCCTTTGGTGATTTTAATTTTCAAACTAACTATCACTCCTTAATGAACAATTACGAAACAGACATCATTGATCATGAACTGGCAGACGTTGATTGGGTATCACGCATTGAATGGGATGTTATTTGGAATGGCATGACTTCAAAGTATCCTGAAACTTTTGAGCAAGCGATGGTTAAACGTTTAGATGGTTCAAACCTTGAAATAAAATGGTTTCCTGGTCATTATTTTTTTTCAACTCACCACCCTTTATTCCAAGAATATATTGAGTGGCAAATTCAAGAGGTCGCTTTTTATGGTGATAAAACCTCAGTAAATCGTGTTGATGCTATTTTGTTTGATTCCCAGCATACCAACCCAGCTCAATATTATTTAGGTGGAGACTTTAGTGACAATTGCATGGCTAATTTCAATATTTGGTTAGCTGATAATTATAGTAGTGACGAGTTAACGGCCTTGGGCATTCACGATCTCTCGGCATTCCATTATGGTGATTTTTTAAAAGCAGCAGGGTATACCGCCGCTCAGTACGAGTTTGAAACCAAAACTATCCCTAACAAAATTCCACTAAACAATGAATATCGTCATTTTTTACAAAATTGGAATAATAGTTATTTAGCGGAGTTGGTGAATTTTACTGACCGTATCGCCAAGGACAAAGGTTACCCTTATCAAGAAGGCATTGGCTATATTGAAGTTGGTACCAGTTCACCGATATTTGATCCCTATTGGAACGGTATACGTATGCCTTTTAATGATGAGTTTGACTTCTATGTACAAGAGTTTAACCATCGAGC
>MAAC01006755.1_pt1 | contig 15842 bp, 12 predicted proteins | sample 1115981 | NCBI WGS metagenome assembly MAAC01 (sample SAMN04961126, study PRJNA320927) | seawater metagenome | isolation source: sample BD02T64 sea water enriched with oil for 64 days | place: USA:Gulf of Mexico | collected 2013-07-27 | reverse complement strand
TCGAATAGGGGCATAACTTAGCGCCAGGTAAAATATGCTAAAATTGTGGTAAGCAACTGATATTAATCTTAAATGTAAAGTTAAACCATGACGAAAATAAGGAGTGAAAGAATATTCGTTAATTAATTTTTAAGTTTTTGTTTTCCTTGTTAATCAATGCGTTACTGGGTGTTATTGAGCTGACTTATACGGTCAGCTCACTTATTCAAATAGACCGCTTGATATTCTTTATGAAGATCAAGCGGTCTAGTAAAGCCTTCATATTAAACGTTAAGTACCCGTTTTAACTATTGATGGCTGGATAATCAGTATAGCCTTTTGAACCTGATGTATAAAAGGTTGAATTATCAGGGCTTGCTAAGGGATAGTCTTGTATAAAACGATTGACCAGATCAGGGTTAGCGATAAAGAGTGAGCCGAAGGCGACTGCTTCTGCTTCATTGTTGTCTATTGCCGTATTAGCACTTTCTCTAGTATAACCACCGTTTATCACTAAATTACCTTTATATTTCTTTCTCAACAATGGCGTTAAATAATCTTTATTTTTATCTGGTTTAGGCTCTAATATATGCAGGTAAGCCAAGTTAAAATGATTTAGCTGTTCAACCGCTTTTGAGAATGTTTCTGTGGGTGACGAGTCCGTAATTCCCCAAACGCTATTGCTAGGGGATAAACGTAGTCCAACTTTACCAGAGCCTATTTCGGCACATACAGCGGTAATAACTTCAATCATAAAGCGTAAACGATTTTCTATTGCTCCCCCATATTCATCAAGGCGCTGGTTAACACCGTCACGAGTAAACTGATCTATTAAAAAGCCATTTGCTGCATGAATTTCTACACCATCTAATCCAGCAGATATTGCTCTTTTTGCTGCTTGGGCAAATTGATGAACAATTTCCTTAATTTCATTTTTGGTAAGTTCTCTCGGTACAGAAAATTCTCTATCACGGCCTTTAGGCGTTTTTAATGAACCTTGTAGTTGAACAGGGGAAGAAGAAACCGGTAGTTCTCCACCAAGAAAATCAGGATGAACAACACTGCCCATATGCCATAACTGAACAAAAATGTGACCATTTTTTCGATGTACGGCCTCAGCAATTTTTCTCCATCCCTCTTGTTGCTCATCATTAAATAATCCTGGAGCGTTCAGCCATCCTAGTCCTTTTTTATTTACTGCTGTTGCTTCAGCAATAATAAGTCCTGCACCTGCACGTTGCGCATAATAATCAGCCATTATCTTACTAGGTATGCCGCCATCAACAGCACGTCCACGAGTTAAAGGCGCCATAAATACTCTATTTTTTAATTGATAGTCACCTAGGGTTATGCCTGTTAAAAGCTTAGTCATCTTATCTCCTTTGGCAGGACTATACGTCCTGCTTGATAAATTAAAATTAAATGGGTTACATCAGTTCTTCTTGATAAATTTCACCAATAACTGGAGAGTTCAGTAACCTAATAAGATAGTCAGCAACATGGGAGTATTTTTCTGTTAAGGAGTTCTCTAAGATCATTTGCCAGTGGATAGCTACCGCAAGGTATAAATCAGCGATAGATAAATGTTCTCCGGCGATAAAGTTATTATGAGCAAGTTGATCATTAATGATGGCAAACAATTCATGAAGTGTGCCCTCTGCTTTATGTTTTATATCAGCCTCATCTATACCATAGCGGCCAGGAACAAATGCACGGGCAAAGTGAGGATGAATATTACTATAAACAAACATCATCCATTTAAGTGCTTGAGCTCGTTTAAATGAACCTACTTCTGGCAATAGTTGACTGCTTGGCGCTATTTCTGAAATATACTGCAAAATGGCTGCTCCTTCGGTAAGAATTTCACCGTCGATAATTAGTGCTGGAACTTTGCTTAAAGGATTAATTTGTTTGAATTCTTTACTAAATTGCTCACCTGCTTGGGCGTCGACAATTTTCACTTCATAGTTTAAACCACTGATGGCTAACGCTGCTTTTACTGCCAATGAACAAGAACCTGGTGCGTGAAATAATGTGATCATTTTTCTTCCTAATGGGATTTAATGTAAGGGGGAGGATAAAGCAATAAAGCCTATATAAAAATTATCGATTTTTGCAGAAGGTTCGTGCAATAATGCACGAATGAATGATTGGGATGATATTAGATACTTTTTAGCGGTTGCCAGGTGTGGCAATGTAACTTCTGCTGCCAAAATGCTCGGAGTGAACCACTCAACGGTGTCACGACGAATTCGTGCATTAGAAGAAAAACATGGTGTTAGGTTATTTGAGCGTATTCCTACTGGCTATGAAATGACAGATTCTGCGGCTGATATTTATGAATTAGCTATTGAGATTGAGTCAAAAAATAGTCAAGTATCTAGGCAACTCTTTGGCCAAGATAGCCGCTTGCAAGGAAAAATAAATATCACTATGCCTCATGATATTTTAGAGTATTGTTTAATTGAACAATTGGCTGAATTCAGAACATTTCAACCTAACATCCATTTAAACTTGTTTGTAGCCAAAGGCTTGAAGGATATGGCTGCTCGTGAAGCTGATGTCGCTATTCGTTTAACTGATAATCCCCCTGACTATTTAATAGGGAAAAAAGTCGCTGCACTGCAACATGGTATTTATGGAAATTGTTTAATTTCCTCTTCAGATAAACAGCCGATTATAGTTTGGAGTGGTGAAGAATCTTTGCCAAGCTGGGCACAAGAACATTTCCCCAATGGTGAAATTGTCATGAGAGTTGATGATCTATATTCAATGTACTGCGCAGTTAAAGCAGGTATAGGGATTGCCCGTATGCCATGCTACTTACCTGATGTTATAGCGGATGAACAAGTTGAACGATTTAATATTGATTTACCTCGTTCAACTTGGGGAGTTTGGGTATTAAGTCATATAGACCTTAGAAACACGGCACGAGTTCGCTGTTGCCGAGAGTTTATTACTGAAAAGTTAATGGAACAAAAAGCGCTTTTTGAAGGAAAGCATTCAGTATAATGCTTTAAATGATATGCAATTGATTCATATGAAATAAGATTGCTTGATATTATGCTAAGTCACAGTGCACATATTTAGTAGCCACAATCTAATGGCAAATAATTTAGCCATTTACCATCAATATAAGAACAAAAGCTCGTCTGTTGAGCTATGTGATAATGTTAAGTAATTAGACATTTCTTACCTTCGGTAAGCTATACGTTGAGGCTGCCATGCGTTACGTCTTTTTGTGTTCGTTGTACATTAAACTGATTTCAACCTATGTGGCATAAATTTAATCTGTATCAATAATAAGCTTATTAGCAATGTTTAAATAAAGCAGAACAGTGCTATTATTAGTACATGCACCCAGTATCCTATTATCTGATTGATATATATCGACATTTAATCGCAAGTTGGATGGTAACCTTTCGCTAATCTCATCTTTATGAGTAATAAAATTTTATGGAACATCAATTTTTTGAAAGCTTGTTAGCAATTATGGTGATCGCCTTGATTTCCACCGTTGTATTGCAGCGGCTAAGGCTGCCTAACATAGTCGCTTATTTACTTGCCGGAGTACTTATCGGGCCGCACATGATGGCTTGGGTTGAGCGCCCAGATGAATTTTCATTTCTTGCCGAGTTCGGTGTGGTATTTCTTTTGTTTTCTCTAGGTTTAGAGTTTTCGCTTGGCAAACTCATTGCACTAAGAGCCTCTGTGTTTGGCCTTGGGGGAATTCAAGTGGCATTTTGCACCTTGTTTTTTGGCGGGGCCGTCTGGCTTTGGGGGACAAACCTAGAAGCGACAATTGTTATTGCAGGTGCATTGGCGCTTTCCTCAACAGCCATTGTCACTAAAGAACTGAGTGGCCTCAGACAAGTTCATACTCGCCATGGGCAACTGTCCGTGGGCATTTTACTTTTTCAAGATTTGGCTGCCGTGATATTTCTGATCTTGGTGCCTGTATTGGCTGGTACAGGTCAAGAGCCTTTGTTATCAGCACTGGGTTTGGCTTTGCTGAAAGGGTTATTGTTAGTAGTAATATTGCTCAGTGTGGGTAAATACGTGTTGCCGCACTTATATAAGGAAGTTGCAAGGGCTCAATCAGAAGAAGTTTTTGTCTTAAGCACGTTAGTTATTGTGATGTTGGCGGCCTGGGTCACCCACAGTTTTGGGCTATCCATGGCGTTAGGAGGTTTTGTTATTGGCATGATGTTGGGGGAGAGTCACTTCAGACATCAAATTAATTCAGATATTCGAGCATTTAAAGACATTCTATTAGGGTTGTTCTTTGTAACTATCGGCATGAATGTACAAGTATCTCTATTACTTGAATATTGGCCTCGCATTTTACTGTTTTCTTTTGCTTTGGTGACAATTAAAGCACTGTTAATAGGCCTTTTAGTTTGTTTGCTGGGAGATAGCAAAAATAATGCCGTTAAAACGGCCCTTAATTTAGCGCAAGCAGGGGAGTTTGGATTGGCATTACTTGCGCTAGGGAGTATGCAGGGGTTGCTAGACCCAGAGCAGGCATCGTTTATTATTCTGGTGGCAATATTCTCAATGGTAGCTAGCCCGTTTTTAATTCGACACAGTGATAAAATTGGCAACCTAATTTTTGGCTTCAGTAATGCTAAAAAAGACCAAATTAACCAATCAAAGATTCAACTTAGCCTACCTAATCAAAATCATGTCATTATCGGTGGTTTTGGGCGGGTCGGCCAAACGATAGCTCGACTCATGGATTCGAATGATATCGATTATATTGCTATCGATCACAACATTAACTTGATCAGTGAACAGCGTCAGCTAGATAAAAATGTCATTTATGGTGACTGTGCGAATATGAAAATGCTTCACTCTTGCCATATTGAGTCTGCTCGTATGGCAATACTCACCTTTAGCTCGATTGAGCTGGCAAAAAATACTATTGAGCATATTCGAGCCTGTGATGTGACGATCCCCATCATTGTGCGCTGTTGTGAACACGGCGACTTCAATGAGTTGATATCTCTAGGAGCAGATTATGTAGTACCCGAGATGTTGGAAGCCTGTTTGGTCGTGGGGACTCAAGCACTCAGTCTGTTAGAGGTTGCTGAAAAAGATATAGAACGTCAAATACAGGAAGAACGCAATAAGCAGTTAAAGCACTAAACAAAAAATAACAAAAGGGAGTGTGCTCTAATTGTGCAGAGTTTTATTATTGTTTATTGAACTAAATTATTGACTTACCGGTTCTTCTATTAAAATAGATAGTAGTTTTATAAAAGGGCAAAGGAAATTAGATGAATAAATTTATTGCATGGAGTTTGATGATATTAATGTTGGTTGTGCATGTTGGTCAAGCAAACGCTTACAACATGAAAGCGGATAAAAATATCAGGAAAGGTCAGAAATTTTTAAAGAACAATAAAAAAGATGACAGCGTTATTGCAAAAATGTCAGGGCTACAATATCAAGTTATTGTCAAAGGTGAAGGCAAAACAAAACCAATAAGTAGTGATAGCGTTACAGCGCATTATCATGGCACATTTATTAATGGTGATGTTTTTGACAGTTCAGCGACTAGAGGTCGACCAATTACTTTTAAATTGAATCAAGTGATGCCTGGCTGGAAAGAAGGTCTTAAAATGATGGTTATTGGTGATAAGTTTCGCTTCTTCATCCCTGCTCATTTGGCTTATGGCAAAAAAAAGCACGGTAAAATTCCTTCAGGTTCATTACTCATTTTTGAAATAGAACTTTTGGCAATTAACCCATAATTAACTGAATATTTAATACGGTAAGGGGGCATTAGGCCATTATCCTTGACTGAATTTCCCATAACTGACGTTGTTAAAAGAACGATTAATTAAACTTTTCGCCTCATCGGCAGTGATCGGCTTACTAAAATAATATCCCTGACCAACATGACAACCATGCGCTTGTAACCAATCAAGTTGTTCAGCCGTTTCTATCCCCTCGGCAGTGACTGTTTTACCAATATTTATAAGCAATTCAATTAATGAAGCTAACAATTTTTGACTGGTACTGTCTTGCAAAATTTCACTGACAAAGCTCCTGTCAATTTTTATATTATCTGCGGGCAAACGGCGCAGATAATTAAGTGATGAATAACCAACGCCAAAATCATCCATTGAAACTTTTATTCCTAAGTTCTGCAGTTCTTTGATTCTATGAATGGCTTCATCAATATCATTTAGCAAGGTATCTTCTACAATTTCAATGTAAATATTTTGTGCTTGAACTTGATAAGTTTCCAACATATCGCCAATGTTTTTTACTAACCTATTAGACATAAAGCTGTCAGCACTTAAATTAATTGCAAATACTAATGGCTCTGATGTTAGTGCACACATTTGCTGACATCGTTTAATACCTTCTTCAAGAATCCACTCTTCAAGTATTGCCATGCATTCGCTATCTTTTAATATCGGGAGAAACGTATCGGGCATTAATATCCCCCGTACACTATGGTGCCATCGAACCAAGCACTCAAAACCAAATAATTTATTTTCTTGTATCGAATAAAAAGGCTGAAAGTAAAGTTGCAATTCATGATTCATTAGCGCTTCAGGAAAATCGTTTAAAAGATTGAAACGATTGAGAATAACATTTTCCATCTCTGTCCTGAAAAATGAAAAACGCTTGGTTTTGGAAGCTTTTGCCGTGTACATTGCAATATCTGCTTTTTTAATCACATCAGTAATTAAATCATTAGGATTGCTGACTGTTGTGATCCCAATACTGAGCTGAATATTGATCATCTTATTCTCAATATTTGCGGGCTCTTCAAAACTTTTAAGGATTTGTTGGACGATTTTTAAAATACAAGCTTTACTGTCAACGTTATTTAATAAGATGGTAAATTCATCGCCACCTAAACGTGCAACCATATCACTGGTACGTATGCTATTTTGAAGGCGCTTTGCAACGGTTCTTAAAACTTGGTCACCGATATCGTGACCCAGGGTGTCATTAATATGCTTAAACCTATCTAAGTCAATGAAAAATACTGCAATATATCTCTGATCTTGCTCTAAGGTGGATATTTTTTTCTGTAAACTAGATAAGAAATTTTCCCTGTTAGCTAGTCCTGTTGTGCTATCATACATAGCGATTTGTTTGAGCTTTTCTTCCCTATCAATAACTACTCCATTCAATTGGCTTAAACGTTCAGCCAGTTCATTTGAAGAGTCTTCTAATATATCAATTTCATCCCAAAACAGTTGAGTTTGTTTGCTCGAAGAAAACGGTTTTATGTGATTGTTTTTTGCTAAGGTTGGTAAATATTCTTTTAATTTTTTGATTCTGGCAATAGGTTTCCATAAGACCAGCAGAATAACAAAAAACATGATCACCATGGTTAGCACTGAAAAGAATAAAAATGTTTGATTAAATTTTTGATCTAAAATTAACGTTTCGCTGATATCGTTAAAAACAACAAAGTAACTGGTATTGTCCTTATTTAAGCGCATCTCAAATGCGCTAACAAAATAATGGTCATTCTTATACTGCGCAATCACGCCAGTCGTGGTCATATCTCTTAAACTAGCTTCCTTGTTAACTAATTTAAGCACTTCGTAATAGTATTTATCTACTTCCTTTTTTAACATTTGGTAATGATTATCAAGCCAAAAAATATTATCGATTTTTTCTTTTTGTATTTGTCGTGTTGATTTAGTCGTGATCATCACGGTTTTTAGATTTAATAATTGTTGAAATTCAGTGATGGGGTTTAATAAGTTAGTACTGATAATGAGAGTGGCGCTATGAGTGTTAAATTCAACGGGAATAATAATGTTTAGCAAACAGGCATCGGTACAATTTATGTAATGCTGAGGTAAGCCACTTTGTTTGCCTTCTTGAATATATGGCTCGATAGCACTTAAATTAAGTTGACCGTAAGTAAATTCAACCTGACTATTGTGATGATACAGCGTTGCCCCAGTTGCTCCCCATTCTATAGAGAGGTTAGGCCACTCTTGTTTTAAATATTCAACTATAACCTGCTCAGAGCTCGTTTTAACGGTGACCAATTTGTATATTTCGTCCACGATGTTTTGAACATGCGCCTGCACCGCATTGTTCAAATATTTTTCAGACATTCCTCTAAACTTCACTTTCTCTTGGATCAGGCGATCGTCTAACTCCTGCTTGGCCAAATATGCATAACCACCTAATACGATTGATTGGAACATAAACAAGAAGAAGACAACTTTCCAAATTAAGCTAATGTTTTTGTGAGTAACGAATTGATTTTTTTTCATCAGTTTGACCAAAAACGGCAAGATGATTGTAGGGAGCATAACGGCCAATATGTGTTATGAAAGCAAGAAATTCTTCTGGTTGAATCAAATATGCCTAGATCACTTACTATCTGTTCAAGCTTACAAGCTAAATAAAGGTGTTGTTGATTAATAATCTGATAACAAACCATAAGAAAGTCGATAACTGTTCTGTATAATTTAGCCCTGTTCCGATACAGAATCAGATCTGAAAGCCTGCTTTTGTTCTTAAACCTATCATCGGCAACAACATTCACCGGTAGGAAGAGCAGAGCTGCCCATCTAAGTTTCATCAAACAACGCAGCATAGCGAATACCTTCAGTTGTTATTTTATTTTCAATATAACCAATAGCATTTGGTGTATTGGCTACTGCTTTGAGCAATTCTTGTTCAGTTGAAACTTCATAAGGTTTTACGGCAAAGCCACTGAAGACTAACTTTTGCCAGCGTCGGTTGTATTGATAAGGATAAATGCCAAGAATATTTTTAACAAAGCTATGATGAATTTTATGCTTAGAGGGTAATTTATATAATTTAATCAACTTTCCATTAGACCAATGAGTTTGTTGACCAAGGTAAATTGATTTCATTTGTTGCTTTGATATTTCTGAAAACTTTAATGAGTCATGCACTACAACTTCTATAGAATTTGCATGGCTAAAAAAGGTGACAAAAAAGTAAATGGGCGCAAGTAAAATAGTGAGAGAGTTGCTGGTTTTCTTGATGTTCATTACCACTTCCCTCCTACTAAAAAATTACATTGAGTATTACGGGTATTCGATAATTTTCCAGTAAATTAAGTAGTAAATAGCACTAAAAAGCCATATTTTTCTGAGCTTTACTAAAATGAAACGGTTTTGTTACAACATCAAGCATTTGCTTTACAATTGCTTCACAAATCCCTTACATAACAACCTTTGATTGGATAAATTAAATTTCAGTATATTTCACATTTGGCGCTAGTTGAGTAATTTATAATTCATTGATATTAGATTTCATAAGGGGCGATTGTATTATGTCTCACCTGCCAATTCAGCCTATGCAAAATTAAACTATGACGAGAGTAATAAATCGTATCAAGGGCTTAAATTTCAGCAAAACAATTCATTTACTTTTTTTAACCAAGGGCTTGTTTTCAAAAGCCCCATCTTGTCTGCTGAATTTAAAAAATTATCTTTTGAGAATATCGGTTCAGTGAGCCCAAATGTTATTGGAAAATATGTTAGTGAAGACGGTTTTGGTACCATTATCCTGTCAAAAGGGGAGAAAGGTTTGGTATTAGACTTTGAAGGAATAGGGGAAATAGTATTTTTACCTACCGAAAGAGGCGTGTGGGTGGATCAAGAAAACCTATCAACAGTCATCATTGCAGAACAAGGAAATATCGCAAAGTTGACCTTATCTTTAAAGCATATTAAAAATCTACATTATTATCGAAAACAATGAGCAGGGTATATTGCTTTATTAATAAACCCTCATTGTTTTAATGGTTAAAATTCCCCACTAATTCCGATGCTAAAGTATCTTCCGATAACGTCATAAGAACCAAAGCGGGTCAAATCCTCTCCGCCGTATTCAGGAGGGTGTTTGTCCGTTAGGTTATTGATAGAGCCTTTTAAACTTAGCTCATCTGAAAATCGATAACTCATTGATAAATCGAAAAGACTGTAGTTTTCTATATCAACATTATTACCCGTCAAATCATCAACAGCACTGGTGAAACGCCAACGTAGACCTAGGGAAGCATCGCCAAATTCATAAGTTGGCGAGAGAGTGAACTTTACTTCTGGGTGAAAATTATTGTCAGCCGCGCGATTGGCCGTACCATTCACCGTGCCTGCTTCATCGACGAATTTTTCATTCGGGAAGCTTTGTACGTCATAGCGATTTAATATGCCTACGAAGGCATTTGTTTGTAACGTACCACTGCCAATGGTGAAAGAATGGTTAATTTGCAAATCAATGCCACTAGTTTCCAGTGCCGCTAGGTTGAGGAATTTACTACTCACTTGAGTAACATTACCCGCAGAATCCCTATTAATCAATTGGCAGAACAAATTGTTAGCAGCAAGGCTTGGATTATAGGCAGTGTCATAACAACGCTCTAAAACGTCACTTCCAGCAATTGCATTGATGACATTTTCTATTTCAATTTGCCAGTAATCGAGGGTTACGGTAAGTTGCTGGTTATCCAGTTGTGGCTGCCAGACAACTCCAGCTGTTAAAGTCTCTGCTATTTCGGCTTCTAAGTCATTGTTACCACTAATGAGTAAAGGCAGTGAAGTTGTACCATGTTGAAAGTTTGGCAATGCCGATGCACTAGCTCCCTGTGCCACACAAATTGCTAATGTGTTTGAGTCAGGTGAGTTTCTAGAATCACAGGGATCTCCGCCAGTACCTGCTTCACCCACTGTAATTTCACTGGCAAAAGGTGAAGTAAAGAGCTCACCAACATTGGGCGCTCGAACCGCCTGCTGTAGACTAGCACGCATGAACATAGCATTGGATGCTTTCCATTCTATGCCTACGCTCCAAGAATTGGCATTGCCGGCGATATCCTGATCTGAAATACGATAACCGGCAGTAACATCAAGGTTATCAAGCAGGGGAATTAACAGCTCTCCTCCAATTTCTGTAGTTTTGGTGGCTCCTTGAGTTGGTATGGTAGCACCAAGGCCTAAGGCATCATTTGACTGGATGGAGATATCTATTTGTGTTTTTAACTCATCTTCACGGTAGTTCGCTGATAGAGAAAACTGAACATCACCTGCTGGAAGTTCAATTAAGTAACCACTGACATTTGCCTCAAAATGCTGACGATCAGTTTCAAGTGATGAAACACTACCCGGGGCAATGTATTGTTGGCATTCATCAGAGAGTGATACTTCATTGGCGAGGCCAAAGGGGTTATAACCTCCCGAGCAAAGTGAAGCGCCACCATCGGCAGCATCAAGTAAGCTATTGACACGAGAACTTAGTGCTAAGTCAGGAATTTTTTCTGTTGAATTCACACTGTCTTTTGTGATGAATAGGTCATAGGACAAATCAGCAAACTCTAAATCACCTTTGATGCCAAAGACAAATTGGGCAGTCTCAAATTCCTCAATATGGCTTCTATTTGGTAAAGACAAAAATCGCTTGCTGATATGAAAGTCAGCACCTGCATCAGCCCTAGTACCTAATAAGCTTGCTAGATCAGGTGGAATGAATGTGTTGCTTATCGGAATAGATAAACGATCACCTTCAGGGCCAAATAATGACAGATTTCTACTAACCGTCCCTTCCGTCGTTGCATCTGAATAGAGGAATTGACCATAGATAGTATCCGAGTCGGAGATATCAAATTCGGCCTTACTAAAGATACTGTTGCGTGATAACGGTTTTAAGACATCGCCTTGGCGACCACCAACAGGCATGCGTAGGCCACCAGGTGCCACAATAAAAAGAGTCTCTTCACCTTCAGGACCTTGATAATTTAAAAGCTCATTACTAAATCCTTGAGTAAATAGAGATCCATCATCGTTAAAACCTAAACGATCAGCTGATACAATCGTCCCTGGAGTGCCATAACCATCAAAGGTATTATTAAGAGCAGCAATATCGATTGGATTTAGAGCATTATCCCGAAAAGCTCCTTGTCCAATAAATGACGATTGCCCCGCATTAATTCGCCAACTACGATCCCTACCGCGAATTCGTTCACGTTCACTGTACCCTAAGGCGAGTATGACACGACTTGTACTCTCATTATTATTGGAGCCGAATACTACTGAAATGTCATTTTTTTTGCCGTCACTTTTACTGGATACCCCATAGTTAATGTTGAATTTTGCTCCACTAAAATAATCGACTGTTTGAAAATTGACCACTCCTGAGATTGCTTCCGAGCCGTAAACCGAAGAGGCACCTCCAGTAAGTACTTCTAGGCCTTTAAGGGCAACACTGGGGATTGAATTGATATCAACTTCACCAAACGGAGTTGAAGTTGGCATGCGGCGTTGGTCCAGCAATATTAAATTTCGAGTTGGCCCCAAAGCGCGCAGATTTAAAGTAGCACCACCACCTCCGCCGATAGCAATGGTGCTGGCACTATTACCCGCAATAAATTGCGGCATAGAATTAAGTGTTTCTTCAACAGTAATTTCACCAAAACGTTCAAGGTTTTCAACATCAACAGTAACGACGGGGCTAGACGATGAATAATCTTTACGCTGAATTCTTGAACCGGTAACAGTGATGCGCTCAATTTCATTAACTTCATTTTGCTGTTTAACCGATTCATCCTGAGCGTATGCTATTTGCACAGTTGCAAGGGAGGTAGCTAAAGTTATGACAACTGTTGAAAGTTTGTTCATGATATTCCCTAAAACTATCTTAGTTAATAATGACTATGTTAAAGGTGTGATATAGATTTTTATCGTAATTTGCTCTTTAGTCAGTGTAGGACATAAACTAGATGAGTAGTAAATATATCCAACAAAGATCCAATATAAAAAGCGAATTAATTGTCGATTCATTATACAAGAAAAGTGATTTTTCAATGATGTAGCTAGTTTGCTAGAAAAGTATAGGGTAAAATTTAATCAAAATTATTAATAGCTACTTTCTTGCACTATTTCTTGTAGGTAGGATTAATTCAGGAAATAAAGTTATCGTTCAAAAAATCGTTTTTATAATTATAGGTTTAATTTTTCTTGTCGGGACTGCGCAGGCAAAAGCCGTCAGAGTGATTGCCAATGAATCTATGCCATTTCAAGGTGTTGAGAATGGTAAGCCTGTTGGCCTCTCAATTGATTTATTGGAAGAAATCACTAAGCACGGCGGTCCAACTTTTGATTACGAAGTTGGGACTCCTATTAAAAGGGCGCTGGCAATGTTGGTGGAAGCGGGTGAAGAACCCGTTGTTTTTGTCTCTTTGACTCGTTCTCCACAAAGAGAAAAGTCTTATAAATGGATTGCAAAATTATTTTCTCATACAGTGAAAGCGGCCTCTTATAAAAAAATGGCACCAAAGACCATTGAAGAAGCAAAGGATTTGCCGACAGGTATGATAAGAGGGCACGTATTTATGCCGTTAGTGCTTGAATATGGGTTTACCAAATTGCAACTTGTTAATGAAGCGAAGCAAAACATAAGTAAACTTAAACTAGGGCGAATTGACACCATAATAGATACCGATCTTAATACTCTATATAACTGGGAGAAAGCCGGTTTTGCTGTGGAGAATCTACGAATGGGAGTAGCTATTACTGATGCTATGTATGTCTACATAGTCGGTAACCCAACCTTTCCTAAAGATGTTGCAAAAAACATTAGTGATGCCATGGATAAAATGATCGAAAGTGGAAAATATAAAGAAACCTTAAAAAAGTGGAAGATAACCGATGATTTACCCAGTGATTAAGGTAAGCTAGCTATTCAATATATCCATTACTTTAACCGATTTAGTTCGGTTGTTGCCCCAACTGCATTATATGAAATGGAAAATTCAGGAAATAAAATTATTGTGCAAAAAATAGTTTTTTTATTGATTGGCATATTCTTCCTTGTAGCTCCTCTACAAGCAGAGACGGTTAAAATTTTTGCCAATGAGTCAATGCCATTTCAAGGTATTGAAAATGGTAAACCTGTTGGTATATCTATTGATTTATTGGAAGAAATTACCAGAAATGGCGGGCCAGCATTTGAATATGAGGTAGGGCTCCCCATACAAAGAGCTTTGATTATGCTCTCCGAAGCAAAGGATGAGCCGATTGCTTTTATATCCTTAACTCGTTCACCACAAAGAGAAAAATCTTACCAATGGATTGCCAAACTATTTACCCATACAGTAAAGGTCGCTACTTATAAAAAACCAGCCCCAAAAACCATTGAAGAAGCTAAACATTTAATAACCGGTATGATCAGAGGACATGGCAACATGCCTTTAATCAAAGAGCTTGATTTTACAAAAATTCAGTTAGTCAACGAAGCTAAACAAAACATTCACAAACTCAAGTTAAACAGGATAGATACCATCATAGATACTGACCTAAATACTTTATATAATTGGCAAAAAGCAGGGTTTGATCTCAAAGATTTACATCTGGGAGTGCCGATTACCGATGCAATGTTTACTTATATCGTTGGTAACCCAAGATTTCCAAAAAAGATAGCCAAGACCATTAGCGATGCAATGGATCGAATGATTAAAAATGGCAGGTATAAAGCAATAATGAAAAAATGGGCAGTCAGTGACGGCTTGGCCAATCATTAATGTTAACTTTATAAGTCTTTATTATTTATTGATTTCGCCTTTTAAGATGTCTTTTAACTTAGCAACAATCTTTCGCCCGATGGGTAAAACAGTATTCCCCTCTAAGCAAGCCTGATATTTACTACCTGGATAACTGTTTATTTTTGCAATTTTAGTTTGGTCGACAATATATGATTTATGAATACGGATAAAGCTAGCAGGAAGAGATGATATGAGCCTTTCTAGGTTTTTATCATGCAGTAAAATGCTACCGTCGTGTAAATGTAACTCGGAATAACTTCCCGCACCTTTAATAAAATGAATATCAGCTACTACGACCTTTTGTAATTGACCGGCACGCTTTACCCAAAGATAACGTGCTCCCAAACCAGCCGTTCGATTATCTTTGACTCTAATAAAGGCCTGTTCGAGACGAGCTTGATCGAAGGGTTTAGGGACAAAGTCTATCACTCCATACTCAAAAGCCTTTAATGCCTTATCTGTGTTAGCTGAAATTATCACGGTATTAAAATTTTGTGCAGATAATTTCGATAATAATGTAAAGCCATCTTCACCGTATAAATTTAAATCGAGTAGTAATAAATCAATGTTATTTGTTTGTAAAAACTCATTGGCAGTGGAGACATCTTCAGCAAAATCGATATGGTGTTCTACGTCAACCAAGATGACTTCAACCAGTGAAGCAATATGGCGTGCCACCATTCGCTCATCTTCAACACATAATATTCTCATCATTGATTAAACTCCGCCGGAAAACACAGTGTGGTTAGCCAATAGTTGTTCGTTAAGTTGCTGTCAAAATACCAATCTTGTGCATAAGCTTCAGTCAACCTTGCTTTAATATACTGAGTCCCTGTGCCTGCAGATATAGTGCTGCGATCGCTTTGCGTATCATTAGAATGGCAGCTACTTTCAGGAATAGATAACAGTAGCTGAACTTGATTGTCTGATAGCAAAACTTTCAATTCAAAAACAACGATAGCTTCAATATAACGATTGTGAGATAAAGCATTCTCTAGCAAAGTATGCAAGATTCCAGGGGGCAGTAATAAGTTATCTTTTTCACCAGTCACGTTAAGTTCAAATGATTGATCTTTGCGATAACCCATGATTTCTAAATGGCTACGACACAAGGTCAATTCATCAGATAAGCTCACTCTATCGTGTGCAGAAAGTGCAATTAAAGACCTGAATTCTTGCGCAAGAGCTAAAATCATTTTATTGGCCACTTTCACATCTATTGTGATCCAACTCGATAATGTTGTCAGGCTATTTAATAGAAAATGAGGATGAATATTCTTTTTCAATAATTCAATTTTTAAAC
>MAAC01006754.1_pt1 | contig 15850 bp, 12 predicted proteins | sample 1115981 | NCBI WGS metagenome assembly MAAC01 (sample SAMN04961126, study PRJNA320927) | seawater metagenome | isolation source: sample BD02T64 sea water enriched with oil for 64 days | place: USA:Gulf of Mexico | collected 2013-07-27 | reverse complement strand
CATACTTCGGCACATACGCGTGTCAGCGCCGCTGTCAGTGTGGTTTTACCGTGGTCAACGTGACCAATTGTTCCCACATTCACGTGGGGCTTATTACGTTCAAACTTTTCCTTTGCCATTGCTATAACCTCTTAAACATAAGTCTTAAAATTTTGAAAATTAATCCTGATTCTCTTAACCTTGGCTCTCTTAACCCAGATTCCTGGCCATCACTTCATCAGCGATATTACGTGGCGCTTCTGAGTATTCGTAAAACTCCATGGTAAAGGTTGCACGACCCTGGGTAGCAGAACGCAAGTCCGTGGCGTAACCGAACATTTCTGCCAACGGCACCTCAGACTCAACGATCTTACCCATGGGGTTGTCGCTCATACCCAAGATCACACCACGGCGACGATTCAAGTCACCCACTACATCGCCCATATTGGCTTCAGGCGTGACAACCTCAACCTTCATCATTGGCTCAAGTAGTACGGCACCACCTTCGGTGGCGAGCCTCTTCGTCGCCAGTGAGCCGGCAATCTTAAATGCCATCTCATTGGAGTCGACATCGTGAAAGGAGCCATCGAACAGCGTTGCTTTCAGGCCCAGCAGCGGATAGCCCGCCAGTATGCCGTTTTGCATCTGCTCGGAGATACCTTTCTCAACCGCTGGTATGTATTCTCTGGGGACCGCACCACCAACGATTTCGTTAACGAACTCAAGACCCTCGGCGTTAGCGTCTTCAGCTGGTTCAAATTTAATCCAGACGTGGCCGTACTGACCGCGGCCGCCCGACTGGCGCACAAACTTACCTTCGACATCACAGGTATTCTTGATCGCCTCGCGGTAGGCAACCTGCGGCTTACCAATATTGGCTTCAACACCAAACTCACGGCGCATACGCTCGACAAGAATATCTAAATGCAATTCACCCATACCAGAGATAATGGTCTGGCCGGTCTCTTCATCTGTGCGGACACGGAAAGAGGGATCTTCCTGAGCCAGCTTGCCCAGTGCGACACCCATTTTTTCCTGGTCAGCTTTAGTTCTTGGCTCAACGGCCACAGAAATTACTGGCTCCGGGAACTCCATACGCTCAAGGATAATCTTGCTATTTTCGGCACAAAGCGTGTCACCTGTTGTGACATCTTTCAGCCCGATGGCCGCTGCAATATCACCCGCCAAGACTTCTTTAATATCTTCACGGCTGTTGGCGTGCATCTGCACCATGCGACCAACACGCTCTTTCTTCATTTTTACAGAGTTATACACGGCAGTGCCGCTTTTCAACGTACCGGAGTAAACTCGAAAGAATGTCAACGTGCCCACAAAGGGATCGGTGGCAATTTTAAATGCTAACGCAGAAAAAGGTGCGTCATCATCCGCTTCACGTATGGCAGCTGTCTCACCATCCTCTAGCGTTCCTTCAATCGCCTTCACTTCAGTAGGCGAAGGCAAATATTGAATAACAGCATCCAACATCGCTTGTACACCCTTGTTCTTGAAAGCTGAGCCACCAATAACGGGAACGATTTCATTGGCCAGAGTACGCTGACGAATGGCTGATATGATCTCTTCCTCGGAAAGCTCTTCACCCTCAAGATACTTTTCCATTAACTCATCGGTTGCTTCCACTGCAGACTCAATTAAGTACTCGCGCATTTCTTCGCACTGAGCAACCATATCTTCAGGAATGGCTGCATAGTCAAAGGTCATGCCTTGGTCAGCCTCACTCCACAGAATGGCTTTCATTTTCACCAGATCAACAACGCCTTTAAATTCTTCTTCAGCACCGATAGTCATCTGTAACGGAACAGCATTGGCACCAAGACGATCCTTTAATTGATCAACCACTATCATGAAATCGGCACCAGCACGGTCCATCTTATTAACGAAGACCATGCGAGGAACTTCATATTTGTTGGCCTGACGCCAGACTGTCTCAGTTTGGGGCTGTACACCAGAGGAGCCACAAAGTACGACAACGGCACCATCAAGAACACGAAGGGAGCGCTCTACCTCAATGGTAAAATCTACGTGCCCTGGGGTATCAATAATATTGATGCGATGCTGTGGAAACTGCTGTTGCATGCCAGACCAAAAACAGGTGGTCGCTGCCGAGGTGATAGTTATACCACGCTCCTGCTCTTGCTCCATCCAATCCATGGTCGCTGCACCATCATGCACCTCACCAATCTTATGAGACAGCCCTGTGTAAAACAGCACTCTCTCAGTAGTGGTGGTCTTACCCGCATCTACGTGTGCGCAGATACCAATATTACGATAGTGGGTTATGGGAGTCTTACGAGCCACGGTATTCCCCGGAACAGTTAATCCAAAACAACTAATGTAAAACGACTAATGTAAAACGACTAATACAAAATAAAACAATGAATCTTATAAACCACAAAAGGTAGCTGACAACAGCTACCCTTTTGTGAAACACCAACTTACCGATACAACAATTAGAACCGGAAGTGCGAGAACGCCTTGTTGGCTTCAGCCATACGGTGGACATCTTCACGCTTTTTAACGGCCCCACCTTTATTTTGGTGTGCATCGATAATTTCACCAGCCAATCGTTGCGACATAGACTTCTCACCACGAGCGCGAGCATAGTCAACCATCCAACGCATCGCTAACGCGATTCGGCGAGATGGGCGAACTTCAATCGGCACTTGATAAGTAGCCCCACCGACGCGGCGAGACTTAACCTCTACCATGGGAGAAATGTTATCCAAGGCAGACTCAAACGCGGCAACTGGATCTTCTTTAAGGCGACTTTCCACTAGGTCCAAGGCACCATAGATGATGCGTTCAGCCACAGCTTTTTTACCGCTGACCATAACGTGGTTCATAAACTTGGCCAATGTGATATTGCCGAATTTTGGATCCGGCAGAATTTCACGCTTAGCGACTACTCTTCTTCTAGGCATAATCTAGCTCTTCTCTTCAGGGTTTTCCGGGATCAATATAGCGCGTTTGCGCACCCGGCCTTACTCGGTTCTTACCGACGCAAAGTAACGTCCTTATTTTGGACGCTTGGTACCGTACTTGGAACGACGCTGTTTACGATTGCTCACACCGGCTGTATCAAGGCTGCCTCGAACGGTGTGATAACGCACACCAGGTAGATCCTTAACACGACCACCGCGAATCAATACCACGCTGTGTTCTTGTAGGTTGTGCCCTTCACCACCAATGTACGAAGTCACTTCGTAGCCATTGGTTAAACGAACACGGCATACTTTACGTAAAGCAGAGTTCGGTTTCTTCGGTGTAGTTGTGTATACACGGGTACACACACCACGGCGCTGCGGACAAGCTTGCAGAGCTGGCACATCGCTTTTTGCGACTTTGCGTTTTCTCGGCTTACGAACCAACTGGTTGATCGTTGCCATTCAATAACTCCAAACAAAACGCCTTCTCTATGAAGGCTTTAATAAACAGACCCGTAAAAACGGACCCCTATTCAGGGAGGCGGCATTCTAAAGACACCGCACCCTTGAGTCAAGCGGCCTCCAAATGGGACCACCCTACTCTTTTGATTACTCTTCGCCGGAGCTCAGAGCTTCACTCAGTGCCGCTTCTATATCAATGGCACTAACCGTAGTTTCACGGGCAGCTTCACGATCTTTACGACGCTGGGCATGGTAAGTCAAACCGGTTCCAGCTGGAATCAATCGACCAACAACTACATTTTCTTTCAGGCCGCGGAGTGGGTCTGACTTGCCAGTAACAGAGGCTTCTGTGAGCACCCGAGTCGTCTCCTGGAAAGAGGCTGCCGAAATGAAACTTTCTGTCGCCAAAGAAGCTTTGGTAATACCCAGTAGTACACGTTGGTACTTAGCCGGGAATTTATCTTCTGATGCCAGTTTCTCGTTCTCTTCCAGTACGCGGTTGAATTCTACCTGCTCACCCTTAACGAAGGAGGAATCACCCATTTCAGTAATTTCTACCTTACGCAGCATCTGCCGCACGATAACTTCAATATGTTTATCGTTGATTTTTACCCCTTGCAGGCGGTAAACATCCTGGATTTCATTACCGATGTATTTTGCCAGTGAATCAACCCCCCGCAAACGCAGGATATCGTGAGGATTCGGAGGACCATCTGCGATAACTTCACCTTGTGCAACATGCTCACCTTCAAAGACGCCCAGCTGACGCCATTTCGGAATGAGAGCTTCATAGTGAGTACTGCCATCCGGGAGCAACTTTCCACCGGTCGGGGTAATAACCAAACGACGCTTACCCTTGGTTTCCTTACCATAGCTGACGGTACCAGTAATCTCGGCCAGAATAGCTGGATCTTTCGGCTTCCGCGCTTCAAACAAATCGGCAACACGAGGCAAACCACCCGTAATATCACGCGTCTTTGAGCCTTCCTGAGGAATACGAGCTACGACATCCCCTGCACCCACATGGCTGTTATTGCTAATGCTAAGAATAGCGTTACTCGGCAATATATAATGAGCGGGTACAGTCGAGTTGGCGAAAGTCAGCTCTTTGCCCTGATCATCCAACAAGGTCACCATCGGCTTCAGATCCTTACCTGCAGATGGGCGCTCATTGGGATCAAGTATCGAAATACTGGATAGCCCGGTCATCTCATCAGTCTGGCTACGGGTAGTAAGCCCCTCTTCCATTCCAGAGAATGCGATGGTACCCGCTACTTCAGTAATAATTGAGTGTGTGTGTGGATCCCAGTTAGCAACGATGTCGCCAGCTTCTACAGCAGCCCCATCCTTCACCCTAATCACAGCACCATAAGGCAGCTTATACCTTTCACGCTCGCGGCCATTGGCATCAGCTAGGGCCAGCTCACCAGAGCGAGACACCGCCACCAGCTCGCCATTTTCACGCTCTACCACCTTGATATTGACAAGACGGACGGTACCGCTCATCTTCACCTGAATATTGTCGACCGCAGAAGCACGTGAAGCAGCACCACCAATGTGGAAAGTCCGCATGGTTAGCTGAGTACCTGGCTCACCAATAGATTGGGCCGCGATCACTCCAACCGCCTCACCAGAATTGACCTTGTGACCACGAGCCAAGTCACGACCGTAACATTCAGAACAAATACCGTAGCGGGTTTCACAGGTAATCGGTGAGCGAACTTTCACCTCATCGATACCCATCACCTCAATATCTTCTACCCACTTTTCATCAATCATGGTGCCAGCTTCGACGGCAATACTCTTGCTGCCTGGCTTGAGCACATCCACAGCAACCACTCGACCCAAGATACGATCGCCCAGTGACTCAATAATGTCACCGCCTTCGATCACAGGGGTCATCAACAGACCTTCTGTAGAACCACAATCATCCTCAACAACAACTAGGTCCTGAGACACATCCACCAAGCGGCGAGTCAGATAACCAGAGTTTGCTGTCTTCAATGCAGTATCGGCCAAGCCTTTACGAGCACCGTGAGTGGAGATGAAGTACTGAAGTACATTCAACCCTTCACGGAAGTTCGCCGTGATCGGTGTTTCAATAATAGATCCATCAGGACGGGCCATCAGGCCACGCATCCCGGCTAGCTGACGAATCTGAGCGGGGGAACCCCGAGCACCAGAGTCGGCCATAATAAAGACCGAGTTAAAGGAAGATTGTTCCTCAACCTCACCATCACGATTTGTCACCGGCTCAGTACTAATCACGTCCATCATGGCTTTCGCCACTTGGTCGTTAGCCCGAGACCAGATATCGATCACTTTGTTGTACTTTTCACCCTGAGTCACAAGACCCGATGCAAACTGACTTTCAATTTCTTTCACTTCAACTTCAGCGCGAGCAATAATTTCGCTTTTGGCATCCGGAATTGTAAAGTCATTAACACCAATTGACGCACCAGACTTGGTGGAAAAGTCATAACCGGTATACATCAGCCTGTCCGCAAAAATCACTGTTGCTTTCAAACCAACGTCGCGGTAACAACGATTCAAAATCCGTGAAATGGCCTTTTTAGTCATCGGCTGGTTAACGGTGTCATAGCAGAGACCTTCCGGCACGATATCCCACAGCAGCGCACGACCAACGGTGGTATCGATCAGACTAGTTTTTTCTTCACGCTCACCGTCTTCATTGAAGGTTACTTCTTTGATACGAACCTTAACGCGAGCCTGTAGATGAGCATGCTTGCTGTAATAGGCACGAGACACTTCTTGAAGGTTGGCGAACACACTACCTTCGCCCTGTGCATTGACACGGTCACGGGTCATCCAGTACAAGCCCAACACCACATCCTGTGACGGTACAATAATCGGCTCACCATTAGCAGGCGACAGAATATTGTTGGTGGACATCATCAATCCACGTGCTTCTAACTGAGCTTCCAGGGTCAGCGGTACGTGTACCGCCATCTGGTCACCATCGAAATCCGCGTTATAGGCAGCACAAACTAACGGGTGAAGCTGAATGGCTTTACCTTCAATCAGCACAGGCTCAAATGCCTGAATACCAAGGCGGTGAAGGGTTGGTGCACGGTTCAACATAACCGGGTGTTCACGAATCACTCCATCGAGAATATCCCATACTACCGGCTCTTCACGCTCGACCATTTTCTTGGCCGCTTTAATAGTGGTCGCCAAGCCGCGTAACTCTAGCTTAGAGAAAATAAACGGCTTGAACAGTTCCAGCGCCATACGCTTGGGTAAACCACACTGATGCAGCCGGAGTGTGGGACCAACCACAATCACAGAGCGACCGGAGTAATCGACACGTTTACCGAGCAGGTTCTGACGGAAGCGACCCTGCTTACCCTTAATCATATCGGCCAGGGATTTCAGTGGGCGTTTGTTGGAGCCAGTAATAGCTCGGCCACGACGACCGTTGTCCAACAGGGCATCCACAGATTCCTGCAACATACGTTTTTCATTGCGCACGATAATATCTGGCGCATTTAACTCTAACAGCCGCTTCAAACGGTTGTTACGGTTGATCACTCGACGATAGAGATCATTCAGATCGGACGTTGCAAAGCGGCCACCATCCAGAGGGACTAATGGTCTCAAGTCTGGCGGCAATACAGGCAATGCTTCCAACACCATCCACTCAGGCTTATTGCCTGAGCCAAGGAATGCTTCCAATAATTTTAGGCGCTTGGAAAATTTCTTAATTTTGGTTTCTGAGCGAGTGTTCGGTATCTCTTCACGAATTGTGGCAATTTCGTGCTCCAGATCAAGATCCTTCATCAGCGCCTGAATGCCCTCAGCACCCATTGTCGCCACAAAGTCATCACCAAACTCTTCCATTGCCTGGAAGTATTCGTCATCAGTGAGAAGTTGACCACGTTCAAGTGTCGTCATACCTGGGTCGGTGACAACAAAGGATTCAAAGTACAGTACCCGCTCGATCTCACGTAGAGTCATATCCAGCATCAAACCAATACGGGAAGGCAGTGACTTGAGGAACCAGATATGTGCGACCGGACAAGCCAACTCGATATGGCCCATACGCTCGCGACGAACTTTTGCCAGGGTAACTTCAACACCGCACTTCTCACACACGATACCGCGATGCTTCATGCGCTTGTATTTGCCGCAAAGACATTCATAGTCTTTTACTGGGCCAAACAATTTGGCACAGAACAAGCCTTCACGCTCAGGCTTGAAGGTACGATAATTAATTGTTTCCGGCTTTTTAACTTCGCCGAAGGACCACGACCGGATCATATCTGGTGAAGCCAGACTGATACGGATGGCATCAAACTCGGCAGTTTGATCCTGTGACTTGAGCAGATTCAGTAAGTCTTTCAATGCCTTTCTCCAGAGCGGGTGCTACCTTTGCGCGGCGGGCCCAAGGCCCGCCCCCAACTTAACTTTTGCTGTTATTCGGATTCCAACTCAATGTTGATCGCCAACGAGCGGATTTCTTTCACCAACACGTTGAAGGATTCCGGCATGCCGGGCTCCATACGATGGTCTCCATCCACGATGTTCTTATACATCTTGGTTCGTCCATTCACATCATCGGATTTAACCGTCAACATTTCCTGCAAGGTGTAAGCGGCACCGTAAGCTTCCAGCGCCCAGACTTCCATCTCACCAAAGCGCTGACCACCAAACTGAGCCTTACCGCCCAAGGGCTGCTGTGTCACCAAGCTGTACGAACCGGTAGAACGAGCATGCATCTTATCGTCCACCAAGTGGTTCAACTTCAGCATGTACATATAACCAACGGTAACGGGACGCTCAAACTGATCACCGGAACGACCATCGTAAAGTGTCACCTGGCCACTTTCGGGCAAATCAGCCAGTGCCAGCAACTTCTTGATTTCTTCTTCCTCGGCGCCATCGAATACTGGCGTCGCCATCGGTACACCTTTGCAAAGATTACCAGCAAGCTCATCGACTTCAGCAGCAGACAACTTGTCTATGCCAGCAGGCTTCGTACCAATACCAATCTCGTAGATTTTCTGAAGAAATTTACGAATTTCAGCCGTTTTCTTCTGCTCGGTAATCATCTTGTCAATTTTTTCACCAAGCGTTTTGGCAGCGAGCCCCATGTGGGTTTCAAGAACCTGACCAACGTTCATCCGTGAGGGTACACCCAGTGGGTTCAACACCACATCGACGGGAACACCATTCTCATCGTGAGGCATATCTTCCACTGGCATAATGACCGAGATAACACCCTTGTTACCGTGACGACCAGCCATTTTGTCACCAGGCTGAATGCGGCGCTTAATCGCCAGGTAAACTTTGACTGTTTTCAGGACACCTGGAGCTAAGTCATCTCCGCTCTGAAGCTTCCCTTTTTTGTCTTCGAAACGCTCATCGAGAATTTTACGACGCTCTTCGAGTAGCTCTTCAGCTCGGGCAATCTGCTCATTCAGAGCATCGTCGCTCATCCGCACGCTAAACCAGTCATCGCCAGTATATTCTGCGACAGCTTCTGTAGTCAGCTCATCACCTTTTTTCAAGCCCGGAGCCTTAACGACCTTACTGCCAGCAAACGCCACACTAAGGCGCTCAAAGGTAGCATTTTGCATAATGCGGTACTCGTCGTTCAAATCCTGACGGAATTGGTCGAGTGCAGCCGTCTCAATTTGTAGAGAACGCTGGTCTTTTTCCAAACCCTCACGAGTAAACACCTGCACATCAATCACAGTCCCCTTAGTCCCAGAAGGAACACGCAGGGAGGTGTCTTTTACATCAGAGGCTTTCTCGCCGAAAATGGCACGCAGCAGCTTTTCTTCCGGAGTAAGCTGGGTTTCACCTTTTGGCGTCACCTTACCCACCAGAATATCGCCGGCAGCCACTTCCGCACCGATATAAACGATACCAGACTCATCAAGTCGGGATAATGCAGACTCACCAACGTTGGGGATATCTGCAGTAATTTCCTCGGAACCCAGCTTGGTATCACGAGAGGTACAAGTCAGCTCCTGAATATGAATGGTCGTAAAGCGGTCCTCCTGAACAACACGCTCGGAGATCAGGATCGAATCCTCAAAGTTGTAACCATTCCAGGGCATAAATGCGATACGCATATTCTGACCAAGGGCCAACTCACCCATATCGACAGAAGGTCCATCGGCAAGAACATCACCGCGGGCAATAGAATCACCCTGCTTTACTATCGGTCGCTGGTTAATACACGTGTTCTGGTTTGAACGGGTATATTTGGTCAAGTTGTAGATATCTACACCCGCATCACCCGTTTCAACTTCTGCGTCACTGGCACGAACCACGATACGGCTAGAATCAACACTTTCAATCACACCGCCACGGCGGGCAACCACACAAACACCGGAGTCAGTTGCAACATAGCGCTCAAAACCGGTACCCACTAATGGCTTCTCAGCTTTCAGTGTCGGCACAGCCTGACGCTGCATGTTTGAGCCCATCAAAGCACGGTTTGCATCATCGTGCTCCAAGAATGGAATCAACGACGCAGCCACAGATACAATCTGCTGTGGCGACACATCCATATACTGGACTTCTGCCGGAGCCTTAAACGTAAACTCACTCTGGTAGCGAACGTTGACCAACTCTTCAGACAATTTGCCATTTTTGTTGACGGCAGCTGATGCCTGAGCAATCACATAGCTCGCCTCGTTAATTGCAGACAGATATTCGATCTCATCGGTGACCTTACTATCCACCACCTTGCGATAAGGCGTTTCAAGAAAACCGTAATCATTCGTGCGAGCATAAGCTGCCAACGAATTGATCAAACCGATATTTGGCCCTTCAGGTGTCTCAATAGGACAAACCCGACCGTAGTGCGTTGGGTGAACATCTCGCACCTCAAAACCGGCACGCTCCCGAGTCAGACCGCCTGGCCCAAGAGCCGATACACGGCGCTTGTGAGTCACTTCTGACAACGGGTTGTTTTGGTCCATAAACTGGGACAGCTGGCTGGAACCAAAAAACTCCTTCATGGCAGCAGCAACTGGCTTGGCATTCACCAAATCCTGAGGCATCAAGCCATCAGACTCAGCGACTGACAGGCGCTCTTTAACTGCACGCTCAACGCGGACCAAACCGATGCGGAACTGGTTTTCTGCCATCTCACCAACAGATCGAATCCGGCGGTTACCCAGGTGGTCGATATCATCAACCGTACCTTTACCATCACGAATACCGATCAATACTTTCAGAACATCAACAATGTCTTCACGGCTCAATGTACCTTCACCGACCTCGTCTTCACGACCAAGTCTGCGATTAAACTTCATCCGACCAACAGCAGATAGATCATAGCGATCTAGGCTGAAGAACAAATTATTAAACAAGTTCTCAGCAGACTCTTTAGTGGGCGGCTCACCCGGACGCATCATCCGGTAGATTTCCACGAGAGATTCCAACTGGGTACGCGTACTGTCTGCACGCAGTGTATCGGAAAGAAACGGACCGCAATCCAGATCGTTAGTATAGATAGTTTCTACAGACTTCAGCCCGGCAGCACGTAATTGCTCGACCACTTCCGGAGTGATTTCTGTATTACATTCCAGCAGCAGCTCACCTGTTGCCGGATCAACCAAATCTTTTGCCAGCGCACGGCCATGCAAGTACTCCGCAGGCACGGCCAGCTTGGTGATTTTATCTTTTTCTAATTGACGGATATGGCGTGCCGTAATACGACGCCCGTCTTCCACAATAACCTTTTTTCCCTTACCTTTGATATCAAAGGCCGCGATATCACCACGCAACCGAGAAGGAACCAGGTCCAGTGTATAGGTATCGTCTTTACCCAGATTGAACGTGCTGGTTTCAAAAAACATTTCCAGCATCTCTTCTGAGCTATAACCCAGAGCACGCAACAGAATAGACGCCGGCAATTTACGACGACGGTCGATTCGCACATAGACCAAATCTTTCGGATCAAACTCAAAGTCGAGCCACGAGCCGCGATAGGGGATAATTCTTGCGGAGTAAAGCAGTTTTCCGGAGGAGTGGGTTTTACCCTTGTCATGATCAAAGAATACACCGGGCGAACGGTGGAGCTGGGAAACAATAACCCGCTCGGTACCATTAATAATAAAGGTACCATTATTTGTCATCAGGGGAATTTCTCCCATGTAGACTTCCTGTTCTTTAATATCCTTGATGGTCTTGTTACCTGATTCTTTATCATAAATCATCAGGCGCACGCGTACTCTCAGGGGCGCGGCATAGGTCACACTGCGCAGCTTACACTCTTCCTCGCTAAATGCTGGCTTTCCGAGTTTATAGTCCACATATTCCAGACCCGCATTGCCAGAATAACTGACAATGGGAAATACAGATTTAAATGCGGCATGCAAACCGGTGTTCATCCGCTCTTCTAGGGATACACCCGGCTGCGTAAAATTCCGATAGGAGTCGAGCTGAATCGCAAGAAGGTAAGGAAGCTCCATTACCTGAGGCAATTTGCCGAAATCCTTGCGAATACGTTTTTTCTCAGTATATGAGTAAGTCATCACATTCCCCGCACGTTCACTTAGTCAGCCTTCCGGCTGCTCGCCTTTATTTACAATAAAAAAAGGTCTTTATTTCAACTCATAGCCTCTCGGCTAGAAGCAGAAAAAGGCCGACGGGCATATTACCCGTCAGCCCATGCCTGATGTCTTATCAGACAGCTAGCGCGTTAAGCACGAACTTACTTAAGTTCTGCCGTGGCGCCAGCTTCTTCCAACTGCTTCTTAGCTTCTTCAGCTTCGTCTTTGGAAACGCCTTCTTTAACTGCAGAAGGAGCACCATCAACAAGTGCTTTAGCTTCTTTCAGGCCCAGACCAGTAATAGCGCGAACAGCTTTAATCGCGTTTACTTTCTTCTCACCGGCTGAAGTCAGCATTACATCAAATTCAGTTTGCTCTTCAGCAGCGGCGGCTTCACCACCTGCTGGAGCCGCTGCAACAGCAACAGCTGCCTGCGCAGAAACACCAAATTTTTCTTCCATTGCACTAACGAGCTCAACAACTTCCATTACGCTCATTTCAGCAATTGCATTCAAAATGTCATCTTTGGACAGAGCCATGACTCAATCTCCTGATAAAAAATAAATTTAAATAAACGATGCCGTGAATTAAGCAGCTTCCTGCTTTTGGTCACGAACGGCCGCTACAACACGTGTTACTTTGGTAGGCACTTCGTTGAAAGTACGAACCAGCTTGGTAACTGGAGCAAGTGTTACGCTTGCCAACAGACCCAGAGCTTGCTCCATGGTCGGTAAGCTGGCGAGCACATCAATTTGCCCTTTGTCTAACAATTGACCACTGACGGAAAGCGCTTTTACTTCAAAATCATCATTTGCTTTCGCAAAATCTTTGAATAAACGCGCTGCGGCACCTGGATCCTCCATTGAGAATCCAAACAGCGACGGGCCAGCCAACACATCGGTCACACACTCGAAATCAGTACCTTCAAACGCGCGTTTCGCAAGAGTATTGCGGACCACACGAAGGTCGATATTTTGTTCACGAGCTTGAGCACGAAGTGCCGTCATATCCGTCACGTTAACGCCACGAGCGTCAGCGATTACCAGTGACAACGCATTGCCAGCAGTCTCGTTAACTTCAGCAACAATCGCCTTTTTGTCTTCGAGATTCAATGCCACGAGATTATCTCCTGGATTTAATTGGCCCCCTATAAAAGAGGCAGCCAATCGGCTAAACATCGACCCAAATACTATCGATGCAATTTCGGTGATTAAATCCAGTCAAAATACTGAACTGGGTCACACCGTCTGCGTAGGCGTTCTTTTCAACTACGGCCTACTAGAGGCCTGAACGTCACATTAAACCCCTGGAGGGCACCTACGGTCTTTGACGGCCCGGGCGCGGACTACAAACTCGCCACCCAGACCCCAAAGTTTGGTTTAGAGCCTCCCTTGGGAAGCTCCAGATTACTAGGCTTCTAGCGAAGCCTGATCAATTATCAAGCCAGGACCCATCGTTGTACTAAGAGTCACTTTCTGCAGGTAAATACCTTTGGCTGAAGCCGGCTTAGACTTCTTCAGATCTGCGATAAGCGCTTCCAGGTTTTCCTTCAGAGCACCAGCTTCAAAAACAATGCTACCGATAGCACCATGAATAATGCCATTTTTATCGGCACGGTAGCGCACTTGCCCAGCCTTAGCATTTTTTACAGCGGTAGCAACATCCGGGGTGACGGTGCCAGTTTTCGGGTTTGGCATTAAACCTCGCGGACCAAGAACTTGACCCAGCTGACCCACAACTCGCATCGCGGCAGGGTCGGCAATAACCACATCAAAGTCCATATTACCGGCTTTAACTTGCTCGGCTAGGTCTTCCATACCAACTAGATCAGCACCCGCCGCTTTAGCAGCTTCGGCAGCTTCACCCTGAGCAAATACGGCAACCCGGACCTCTTTACCAGTCCCGTGGGGCAGTGTGGTAGCACCACGCACAGTTTGGTCAGATTTACGTGAATCAATGCCCAAATTTACAGCCACATCAACAGCTTCAGTAAATTTGACGGTAGAAAATTCTTTTAGCAGCGCAACAGCATCATCAATAGAGTACTGCTTGCCGATTTCAACTTTTTCGCGAATGGCGCGAATTCGTTTGGATAGCTTAGCCATTTACACACCCTCCGTTTCAATGCCCATGGAACGAGCAGAGCCGGCGAGAGTACGAACCGCTGCATCCATATCAGCTGCGGTCAGATCGGCCGCTTTAGTTGTTGCAATCTCTTCAAGTTGTGCACGGGTCACTTTGCCCACTTTTTCAGTGTTGGGGCGACCACTACCACTCTTAATACCGGCCGCTTTCTTCAGCAGGTAAGAGGCGGGCGGTGTTTTCATCGTGAAGGTAAAGCTGCGATCACTGTATACGCTAATCACAACAGGAACTGGCGCACCAGATTCCACACCCTGAGTCTGCGCATTAAATGCCTTACAGAACTCCATGATGTTCACGCCGTGCTGACCCAATGCGGGACCAACGGGCGGACTTGGGTTGGCTTTACCTGCAGCCACTTGAAGCTTGATATAAGCTTCTACTTTCTTAGCCATTTTAGTTTCTCCTAAATGGGTATTAACGCCTCAGGACTATTGACCAGGACCACTAAACAATCCGCAGTACAATCCGTCGCCGGCTCCCCGTTGCCGCCCACCATAGGCAACAACATTAAAATCAATACCTCAGACTTTCTCGACTTGAGTAAACTCAAGCTCCACAGGTGTTGAACGACCAAAAATGGAAACCGATACTCGAACTCGGCTTTTCTCGTAGTTAACTTCTTCAACTACACCATTGAAATCGTTGAATGGCCCATCGATAACTCGCACAACCTCACCCGCCTCAAAGACAGTCTTGGGTCGCGGCTTATCTTCAGAATCCTGCACACGCTGCAGAATTGCATCAGCTTCTTTATCTGTAATTGGTGCCGGCTTATCCGCCTTACCACCAATAAAGCCCATCACACGGGGCGTCTCTTTAACCAGGTGCCAGGTATCGTCACCTAATTCCATTTGAACCAGCACGTAACCCGGGAAGAACTTGCGCTCACTTTTACGCTTTTGGCCACCTCTGATTTCAACCACTTCTTCCGTGGGCACCAGAATATCGCCAAATTTATCTTCCATACCATGAAGCACTACACGATCTTGTAGTGCTGCAGCAACTTTTTTTTCATAGCCCGAATAGGCATGTACTACGTACCAGCGCATCTGCACCTCTTAGCTGATAACCATTGATGCCAACCAACCGAACAGCGTGTCGAGACCCCAAAGGATCAATGACATCACCAGCACCACTGCAACCACCATTAATGTGGTTTGATTTCGGTCCTGCCGAGTTGGCCATACCACCCGGCGCGCTTCAGTATAGGCGCCATGTAACAAGGACTTAAAAGCGTCACCCTTGCGAGTATTGATGGCCACAAAGGCGACCATCAACCCAACAACAACCATAGCTACAACGCGATAGAACAACGACTCTACAGAAAAGTAGTAGTTGCCATACACTGCGCCGGCAATCAACAGCACCACGGCACACCATTTCAGGCCATCCAGTCGATACTGCTTTTCTTCAATCGTCGCACTCATTTCCGAACTATGCCCTTGCTGCTAAACCCGGCCACAATAACCGGGTATTCAGGTGTAAGACTGGCAGGCCAGGAGGGACTCGAACCCCCAACACCCGGTTTTGGAGACCGGTGCTCTACCAATTGAACTACTGGCCTGTCACGTAAACCTTTTTAAAAAACCACTTCTTTAAAACTGCTTCAACGACTAAGCCGAGACACCCTAAAGCATCTCGGCTTAAAATCAATATATTACGCAGCTATTTACTCAATAATCTTAGCGACAACACCCGCACCTACCGTACGACCACCTTCACGGATCGCAAAGCGCAGGCCATCTTCCATCGCAATCGGTGCGATCAAGGTAACAACCATCTGTATGT
>MAAC01018212.1_pt1 | contig 15875 bp, 16 predicted proteins | sample 1115981 | NCBI WGS metagenome assembly MAAC01 (sample SAMN04961126, study PRJNA320927) | seawater metagenome | isolation source: sample BD02T64 sea water enriched with oil for 64 days | place: USA:Gulf of Mexico | collected 2013-07-27 | reverse complement strand
CGCATCAAAACTCATGCGTTAACTCCTCAAAAACCAAGGCTAGACAGCAAATCATCAACATCATCCTGTCCAGACACTACATCATCCCGTTCTTCTGGGTTAATTATTGGACCTTCCCCAGCAGTCGCATCCACCTCTTGCTTTTCAGGAAGCTCATGCTGTGTACCCGTTAGATAATCTACCGTTCCGGCCATCTTCACCAGCTCAACCAAATTATCTTCAACCTCTTGAACCAAACCAATAACACGCTTAATCACCTGGCCAGTTAAATCCTGAAAGTCTTGCGCAAGCAGTATGGTGGTTAAATGCCCGCCAATGTCACCCGACTTATCGGCAGTCATCGTCAAAAACTTATCCACTTTTTTTGTCAATTCTCGAAATTCTGCGGGCTTCATCTCTTTGCGCATAAAACGCCCCCAGTCCTCCTTCAAACTGTTCGCATCATTGCCAATCTCCGAGGATAACGGCATGATCTCTTCAACCACATCCATCGTCTTATTGGCGGCTTGCTCGGTACGTTCAATCACATAGTTCAAACGATCCGAAGCATCCCCCATCCGTGACAACTCTGAAGCATCTTGTTGGCCCACTTCAGCATCGATTGCAAAATTTTGAATCGCTGAATGCAAACTTCGCGTCAACTTTCCAACCTCATCAAACAAGAACTGATCTCGTTGCTGATGTAGGTTGGCAATAGTTTGCATTGCATCTATCGAATTACCTGTCTCTAGCTGAGACAACAACTCTTTAGCGTGCAACACCAACGAGTTTTCTACACCCGTTTTATCTGCTTGGCTCATGAAACACCTATTCCTTCAGATCTTGTTACGCATCAACACGCTGAAAAATCTTTTCGATTTTTTCTTTCAACGCTTGAGCCGTGAACGGCTTAACAACGTAACCATTAACGCCAGCTTGCGCAGCCTCAATAATCTGCTCCCGTTTCGCCTCCGCGGTTACCATTAAAACCGGTAAACTCGCGAGCTTTTCATCCGCCCTCACCGCTTTTAATAGATCGATACCTGTCATTCCTGGCATATTCCAATCTGTCACCAAGAAGTCAAAATCCGAACTTTTCAGCAGTGGTAACGCTGAACTGCCATCATCGGCTTCTTGTGTATTGGTAAACCCAAGATCTCTTAATAGGTTTTTGATAATTCGTCTCATTGTGGAAAAATCATCAACAATGAGAATTTTCATATTTTTGTCCAAAGCTGCCTCCAATGAACAGTAATCGACAACGGAAAAATTGCTCAAATCGATTCTCTAAACCGATGCGTGAGCAGTACTAATATTAATATTAGTAGCTGAACTGAAGGTAGCCAGTTTTTGTTGAATTAGATTAGTCTAAGTTGTGCTTAAAATTATTTTTTTATGAAAATCAGAGAGATACAAAGAATACAAAAACACGTAAAAAGCGTAATCAGTAGAAATTACCGATCATGCCCACTCTTGTAAACGACTTCGCAAACGATGTGCCGCCTGACTGTGAATCTGACTAACCCTAGATTCACTCACTCCCAGAACCTCACCGATTTCCCGAAGATTGAGCTCTTCATCATAATATAATGATAAAACCAACTGCTCTCGCTCAGGTAACTCCGTAATCGCCTTAGCCAAGTGCTTCTTTAATGAAGATTTCTGCATGTCAGAAAATGGATTCGCCGCTTCCATAACTTCATCGCTTTGCACAATTTGCTCATCTGGCGCGACTAATTCATCCATGCTATATAGTCGTGTCGCCATGCTGTCTTTCAGCATGGCGTAATATTCGTCCAGAGAAATGTCTAACTCATCTGCGACCAGATGATCAGGGGCTTCGCCACCGGTTCGGTTTTCAACCTTTTTGATAGCTTGCTGTATTCGTCGCGCATTTCGATGAACTGACCGCGGTGCCCATTCCCCCTTTCGAAGCTCATCAATCATCGCACCTCGAATACGAATACCAGCATAGGTTTCAAAACTAGCACCTTTGCCATGATCAAACTTCTTAATAGCATCAATAAGACCAATCATGCCAGACTGAATCAAGTCATCTACCGAAACACTAGCGGGCATTCGCCCCATTAGATGATGCGCTATACGCTTGACTAATACCGTGTGCTCTTGCACAAGCACATCTAATGTCGGGGCACTTTCGTCCGAATACATACTAACCTTTTCGATTATAGCTTTGCTTAACGACTGCATATTCTAACAACCCCATTCAGCGAGCCGCAGCGCTCTGCACGAGATTATCAACAAAAAACTCCAAATTACCTCTCGGGGTAGTAGGTAAAGGCCAACTATCAACTTTTGCCGCTAATGCTTTAAAAGCCAGTGCTGACTTTGAACGCGGATACGCTTCTACAACCGCTTTTTGACGCTGTACCGCCTTGCGTAAATAATCGTCAAACGGAACACAACCGGTAAATTGTAACGCGACATCTAAAAATCGATCCGCTACTTTAGTGAGTTTCGCATACAGATCACGCCCTTCTTGCTGAGAACGAACCATATTGGCCAAAATATTAAACCGATAACTATCATGTTTTTGATTAAGCAGCTTTATCATTGCATAAGCATCAGTAATCGATGTAGGTTCATTGGTCACAACAAACAACACCTCTTGTGCTGCGGTCACAAAACTCATGACCATTTCAGAAATACCCGCCGCAGTATCAATAATCAAAACATCGATATCTTCGCTTAGTTCACTGAACGCATGGATCAACCCGGCATGCTCTCTTGGCCCAAGGTTCACTAACTCTTGTGTGCCCGAAGATGCAGGTACAATTTTAATACCCGCAGGCCCTTCTACCAAAATATCTTTGATACTACAGGTACCATTTAATACATGGGATAAATCTTCTCTGGCAGTAATTCCCAGCAATATATCCAAATTCCCCAAACCTAAATCAGCATCAAGTACTGTGACTCGACGCCCCAAACCCGCTAATGATATAGCCAAATTCACCGACACGTTACTTTTTCCAACGCCACCTTTTCCACCGGTTATAGCGATTACTTGAACAGGATGTGCACTCATAGATTTCCTATTAGTTTTATTGCTTTCCAATAACAAGGTATTACATAGCGCTAGCAATATATGTTTTCACTGCAATTTTCACTGCACCCAACACCCTTACTATGCCGCTGTGAATTCCCCATTATCAGTACGTATACTTTCATTAAAGCAGTCAGCAGCCAACTCGTCATCTATCGTTGCCTGTTTTGTTAAGGCAATCGCTTGATTCACTAAGTTTCGTGGTTTTGCCTGCTCAATATCATCAGGTATATTTTGCCCATTTGTAGTATAGGCAACAGATAGCTGATGTTCTATGGCAACATTTAATGCTTCCCCCAAACTCGCCGACTCATCCAGCTTGGTTAGAACACATCCATCTAAGCCTAGGCTTTTATAGTCCATAACCGCCTTATCAAGAATGCGTTGTTGGCTGGTTGCAGATAACACCAACCACTTCTGAATAGGCGTGGTTGCTGACGTTAGCTGTGAAATTTGCTCTTCCCAGGCGCTATCTTTCTGACTAAGCCCTGCGGTATCAATTAACACCATTTTTTTTCTGCTTAATCCGCGCAAAGCTGACTCTAAAGACTGGTTTCCGGCAACGACACGCAATGGCACCTTTAATATTTTACTCAAAACACGTAATTGCTCATGTCCCGCTATACGATAGCTATCCGTCGTTATTAACGCTAAGTTCTCTGGCCCATGGGCCAAAACATACTCTGCGGCAAGCTTTGCAATCGTCGTGGTTTTACCAACACCTGCCGGGCCAACAAAAGCGATCACACCTTCTTTTTTAGGAACACTATCAAATACAGGGACTCGCGATGACAAATCAACCAGCACCTTGCGCCACGCCTCTTTCTTAGAAGCTTGACTGTCCACCTGTTGTGACAAACTACGAGATAACGTTGATGACAAACCCATTTTTACTAATCGCTTAAATATGGCTGCCGAAATGGGATGACGATAACTAAAGTCACCCCAAGCTACATTACCCAGCTGCGAATTAATCATGCTACGCAGTTGTTGCAACTCATCGCGCATTTGATGCATCTCTTGTGTTGATTCAGCAGACTGCGCCTGAGAATCAAGAGGCGCAGCGGGTGTCTTTGTTGTTTTTTGAGGATCCTCAAAAGCTATTCTCGCCTCCTCATGCAATGGGCGACCTTGCTCTCGTTCTGGCTGAACGCGGTGCTGAGGTTCTTTATAATGGGAAGATTTTTCAACTTGAGCACTGTACTCCTGAGCACTGTATTCCTGAGCATTATATTCTTGCGCACTGGATTGTTGAGGCCTGGATTGCAGCTGCGCTGCATCATTTTCAGCACGTGCTTCATACTCTTCAAAAAAAGACATCCGTCTGTTCTGTGCAGGTTGCATCGCTACAGAAGAATCTCTTCCCTCTCTTCGCGCATTTCTTTCGTAAGCGTCACGCCTATCCTGACTATCGTAATTATCTATATCACTGGCAGCTCGCTCTCGCCTTTTCTCTACCGGTGGCATTAATCTATCAGCCTGACTCTTCTTTTGTGCCGCAGGGCTAATAGAAACCCCCTCAGCTCGATAACTATCAACAAACTCCGACCGCTCTCCCGCTTCAAGCTTCTCTCGTTGTTGACGTAGCAAGGAGCGCATCTCATCTCGACGTTCACTATCTTTTACCGCCGCTAAGGTTTCTTTTAACACCCGATTTTCATCCCCTTGCATGGGAGAAAATTGTGCATTACCGTCAGTGTAATCTGGAATATGTGATTTTTGACGTTCGTTGTGCTTATGATCCACCATGGCTTGCTCATAATCCAGAGCCACGCTAACTTCGACCCCTCCTGCAACCTTTCTATTGGATAGAATGACCGCATCGGAACCCATTGTTTCTCGGACCAACTTCAATGCTTGACGCATATCCGGTGCAACAAACTTTTTCGCTTTCATAATTACTGACCCACACTTGCGACAATAGTTATCTGTTTGGAATCTGGTATTTCGTTATACGACAATACGTTTAAGCCATGAACGCTAAACCGTAAAAATCGAGATAACATGGAACGAATCCCGGTTGATACCAACAACACTGGTGGCTGCCCTGCTAATTCTTGCTTTTGTGATGCTTCGGATACGGAACGTTGTAATTTGTCCGCTAACCCCGGCTCTATCACTGCATCTGAACTACTACCGCCAGCTTGTTGTGCTTGTGATACAGACTGTAGCAACAATTGTTCCAACTCGGGTTGAAGAGTAATAACAGGCAGCTCATTGGCTACACCGTAGATAGTCTGTACGATTAGCCGTGCTAACGATATTCGTGCAGCACCCGTTAATGCGTCAGTGTCTTGACTTCTAGGTGCTAACTCCGCCAACGCTTCGGCAATGGTTCGAATATCCTTAATAGGAATGCCTTCTTGAAGTAGGTTTTGTAGCACTTTGTGCAGTCTGCTTAATGGCAATGGATTGGGAACCAAATTTTCCACCAGCTTAGGTGAGCTCGATTGGAGGTTATCCAGTAATTTCTGAACCTCTTCAAAGCCTAATAACTCATGGGCATGTTTTTGCATAATCTGATTGATATGGGTTGCTACTACGGTGCTGGCATCAACTACCGTATATCCCATGGTTTGCGCTTGATCACGCTGAGAATTCTCTATCCACACAGCATCTAATCCAAACGCGGGGTCTTTCCCTGCAATACCTTGAATGGTGCCAAAAACTTGACCCGGGTTAATGGCTAAATCCCGGTCAGGATGAATCTCTGCTTCATCAATACTGACTCCCATAAGGGTCACACGATAAGAATTGGGAAGTAAGTCTAAGTTGTCTCGAATATGTACCGATGGCATAAGAAAGCCCATCTCTTGAGATAACTTTTTCCTTACGCCCTTAATCCGTCCAAGCAACTGTCCACCCTGACTTTTGTCTACCAGAGGAATAAGGCGATAACCCACTTCCAAACCAATAGCATCAACGGGCTGTACATCATCCCAACCCAAATCTTTCACTTCATTTTCTTGCGCCGCAGCCATGGTTTCAAGCTGATCTTTTGTCATGGACTGAGTGTCATCTTTTGTTGCTGAGTCGCTCTTCTTTTTATAAATCCAGTACGCTCCAGCGCCACATACTGTCGCCAGGCCTAAAAAGGCAAAGTGCGGCATACCTGGAACCAAACCCATGACAAACAATATTCCTGCCGCAACGGCTAATGCTTGTGGGCTTGCGAACATTTGATCAAAAATTTGAGCTCCCATCTCTTTTGATGTGGTGGTTCTTGTCACTATTAATGCTGCAGATGTAGATAATAACAATGAAGGTATCTGTGCGACCAGGCCATCCCCAATGGTTAATAGTGCGTAAACTTTCAGGGCATCGGTAAAACCCAGACTATGTTGTGCCATTCCGATCGCTAAACCACCCACTATGTTGATGATAAGAATTAGTATCCCAGCTATTGCATCGCCACGAACAAATTTACTTGCACCGTCCATTGCCCCATAAAAGTCTGCTTCTTGTGCAACATCTGCACGACGTGTCTTTGCTTCATCTTGATCAATCAAGCCTGAATTTAAATCCGCATCAATTGCCATTTGTTTGCCGGGCATGGCATCTAACGTGAAACGTGCACTTACTTCTGCGATTCTCCCTGCACCTTTGGTAACAACGACAAAATTGATAATTACAAGGATGAGAAATACCACAAGACCTACAGCGTAGTTGCCGCCAATAACCACTTCACCAAACGCTTGAATTACTTTACCTGCGGCATCACCGCCCTGATGTCCGTCAAGTAATACCACGCGGGTTGATGCTACATTAAGCGCGAGACGTAATAAGGTGGCGACCAGCAGTATGGTTGGGAATACGGCAAAGTCTAGAGGCCTTAGGGAGTAGACGGCTACCAGTAAGACAACAAGGGCAAGTGCGATATTGAAGGTGAAAAACATGTCTAGTAAGAAAGGCGGGATGGGTAATGTCATCATCGCCATGACTACGATCAGGAATATCGGGGCGCCGAGGTTTGCGCTTTTACTTGCTTCTTTAAATTGGGAAGCAAACCCTACAGCTTCTGCCATTAATGAACACCCTTGGTTTTAGCCAAAAATTTGGCAATTTGTGTTATATGGGTGTTACTTGCAAGAAGCTGTCCTACTTTTGCGGTTTGTTGTGAAAAACTTTAATCCCGCCTCAAATCATCTGGAACTTCAAAATCAGGTACATTACCAGGATTATCCCCCTTCCCTTTTGTGTATTCGGTTAACTGATAGACGTATGCCAGAACCTGAGCCACTGAGACGTACAGCCCTGTTGGTATTTCCTGTTCCAATTTGGTGTTGTAGTAAATAGATCGAGCTAAAGGGGGGGCGGTAACAATAGTGACCTTATGCTCAATGGCTACACGCTTAATTTGTTCTGCCATTAAGTCCACGCCTTTTGCCACAAGCCTTGGTGCTGCCATGGTTCCATGTTCGTATTTTAATGCAACGGCAAAGTGAGTTGGGTTGGTAATGATTACGTCAGCATCCGGTACGGCAGACATCATTCTGTTCTGCGCTATTTCCTGCTGCATTCGTCGAATACGGCCTTTTACTTCGGGCTTTCCTTCTGTGTCTTTGTGTTCGTCTTTAATTTCTTGTTTGGTCATTTTCATCTGTTTAGTGTGTTGAAACAGTTGAAAAGGTACGTCGATGGCGGCGATAAACAGCAGTGCTGTACTTAGAAATATAAAACATTTCCCGACAATTTCGACACCATGGGCAATGGCGGATCGTGGATTTTCGAACCCCAAGGCCATCAAATCATGTTGATAATAGCTTAACGCTAAGAAACCAAAAAAACCGACAAGTACAAATTTTCCGAATGATTTCACCAGTTCCATTAAACCATTCACTGAAAATATCTTTTTCATTCCTTTGATGGGGTTCATTTTGCTCATTTTGGGCGCTAGAGACTTCCAGCTAAATATCCAGCCACCAAACAACCCCGGAACAAACAGGGCTATAAAAGCTAACATTAGAAAAAATATGTATAACGAGGAGAACGTAGAAAAAATGGCGTTTTCAAATTTGTGAGCAATAAAGTTTAAATCATAAATTTCTGCGCGCGTTAAACTCATTGTTTCACGAAAGTTTGCTGTCAGTGCCTCTATCAGTGGCCCTGCCAATAGAAGACATCCCATGGATCCAAATATCATAATTCCTGCGGCGGCCAACTCCTTCGATCGAGGTATCTGCCCTTTTTTACGGGAGTCATCGATCTTTTTCTGGGTGGGTTCTTCGGTTTTCTCCTGGGCACTTTCTTCATCAGCCATAGACTGCTAGTGCTCCTCTGGGATTAATCACTGGACAATGCTCTTCATGCTCAAAAATGCATGCGCACTCAACGTATCAAACTGTGGTAGCACATTTGGCAACGTCAACCATATGATGATTAGTCCTGTTACCATCGTAAATGGGAAACCTATCGAAATAATATTCATTTGTGGCGCTACGCGACTGATCACTCCAAAAGTAAAGTTCACCACTAACAATGAAATAACGGCTGGCCACGCCACCAATAACCCTGAGGAAAACAACCAAGATCCCATTTTTGCTAACGCCATTAAACTTTCTTTTGGAAGTGATTCTCCAATGGGAAGTGTTGTAAAGCTTTCCGATAACATTGAGATAACCGTTAGGTGCCCGTTCATGGTAAAAAACAACAGGTTTACCGACATTAGATATAATTGGCTGATAGACGTAACGTTAATCCCGTTCACAGGATCCATTAAGGTTCCGAACCCTAACCCCGATTGCATTGCAACCAATTGCCCCCCCACCACAAATATCTGAAATAATATCTGCAGGGTAAATGCCATAACCGCGCCTATCAAAATTTGCTGGCCAATGACAAACATTGACGCCAATGAGAAAGGTTCTATATCAGGTACTTTTCCAGGTAAATTATTGGCAACAAGTAAGGTAACGGATAATGCAATGGATAAACGTAAACGCGTTGAAACTAACGGTGTGCTGAGAATAGGCATCACCATAAAAAAAGCACCCACACGGGAAAATGTCCAAATATATTGGGTTAACAGCGAATAAATGTAATCAACTGCATATTCCATTGATTACATTTACCGTATTAACGACGGTATATCTGTCAGTAGCCGGACGGTAAATTCCAATATCACATTCCCTAACCAGGGAGCGGTGTATGCAAGTACCGACAACGTCACAATAAGTCGCGGTAAAAAGCTCAGTGTTTGTTCATTGATTTGAGTGGCTGCCTGAAACATGGAAACTACAAGCCCTACCATCAAACTCGGTACAATAATAACACACACTAACATCATAGCGATGTAGAGAGAGTTTCTCATCAGGTCGGTTACAACTTCTGCGGTCATTGGATACTCCTGTTCTATCTTGTTATATGAAATCATTGTCACATTAATTACGAATAATTTTTCACTAGCTCTAAAGCTTCGCTAGTTTTTAGAGCTTCGCTATGTCGTTCCAAAACTGGCAGCGACGGTACCAATGATCATCGCCCAACCATCAACAAACACAAACAACATAATCTTAAAGGGCAACGATACAATTAGAGGTGACAACATCATCATACCCATTGCCATCAATACACTCGCCACCACCAAATCAATAATCAAAAAAGGAATAAACAACAAAAAACCTATCTGGAATGCCGTTTTAAGCTCACTGGTCACAAACGCCGGAATCACCACCGTCATCGGCACCTCATCAAGGCTGGCATACTTAACATTATTATTGCCACTTTTCGATAGATCCAAAAATATCGCCATATCGGTTTCACGCGTCTGTGCCAACATAAACTTTCGAAAAGGTTTTAATGCCAAATCTAAAGCAACCCCTGCTTCAATTTTTTCATCCATATAAGGCTGTGCTGCTTTTTCATATACCTCGTCAAAAACCGGCGTCATAATAAATAGCGACAGAAACAACGCCAATCCCACTAGAATTTGGTTTGATGGTGTCTGCTGTAACCCCATGGCTTGTCGTAATATTGAAAATACAACGATAATACGAGTGAATGAGGTCATCATCATCACAATAGCGGGCAAAAATGACAGCATTGTCATCAAAGCAAGCACTTGAATGGTTACCGTATAACTTTGAGACCCATTGCCATTATCTACCAATGTTAACGCAGGAATCCCCGCAACATCAGCGCTGTAGCCTGTAGAGCTGAATAACAGCAATGCGAATAACATTAGAAAACGACTAATCACTCTTTAGTCCTTCTTTCATTATTTTCTTCATTTTTTCTGAAAAATCAGAGCTAATGGGTGACTTTTTTTCTTCTTTCATTGGAGAACTAGATTCATCAACCACATCCAATGTGTGTAGCTTAGTTATGTTCGTAGCGGTTACACCCAGCACTAATCGGGTTCCTTCAATATCAACCACAACCACTTTTTCTTTTGCACCGATCGGGAGCACACCACTAACAGACAATGAATTTGTCATTCCAAACTTATTGATATTAAACCGCTTTAACATCCACGAGCATGCAAATATTAATATCAGCACCCCGCCCAATCCAAAAAACATTTTCCCGATGGCCCCATCACTAACAGCGGGTTTTGTTACAGGTTGGGAATCTTTTAGTGATGCAAGCAGCGATGCGGTAGAATATGAATTATCAGGAGGGGATTTTGAATCTACGTTAGCGCTAGGGGGCGTAACAGAAGCCAGCACCTCAACATTGGCACTGTTTTTTTCTACGCTATTTTCTACGTTATCCTTAGCACTCACTATAGGTGTGAGCAAGATACTTAAAACAAGACTAAATCCTATCGTTTTAATATTCATCAATCACCTACCCTAATTTTTTAATTCTCTCAGAGGGACTAATTACATCGGTTAATCGAATACCAAATTTTTCATTCACAACCACAACTTCACCGTGAGCAATCAAAGTACCATTAACTAACACATCAAGCGGCTCACCCGCTAGACGATCCAACTCTATAACAGAGCCCTGATTAAGTTGTAATAGGTTACGAATATTAATTTGTGTCGACCCCACTTCCATCGTCAACGTGACAGGGATATCCAGTATCACATCGAGATTGGGGTTGTCGGCTCCAGCAACCGGCATCGACGATGGCGCCGCGTCTGCTTGCGCCATTAAGTCATCGAGAGGTGCCGCGACTGCTCCGGGCATATCCTCTTCGACTTCTTGTTGCTCTAATGCCGCGGCCCATTCATCTGCAAGTGCCGCGTCATCAATATCTTCATTTGAACCATCTGAATCAGACATACATTATTCCTCGTCTTTCTTTTACTTTCATCATTCTTTTACGTACATGGAAATGTCAGGTGATAGTGCTGATATTATTCAGCACTATTCTTTAATCTCTCATCTTCTTCACGTTCAGCTTTAATTTGCTCTCGAAGAAACGCCAACCGCGACCCCTTACCACTATCCAAATCGGGTTTTTCAATTTTATTGACTATCTGTACAGCAAGATTGCCATTGGCAGAACCTAGCTTCGCGGTAAAAGTAGGGATATTATTGGCCTGAATAAGTACCGTTTCAGGCATATCAACCGGAATAATGTCACCTTCCTTTAACTCAGAAAGATCTTTCAAACTGATTTTTTTCTCTAACAGCTTTCCTTTGAGATTAATAACCGCACCCATAATCTCTTCTCGCAAAGATTTTTGCCAACGCTCATCAGAATCATCAACATCACTTTGCACACCGGCATCTAACACTTCTCGCAAGGGCTCGATCATTGAATAGGGAACCGTCAAGTGTAAGTCACCACCGCCGCCATCTAGCTCCACGTGAAATGAACTAACAACAACCACTTCACTAGGGCTTACAATATTCGCAAGGGACGGGTTGACCTCTGAACTCAGGTACTCAAATTTGACCGGTAACACCGCTTTCCAAGCTTCCTCCATATCCATATAAGCCTGTTGTAATACCATTTGTACAACACGGTTTTCGGTTGGCGTAAATTCTCGCCCCTCTATCTTGGCATGACGGCCATCACCGCCAAAAAAATTATCAACCAATTTAAAAACAAGTTTTGCATCAAGAATAAAGAGAGCGGTTCCACGTAACGGCTTAAGACGCACCATATTTAATGATGTAGGAACATACAAGCTGTGAACGTACTCACCAAACTTTATAACTTGAATACCACCAACGGACACGTCGGCTGTTCGACGTAACAAGTTAAACAAACTGATTCTTGTATAACGTGCAAATCGCTCATTCACCATTTCCAGCGTCGGCATTCGCCCACGAACAATACGATCCTGGGTACTGAGGTCGTAGGAATTAACACCATCTTCCGATTCCTCCGCCCCCGAATCGACATCGCTATCATCAACCCCGTGTAAAAGGGCATCAATCTCGTCTTGGGATAATAAATCTTGTACTGCCATGCTGCTACAACCTATTTATTGCATAACAAAATTAGTGAAGAGTACCTGCTCTACGCCCTCTTCACCCATTTCATCAATGAGTATTTTTTGCAAATCGTCCAATGCTGCCTGTCGCATGACTTCCTTGCCTTCTGGTGTTCTCAACGCATCAAACTCTTGCGCGCCAAAGATCTGAACCAAATTATTTCTCACCAGCGGCATATGCTTTTGTAATGCGGTAATTGTTGCTTCTTTACGTGTCATTACAGCAAGATTAATTTGCACGTAACGTTGTCGACCTTTCCAACTGTAATTCACAACAAAAGGTGGCTTTAAATCATAATAAATCGCGGGAGAGTTCGATGAGTCCATCACCACGTCATCACTTTCACTAGATCCTCCACCGCTCATCATGAAAAATGCTGCAGCCCCGCCACCCAAGAGAATCACGATAAGAACAATAATAATGATAAGTAACATCTTGTTCGATTTCGGTGCCGCCTCTTCTTGTTCTTCTTTTTTGTCATCAGCCATGAAAATTCACCCTTAGGATTCAATCTTGTTAGATTTCAATTACTTTGCTTTAACACAGCGCCACACTTAACAAAATAAATGCAAGAGCTATGCCACGGAACAAGCCTCGTTAACGTTCATAAAAATCCATATTTATCAATAAGTTACAATTGCAAAAAAATGAGGCCGTCAATGTTTTGGCCATACTTCACAAGTGTAGTAGAGAATTTGGATATGAAAACGTCATTTTTATAACAGACGCTTGTTTTTACAGGATTTTTTGGCGGAAAGTTGGCATTACACTGCGCTAGAAAGTACTTTATAGCGCAGTGCTAAAACCAAGAAAACGTAAAAATTGAGGGCCGTATTACCACTAGGTTTAAGCGTAAAAATCTACCAGACTGTCTGTTTCAATGGTAGCAACTAGGCCGTCGCCCCCCACAGTATCATCATCACTGTCTTGACCCTTAGCGTTTGCCGCCAAACCACGTTCGTCTTCATTACCTTTATCATGGCGGTCATGTGTTAGGTTTTCTTGAATATCAACATTATCAACATCAACACCGTTTTGCTCTAACATATCTCGTAACCGCTGGGCTCCTTGTTCCAATGCATCACGTGTTACCGAATGCTGACTTGCAAAAACGATACTCGCCTGTTGGTCTTGATTAAACTTAATCGATACATCAATCGAACCTAACTCTGCTGGGTTTAACTTAATCTCAGCTTCCTGAATTTTCTGACCAATCATCATCATAATGCGTTGATTAAACTCAGGAATAAAACCTGGCTTGTTCAACGGCGTCGCAATAGAGGTTGATAAGGGCTTTGCTTCTTCGGTTTTGATGGAGGACATTTGCTCTAACGCACGACCAAACGAACTGGGTTTCACACCCTCATCTACAGAAGCCTTTTTCACGTCCTGACCGGGAATACGTAACTGCCTTAGCCCTTCCATGCCTTGGCTCAGGCGCTTATCAAGCGCTAACAATTTATCTGCTTGTGGGGTCATTACATCTTCAGCCCCCGCCTTAGACATGGCAGCACCCTCTAAGCGCCCACCTTCCAATCTCCCTCCTTCTAATAGCACCTTACGTTCCTGCATCATTTGCTTTAATTCATCCGATGACAAATCGGCTTGTTTCAAAAAGGTAGGTTCTGCCAAACGGTCTGAGCGGTTAACCGACTCAATTGCCTGACTAAGGGGAAGTATTTTTGATCCAGGCAATGCCTTTTCTAAAGGGTTTTCTGCTGATCGCTTAGCATCAAGTAATCGAGCGACATCATCCATGCTCCGAAGGGCGCCTGCAGACTCAGCCTTGGCGGCATTAAGTTCAGCCACTTTTACCGTTTCAGCTTGCCCCTCAGGTTTAATGATGGCATCCGATAACATGGCGGGATCATTTGCCTTACTCAAAGCAACACCCTGCATATCTTCTGGTGAAGTGCTTGAAATCTCAGACTCCAGTACACTCGTGATTTTTGATTCCGAAATAGGTGTTGGTTCTTTACCGGTATTGGTATCAACAGAGGCACTAGCTACACTACTTTCCATAACCTCTAGGTAATCACTATTGGCGGCAGCTTGATCGACACGTATATCAGCACTTATATCAGCACCATCATCAACACCCCCGTCAGCACCTAATGTTTGCTCCATCCATTGTGCCAATGTAGACATTGGGATAGTGGATTCTGATTCAGAATCCACTATCCCTGTAACCTCATTAGCCGACGTTACATCAGCATCACTGAGCTGCTGAAGAATATAGGGAGACAACACTACCTCATCAACCGCCGGGGTTATCTCACCTTTTGACCCTTGTTGTGCGTTATCAGCCTGCTCCTGTTGAAGCATTTGATCTTTAGACTGAGTACCTGACTGTTTAGCTTGCGCTAACTGTGATTCGGTTTGCTTAGACTGAGCCTGTTGCGTCTGCCTTATTTCTGCGTTTGCACCCTCACGCTGAGCACTATTTTGCTGTGAACGATCTTGCCGAGCACTATCTTGCTGAAAACTATCTTGCCGAGAGTTTTTCTGTGAAGCCAGGTCTTCGGCACGGTTATTCTCTCGATCTGCCTGCCTTACCCGGTCATTCCCATTATCTGGCAAACGCTTGCCGCTTTCCTGCTGTTGATTTCTACGATCAGCCTGGCTGATTCGCTCATCTCGCCTATTTTGCTCGGTTCGACGTGCATCATCTGCCTGTCTATCTGCTCGTTGAGACGCTCTCTCATCCGCTCTAATATCCGCTTGGCGAGCGTCTTGCTGTCGGCTTTCTTGATTTTTTTGACGTGAACGCTGCTCATTTCGAGCATCCACTTGGCGCTGATATTCTTGATTAAAGGCCTGCCTTTCATCACCAACCGATTGATTTACAACAGAACTTCTACCTGCACCAAGATCAACATCGGGGGCATTGGTACTGACAGAAATAGGCAAGGCAATATCAGCTGGCATCGTAGTAACTCCTGAACGCAATGGCAGATCACACGTCAATCACAGGAAAACACTGTGAGCATGGGATTCGTTATAGCAAATGCTATTAGCCATTATTCAGCAAAGACGATGCCAACTTTTAATAAACAACCATTACTACACGCCCAGACCGGAAATAGCACTGAGGATATTTTGAATAATACGGGTTAATTTAGGGTGATTTTCTTCATAAATAATGAGTTGCTTCTCTAACCCTTCAACCAACGCCTCTTCCCAATGATCCCCATCACCGTTGATCATTGACTCAATACGCCCAGCAAGCTCTTCTAACGCCTCTTTGTTTTCCTCATCAACCGAACTATCACCACCCAATTGATCTCGTAATTCTTCTACCGACGTTTTTAGTGTTTCTTTAGGCATGACCTACTCCTTTTATATGATAGGTATATAGCATAGTGTACTATCAGCCGACGCATCTTGATAACCATCAGTATTTAACAATATGAAATACCGTTAGCATTTTTTG
>MAAC01018603.1_pt1 | contig 15876 bp, 12 predicted proteins | sample 1115981 | NCBI WGS metagenome assembly MAAC01 (sample SAMN04961126, study PRJNA320927) | seawater metagenome | isolation source: sample BD02T64 sea water enriched with oil for 64 days | place: USA:Gulf of Mexico | collected 2013-07-27 | reverse complement strand
TAATGCCGTTAAACAACGTTGTGGTAACGGAGTATTTTCGGATATGCAGATTTTTTCATTTCACCCAGTAAAACATATTGCTACGGGTGAAGGAGGGATGGTGACCACTAATAATAAGGAAATGTACGAGAGTTTGAAGATGTTGAGCTCTCATGGAATAACTAAAAATCCGGATCTACTAGAAGAAAATCACGGAGGGTGGTATTACGAAATGCAAGGTTTGGGATATAATTACCGATTGTCGGATATTAACTGTGCCTTGGGTGTTTCTCAATTAAAAAGAGCAGATCAGGGTGTAAATAAACGGAATCAAATAGCTGATAATTATACGCAAGGTTTTGAAAATGTAGCGGGTGTAAAAACCCCGTTTGTATCAGCGGATGTTTTTCATGCGTACCACTTGTATGTAATTCAAGTAACCAATAGAAAAGGGCTTTACGATTTCTTAAGAAAGAATAATGTATTCGCTCAAGTTCATTACATACCTGTTCATTTAAATCCGTATTATAAAAAAATGGGTTGGAAAAAAGGTGATTTTCCGGTTGCTGAAGATTATTATTCCCAAGCTTTGAGTTTGCCTATGTTTCCAACTTTAACCGATCAGGAACAGGAATATATTATCGATCTGGTCATTCAATTTGTGGGGCATTAAATGAAATTAATAAAAAACATAGCCATCATCCCTGCCCGAGGCGGAAGTAAACGAATACCTAGAAAAAATATAAAAAACTTTGTGGGCAAACCAATACTAGCATATTCCATTGAAGCTGCGATAAATTCCGAAATTTTCGATGAAATTATGGTGTCTACAGATGATGGGGGAATTGCAAAGGTTGCCACAACACATGGAGCAACAGCTCCGTTTATACGGTCGGAAACAAACGCAGATGATTTCGCTACTCTTTCGGATGTACTAATTGAGGTGGTTGAAAATTATGCGAAGACAGGTGTGGAGATTGAAAATATTTGCTGTATTCTTCCAACCGCACCCTTTTTAACTGCCAAGACCATTAAGAAATCGTATACCCAATTTATTGAAAATAATTATGACTCGTTGTATCCCGTTGTTGAATTTTCTTATCCGATTCAACGTAGTTTGGTGAGAAATGAAGAGGGGATTATTAAAATGGCTCAGTCAAAATATTTAAGAACGCGTTCGCAAGACCTAGAAAAACATTACCATGATTGTGGTCAGTTTTACTGGATAAAAAAAGAGTGTTTAGTCGAGTTAAAGTCTTTAATGACGACTAATACAGGAATGATTGAATTAACACAATTAGAAGTTCAGGATATTGATACCCCAGCCGATTGGAAGAATGCAGAGTTGAAATATAGGATTCTGAATGAAAAATAATCGAGTTTTAATACGAGTGGATGGTGATTCTGTTATGGGGATGGGTCATGTTTTCAGGTGTATCGCATTAGCGGGAATGCTCAAAGATGAATTTGAAATTATTTTTGTGGTTAAATCTAGCTCCAATTATGATCCAATTCTGAATGCTGGATTTCGCATGAGTATCTTACCAGAATCTGTGGATATAGAGAAAGAGCCAAAGTGGTTAAAGAATAATTTTAATAATCCCTGTTTTGTAGTTCTTGATGGCTATCCGTTTAGTAAGTCTTATCAAGAGCAAATTAGAAGTTCTGGTAATAAGTTGTTTTATATAGATGATTTAATGAATGGTATTCAGGTGGCGGATGTGGTCATTAATCATTGTCCGGGAATCATGAAATCGCATTATCAGACTAGTATGCATACCAAGCTCGCTTTAGGGTTGGGTTTTTCTTTGCTACGTCAGTCATTTTTAGAATTTGATAGCAAATCAAGAAAGAAAATTAGTGCAATTCAGAGCATTCTAGTCTCCTTTGGAGGATCTAACCCGGGAGGGTTCAGTTTCAAAAGTGTAGAACAATTATTGAAATTAAAGGAGTTAAAGGAAATTCATTTATTAGGAGGCTCACCCCAAGATTTTTCGTCCCTTGAAAAAGAGGGGAGCCCGAAACTGTTAGTTCATTCATTTTTGAACGAAAAGCAAGTGTTTAATTTGATGAAATCGGTTGATTTAGCTATTGTCCCTTCAAGTACGGGAAGTTTAGAGTTAGCCGCTTTGAATACTCCGATGATATTGGGGTATTTTGTTGAAAATCAAAAAAACATTTACGAGGGGTTAAAGGGTATAAGTTGTGTACATGGAATTGGAGATTATAATTTGTTTGATTTTGCAAATTTGAAAGAAATAGTGAGGGGGCTCAATAATTATAAATTCTTAAATTCAGAGGGTCTTGCTTCTTTATTTGAAGGGATTCCATCCAATAATATATTGAATTTATTTAGGAATGAGGCTTTATCTGTACGGGAAGTTACACGAGAAGATGTGCGTTTTATTTTTGACTTAGCAAATGATCCACTTAGTAGAGTAAATTCATACCATTCAAATGAAATTAGTTTCGAGCAACATGAAATATGGTTTGCAGATCAGATAAACTCGAGTCACCGTGCCTTTTATATTGTAGAATATAATGGAACTTCGATGGCACAAGTTCGGTTTTCTTTCGAAGACCAAAACGCTGTGATAGGTGTTTCTATTGTGGAAAAATATAGAGGGAAAAGGTTGGGGTCATTGGTCTTGAAAAAAGCAATATCTACGTATTCTGAGAGTTTTCAGATGCCTATTTATGCCTATATTAAGCAGGAAAATACTTCTTCTGTAAAATCATTTGAGAGAGCTGGATTTTCATTTTTTAGAAATGAAATAGTTCAGGGAGTGAATAGTTTTGTATATAAAATAGAAATAAATTGAAAATAGCAGATTTTGAAATAGGAAAAGGAAGAACCTTTATTATCGCAGAATTATCGGCAAACCATAATCAGGATATTGAAGTTGCAAAAGAAACGATACGGGCAGCTAAAAGGTGTGGGGCGGATGCTGTAAAGCTTCAAACCTATACCGCAGATACCATTACTTTGGATTCAGATAAGCCAGATTTTGTCTTAAATCAAGGAACAATTTGGGATGGTAAAACTTTATATAATTTATATAAGGAAGCCTTTACCCCCTGGGAATGGCACAAAGAATTAATGGAACTAGCAAAGAAAGAAGGGCTAATTTGTTTTTCATCTCCTTTTGATAAAACCGCTGTAGATTTTTTAGAAGAATTAAATGTTCCGGCTTATAAAATTGCGTCCTTTGAAATTACGGATATTCCATTAATTCAATATACGGCATCTAAGGGTAAACCAATTATTATTTCTACCGGTATTGCGGATGATCAAGATATTAAGATGGCATTAGAAGCGTGTAAATCTGTCGGTAATAAGGAAGTGATTTTATTAAAAACATCCTCTCAATACCCCGCTAAAATTGAAGATGCAAATCTTCGAATGATTCCTGAGTTGGCGAAACGATTTGATGTTCTAGCAGGCTTGTCTGATCATACCAAAGGGGAATTGGTACCCATGGTAGCTACAGCTTTAGGTGCTGTGGTGATCGAGAAACATATTATTTTGGATAAATCTATTGGAGGGCCGGATGCTTCTTTTTCATTGGATGAAAAGGAGTTTAAACAGATGGTGGATTCCGTACGTAACACGGAAAAGTCATTAGGTAAGGTAGATTTTACCCTTTCTGAAAAGGCATTGAAAAGTCGTGAGTTTTCTCGATCTTTGTACGTTATATCTAATGTTATATCAGGAGATTTAGTAACAGAAGAGAATGTTAAATCAATTCGTCCTGGCTTTGGGCTTCACCCAAAGGAACTTAAAAATGTAATCGGAAAAAGATTCAGTGTCAACGTGGAAAAGGGAGAACGATTTTCCTGGGGTTTAATCAAGTAAAGTATTGGGTGTAAATAAAGAAGGTTTAGATCAACGGAGAGATATATTATGAAAAAAGTGAATGGAATGAATAGCATGGAAGACAAGGTTGGGTTTTATCAAATAGCAAAGGAAGCCTTTAGAAAAGGTGAAAACATGGTTAAGACTCTAATTGACCGAGGTGCTTCCAAATCGGATAGTATTGAAATTGCATATGAACTCCAGGCTGGAGAATATACTCGAAACTTCAATGAAAAAAGTTTACAAAGAAATAAACAAATTCATAAAATAATCGATAAATATTTAACGCTAGAAGGGGTTGAAAATGTGGGGGTATTTGGAGTTGGTGAGGCTAAAAACTGGATTGGATATGAAGGGGAAATCAAAAATTTTTATGGCTTGGAATTGTCCTTTTCGCGTTTAAGATATGCCTTTGATAATATGTCCAAATTAAAGGGGATTCAATCTTTTCAGTTATTAAAGGGTGATGCATCTGAAGTGATTTTTGCGGATAATAGTTTTGATTTGTCCATTACTCTTCACTCTATCGAGCCAAATGGAAATGAACAGGGAGCAAAAATTTTAAATAATGTGATTAATAGTTCCTCGAAATACATCCTTTTATTTGAGCCAGATTTTTCTACGGCACATACAGCAATGAAGGACAGAATGGTTCTAAATGATTACGTTCGGAACATTTCGGATGAAATTTCCAAAAACGATTCGGTAAATGTTATCGATTGTTTTGTGACCGATATTCAGGAAAATGAAAACAATTTAACAACGTGTTGGATTCTTGAAAAGGTGAATAAAGTCCAGGAATCAGAAGTGAAGATGGTTTGTCCATATACGTATAAACCACTAGTGGACTATAAGGATGTATTATATTCTCCGCAGGCGGGATTAGCATTTTCAAAAATAAATGAGTTTATTTTACTGAATAAACGAGACGCCATATTTATTGGCGAAAAGGAATAAGCAGTACCCACATTTTTGAATGTTTAAATTATGATTGGAATAATTGATTATGGGATGGGGAACTTGGCATCCGTGAAAAATGCCTTTGATTATCTCGGTATTTTATCTCAAATAGTAGATGATCCAGATGATTTGAAAAATTTTGACAAAGCCATTTTACCAGGCGTTGGAGCATTCGGTAGGGCTATGGAAAATTTAAAACAAAATCATTATGATGAAGCAATTTTGGATTTTACGCAAAGTGCAAAAAAACCTTTTTTGGGGATTTGTCTGGGAATGCAATTGTTATTAGATTCATCCATGGAGCATGGAAAACATGATGGATTGGGTTTAGTCCAAGGAACCGTTTATGATTTTAATGATGTCATTAAGGATTCTCCCATCCAGCATGTAGGGTGGAATTCGATTTCTAAGAATAGTTCTTCACCCATTTTGAATCAGTTGGACGATGGGGAGTCATTTTATTTTGTACATCGGTTTTATTGTATGTTGAATACTATAGAGGAGGTTTCCACTTTAACAGATTATGAAATTTCATTTCACTCCACACTTCAGAAAGATAATATATTTGCCACGCAATTTCATCCTGAGAAAAGTCAGAAAGCAGGATTATCTATTTTTAAAGAATTCGCTAAATTATAATGGTTAAGACACGACTTATTCCAGTATTGTATATCAAAAATGGATTGATTGTTCGAAGTGAAGATTTTGTGAATCATAAAATCATTGGGAACATAATTAATGAAGCAGAACGCTATAATCAATGGAATGTAGATGAGTTAATTTACATTGATATAAGTAGAGATGATTCATACGATTTAAGGAGAGATGATTTAAAAGTAGATTCGTATAATTCTATTGATGAGGTCATTAAAAGAATATCAAAAGTGTGTTTTATGCCTTTGGCTTTTGGTGGGAAGATTCGAACATTGGAAGAAATAGATACCCGAATAAAAAATGGAGCCGATAAAGTCACTTTGAACACCGGTGCATTTCTTAATCGTAGTTTAATCAAGGAAGCATCCAAAAAATATGGATCGCAGTGTATCATTATTTCCATTGATTATAAAGTGGTAGATAAAGACCCAATAGTGTTTATTGAAAATGGCACGAAAAGCACGGGAATAACAATATTTGACTGGATTAAGGAATGTGAGCAATTAGGTGCAGGAGAGATATTTTTAAATTCCATAGATAGGGATGGCAAGGCCAATGGCTATGATGTGGAAAATATTAAAAAGGCGGTACAATCTACCAAATTACCTGTAATTGCATGTGGTGGAGCGGGCGACTTTTATGATTTTGTGGATTTAGCAGAAGAAACAAATGTTTCCGCTATTGCAGCAGGAAATATTTTTCATTTTACAGAAGCTAGCTACCCAAGAGCCAAAAAGCTTTTAAAAAAGAATAAAATTAACGTTAGATAGAATTTTAATAATGATTGAAGTACCAAGTATTAAGTATTGTTCAAATTGCGTGTACCCATCAAGTTCAGCAATTCCATTGGAATTTAATGAAGAAGGTATGTGTTCAGGATGTGCCACTTCCAACCAAGTTGGTGATATTGACTGGGATCGGAGACGGAAAATGTTCGAGCGATTGATTGAAGAGTATCGAGTGGAAGATGGATCAAACTATGACTGTATCATTCCGGTAAGTGGAGGTAAGGATAGTTATTACCAAATTCATATTATGAAAGAATATGGTATGAATCCATTATTGGTAACCTATCATGGAAATAACTATACTAAAACAGGTATGGACAATCTTCTAAATATGCGTGAAGCATTTGATTGTGATCATATTTTTTTTACGCCTCAAATAAAGACCCTAAAAACATTAAATCGCATGGGGCAAGAAATGATGGGGGATATGAATTGGCATGGACATGCAGGAATTTTTACCTACCCTATTCGTGCCGCTGTTCAAAATAAAGTCCCATTAATGATTTGGGGTGAACATGGATTTATGGATATTGGTGGAATGCACTCCTATAATGATCTGGTAGAGTTTACATATAGATATCGTCATGAACATTGTATGCGTGGGTTTGAATGGAATGATTTTGTGGAAGCGGCTCCTAAGTATGGGGAGAAATTAGAGAAAAAGGATATGATTCCATGGATGTATCCTAGTGATGAAGAAATCGAAGAGATTGGAATACGTGGAATATATATATCTAACTTTTTTAAGTGGGATGCAAATAAGCATGGACCATTGATGGTAGAAAAATATGGATTTAAAGAAGCAGAAGAACCTTTTGACAGAACATATCGTACCATGTCTAATTTAGATGATATGCATGAAAACGGTATCCATGACTATATGAAATTTGTCAAGTTTGGATATGGAAGAGCTTCTGATCATGTCAGTAAGGATATACGTTCCGGTTTATTATCTCGTGAGGAAGGGATGAAAATCGTTGAAAAAATGGATCCTATAAAATCAAGTGATTTAAAAAGGTGGTTGGAATATACCGGTTGGACGGAAGAAAAGTTTGATCAAATTGCCGATACTTTTAGAGATCCGAGAGTATGGAAAATTCAGGATGGAATGTGGTGGAAAAACAACCTTTTTGGACAAGCATCCAGTTATGGAAAGGTTCATCTAAATGAAGACCAAATTTTGGATTTTAACGAAAGACAATCTAAACTGAACCAATAGGAATGAGTAATAAAGAAAATAAAAGAAACATACCTTTTTCAACGGTTCAAGAAATTAATCGAGAAAGTAAGAAACGTCCCATTGTATTATTTGGCGGTGGAAATATTGCAGAGAAAACATCCCGTATAATAGCGAATGGTAGAATCAAAGGTATTGTAGATAATGCATCCAATATGTGGGGAGAGTCCCAACATGGAATTGAAATATTTGCGCCTAATTTTCTCCAATCTTTTGAGGAAGCTAAACCCTTCGTAATAATTACTACGACTTCTTTTGCCGAAGTGTCGTTGCAGTTAGAGCAAATGGGGTTTACTGCGAAGGTTGATTTTTTTGTGAGTCCTATATTAAACGACTTACGAATTATTAATGAGTTAGAAACCATTGATAAAAAGATGTGGTTCACCTGTGGGGCTGCCACATCCGATTCACCAGAATATGGTGGCGGTATCTATGAACTGCAGGTTTCTGGTGATACATGGAAGCATAAAAAAGTGTTTAGTGGAATTTGCTATGGTCTTATTCCATTCGGAAATAATTTTATTTCAGTAGATGAAGAAATTGGAATATTTGAAATAGATAGAGAGTATACTATTATTCGGTCTAAGGAATTGCCAAAAGGAATGCGTGCGCATGGAATTGATTATTCTCAAAAACATAATCGATTTACGGTGGTCGGTAGTTATTTGGATGGAGTATTAGTATTGGATAATGACTTTAACGTAATTGATAAAATTGTGGTCTCCCGTAAGCAAGAGCAAACCGGTAAGGCGCATCACCATATTAATGATTGCTGTATTGTAGGTGATAGTATTTATATGTCCATGTTTTCACTTTCCGGTAATTGGAAGTTAGATGTGTTTGATGGGGCGGTATTGGAGTTTGATTTAGTTTCCAAAGAACGTATTGGCCCCGTAATCCAAGATTTGTGGATGCCTCACAATATTTGTTTTATTCAAGGTAGCTTACACGTTTTAAACTCGCTCCCAGGTGAGCTTAGAACTAATAATGCCGGTGTAATAGGCAAATTCCCCGCATTTACCAGAGGTATTGCACATGATGGGGTGTATTATTTTATTGGTCAAAGTAGGAACCGTAATTATTCAAAAAATATCGGTGTGTCCTTAAACGTTTCTATTGATGCTGGAATAATTGTTTTTGATGCGCAAACTAAAGCCTCTCGATTTTTACAATTACCGCCAAAAATTTCTGAAATTCATGCCATTGTATTAATTGATTAATACCATTGCTGTTCGTAATAATAACCGGTAATCATTGATCTGGACATGAAGAATTGGATAAAAAACAAGGTGTACAATAGCAAGTATAGTGTTTGGTATGATCGTTTTAAAACCTACCGTTTACGGAAGGAAATTTTGAATAAAGGATTAAATTCAGCTATTGAATTTGATTTGAAAAAGCATAAAAAATCAGACACCCTTTTTATCTTGGGGTCTGCCTTATCTGTTATGGATTTAACTCCAAGTGATTGGGCGGAAATAAAAAAGCATGACACTTTTGGGTTTAATGCGTGGCTTTTTCACGATTTTGTGCCTACCTATTATGGTATTGAACCCATGGCGAACGAGCAATTGTTTGATTCTTACACCGGAGCTCTTTCCGAAAGACGAAAGGAATATGAAAATACACCTGTTTTTGTTCAATATCAGCATTTGAAAATGCGAAATAAGTCTTTTAGTCATAAAGGGATTAACCAAGATAATTTATGGTTTAACGCGCCATTCATGCCTAATACCACCAATGAAAGGGTGTTAAAGAAAATGATTGATAAATGGGCTTCAATTCAACATACCGATCTAAGTGAGGTCTTTCACTATGCAGGTAGTTTATCGTATACCATAACCATGGGTTATATTATGGGCTATAAAAAAATTGTGCTCCTGGGAGTAGATTTGAATAGTTCAGAGTATTATTTTTCTCATGACAAAGTCAGTAAATTGGCCAAAGACTATTACCAAGTTCATGTGGCTAGAGAGCGTAGAATGCAACGAGATGTAAAATCAACCCATAGAACCTTATTAAAAAGTGTAACGGCCGCTTATGGTTGTTTGCCCATTAGCATTTTTGTGGAATTCCTTCGAGATGCAATTCAACCAAAGGGGGTTGAATTGTTGATTGGAAATGATAAATCGGCATTATACCCTATGCTTGATTTGTATAAGTTTTCAGATCAAGAGTAATTTTTTTTGAATTTATTTACTGCAGTTGAAAATATTTCTGAAAATTGGGGAGATGAATTGGTTTGGATAATGTAGGTGATAAATAAAATAGAAAATATTCCAGATTTTAGGATAGAAACCACATTGGGATAATCAAAATTGGGAATGAAGAATAGCGCTAAACCTAGTGATATTGGTACAACTCCTATCTTTACAAAACTCATGTTGGTGGCCCAAAAACCGAATTTATATTTTACAAATATCATCCCGGATAGATGATAAAGGGAGCTGGCTATTAGGGATGCAATAGCGGCACCTCTCATGCCAAATTTTGGGATCAAGGTCCAATTAGTAAGGATTAATAAGAGGATGAATAGAATCAAAAAAAGCGTGGTCCATCGGTAATACTTTGAATTGGATATTACGGTGAATTTAAAACCAGTTGTCATTCTAATTACATTAGAAAAACCCAAAAATGCCAGTACCCAAATTCCATCGTTAAATTTTCCATTCAACAGAATGTTAAATATAAATGGAACGGCTAAGATTAAGTTGATAAACAGGAATAACCCTATAATAAACGGATTTAGCGCACTTTTTTTATAAATGGATTTAATTTCTTCAAAGTTTTGTTTCTTAAAATGTTCGGCTATAATTGTATTGGTAATTTTCCCTAAACTTCGTAAGGGAATAAGCATGAAACTCGCAATATAAAAAACGATGGAATAGACCCCGATGATCGCAGAATTATAATATTTGGATAACATGATGGTATCTACCGTTATGATGGCAATTCCAGAAAGTACGTTTACCCATCCGTATAAACTAACGGAGATTAATTCGGATCTAATATCAGCGGAAGGGAATGAAATTTTTGAAATAATTGGGAATAGCCCTTTTCTACTTAAAAATAGGATGATAAGTAGGGGGGGGATAAATTGTAAGTATGCAAATGCAACAATGAAAAAATCATAATTAATGAATTCGAATAGAATGAATCCCGTTAAATTGGCTAGAATAAAGAGGCGTAATGCTAAATCTTTAGTAAAGACCCCGATAGTCGTTTCTTTTACGGCAGTGGCATAACTGTCAACAATCATATATATTAAAGATGCAATGGTGGCAGGAACAATTAATAGGGAATGTTTTTCGAATAGGGGAGAGTTTTCATAATCGGTGTGTAAAAATAGGTCACTTAAAAAGTAAAACCCCACAATTACAATAAAGCAACTAATGAGTGTTGGAATGCCAATGAGCGATAGGATACCATGATTTTTGTTTTCCTGATTGTAAAAATATGGAAACATTCGAATGATGGATTGAGGAATACCAAACGCAAGAAAAGAACTAATGGTAATAGAGTAGTTTAGGATTTGTACTCTGACTCCTATTTCTTCCAAACTGAAGTATTTGGTCATTAAAATTACAATGGTCACGAAACCAACACCTACCCCTAAATACGAATATACCGTAGACTTAATTGTTTGTCTTAAAATAATCCCCATTTTTAGTTACTTTTCATTAACCCGGTCAATACCCAGTATCTAAACTTTACTAAAGTCCAACCTTTAATCGGTTTTAGGGTGAGTAGGTAATAAAAGTAGAGAACAACCGTAGCTCCCCATTTAAACCCTTCTTCCAATATTTTTTTAAAAACACCAAGTTGACCATCCTCTTTTATTCGGGTACGTTCGCTGGTTCCTACACCCACACCCATTCCCTTGATATAGTCCATTTGTTCTCTGTTTTCTCCAATGATGTGGTCTACAATTACATTGGCAACATAGTAGATCTTTCCATTAATCTCACGTATTCTATAAATGACATCCTTTTCATCGCCCCCTTCTAATCCATCCCCTCTTCGGCCAAGGTCAACATTGAAAATGCCAATAGTATCAAAAACAGATTTTCGGTACACCATATTTGCACCAATAGGGAATTTCCTAGGATGAAATTCCTTGGTTTCATCACCGTAATCTTGCGCAGCCACTAGCGTGAGTAAATAGGGAGTCATCCATTTAGGTTCGGCTCCAGATTCATAAACAGGAATGATTTTACCTCCAATTACATCCACCGTTGGGTGTTGGTCATAAAATTGAATGATATTTTCGCAATACTCTGGACGAACAAATGCATCGTCATCAATAAAGGCAATATACGCTCCTTTGGATTCTGCGATTCCGCGATTACGAGCATAGGTATGGCCTTGGTTCGTTTCAATTTTATAGGTCCAGTTTATTTCGGGATGACTCGCAATGAACTCGGTACAAATCTCGTCCGTATTATCCGGACTATTGTTATTGATAATAACCACCTCAAAGTCACTTACATCAGCGGTTTGATTCAAAAAACTTTCTAGATTTTTTAAAATATATCGGGCTCTATTATACGTGCAAACTACAATGGATAATTTTGCCGAATTGGCTGAATTTTTGTGACTCATTTGTGCGATCTATTATTGCGCAAAATAGGGATTTTTACCGTAATTAATTGAGTTATTTGAGTCGGAATATGTGTGAAGGCCATGAATAAATGGCTAAATTTGTAGGCTAATTTTATACACGAACCGTTGATATTCAAATTCATAAAAATATGTGTTGTTTGTATACTTACCTTAGGGTTTTGGTATCCCTCGGTTGCCCAAACGTTTATTTCGGAGTCGCAGTATGATAGTTTAAAAACCATAGGATTAATTAACAATCAGAGGAATTATAAAGTTCAATCCTCTGCGACTACAAATTTTAAAAGTACGGGTTACCGCCCTAAAGATGCCTCCTTTAATTTAGCCATTCCCCCAAGTGATGATGGAAGTTCGGATTCCATTCACCTTCCATTTACTTTTTGTTTTTATGGAGAGGCAAAATCGAACGTTTTTATTAATAGCAACGGAAATATTTCTTTCGATAATATTTTCACCTCCGGAACACCCTATGGATTTCCATTTCCAAATAATAAAGTGATTGCTCCTTTTTGGAGTGATGTAGATACACGTGCAAGAGGTGGCGTTTATTATAAATTATTACCCAATGCACTGATCGTAAACTGGGAGGATGTGGGGTATTTTAATCAAGCCTCCAATAAAGGAAACACGTTTCAATTGATTATCACAGATGGTACTTCGGAACTACTTCCTTTTGGATATACCGTAGGGTTCTTTTATCAAAACATGGAATGGACCGCGGGTGATGGCTCGGGGGGGATCAACGGGTTCGGTGGCGCACCTGCTTTGGTAGGTATGAATGCGGGAGACAATAGAAAGTATGTTTTGGCAGGTAGTTATAATAAATCGGATACTTCTTTCTTTCCAAAGGTGGATACCTTAAACGGGATCGCGTTATTAAATGGCCAACATACCTTTTTGAATCCCTGTCAAACCACCAATTTGGTACCGGGTTTAATGGGACGCAAGATTAGCGATACTATTGGTGTTTGCATCGGAGATACGCTTTTGGATACGTACCGTTTTTTGGCGCCTGAAATGAATCAAAGTACGTATGTAATCGTAACGAGTCCAAGTTTTCCCGGGTTTAGCTTAATTGAAACCACTACGGGGCAAATGGCTACGGCTACTTTTCAAGTCGTAGGGAGTTTGACCAATATGGGGTACCACACTCTAAGTTTTAGGGTATTTGATAATGGGAGTCCAAATATGGTTTTAAACTACGATATCACCATACAAGTAGACAGTTTACCGCAATCCTTACAAATTAGTGGGGATACTTTTATTTGTTCCTATGATACTACACAATTATCGGTTCCTGCTATTTATGAAACCTACTTATGGAGTAATTTATCCATAGATCCAGCTATTTCAATAAGTCCAGGTTTTTATACCATCACCGTTTCGGCCAATAATTGTGAAGCCGTTCAGGACATTTTAGTCGAAGGTTATCTACCGGAACCCATCATACTTGGGCCCCAATTTATATGTTTACCGGTTACTGTTTCTCTAATCGAAAATCAAAATTTTGAGGCGTATTTATGGAGTTCAGGGGATACATCCGCTCAAATATTTGTGAGTCAAGGTGGTTTGTATCAATTAACCGTTACCGATAAGGGATGTGTAAATACCACTGATTTTTTTATAGAGGAGGATGTGTACGTCCAAATCAATACTTCAAACCTAAATTCGTGTAATGGGGATTCGGTTACCTTAAGTGTTCTAGATGAGTACGATGAACTGGTATGGAGTACGGGTGATACGAGTAATTCTATTCGTGTTCCTTCTGGGGTGTATTGGGTGAGAGCTTCGTTGTATTCATTCGGTGCTTTGTATTGCGAGGTTACCGATACGATTTCTATTGGGAATAAGGTATTTCCACCCGTATCGGTGATGGGGGACGCGTTGGTTTGTGGAGATACCCCTGCTCATTGGACGGTGATTGGGAATTACGATAGTTATTTGTGGGATGATGAATCTACCAATAACTCCGTGATATATGTTGTGCCTGGAATTCATTCGGTAACCATAACAAGTGCTACATGTGTAGATTCTACCACGTTTCAGTATCAAAGTTTGCCTGATCCTATAGTGGAAATACGAGGGCATTTGTTTCATTGCGATGCGGTGGATTCTTCTCGTTTAATAGCAGTGGGTGGTCCTTGGGATTCAATTATTTGGAATACGGGTGATCGGTCAGATACTATTTATACAGGAATCGGGATGAAATATGTTACCGTATGGAAAAACGGTTGTTCTGGCGAAGATTCCTTTCCGGTGAACGAATTAATAAACGGGGTAGATGTCCACGGAATTACGGATTTATGTCCAGGCCAGGCTACCCGATTAACCGTTGAGTCTGGTTTTGATTTGTATCAATGGAGCACAGGGGCAATTGGATTTTCAACAATCGTGAATTCTCCAGGTGATTATTGGTGTGTCGTGCATTTAGATTCTTGTTCTGCCACTACCGATACCGTTACGGTAACTTTAGCTTCGCCCGATTCGGTTAAAATTATGGGCGATACCCTCATGTGTGATTCCGTAGGGGGGTATTTGCAAGTAGATCTAGATTTTCGTTTATACTATTGGAGTACAGGTGAAAATACTCCGTTCATTTTATATACCCAGCCAGGAATGTATTCGATTACTGTAGAGGATACCAATTTTTGTGTGACTTCCGATAGTATAATGGTCATCCAGAAACCGTCACCTCAAGTTTCGATCACAGGGAATTCACACTACTGTTTTGAGGACTCCACGTTGCTATCGGCAGGTATCTTTGATAGTTATTTATGGGCAAATGGAGCTACAACTGCCACAATAAAAGCCCGTTCGGGAGTGTATAGTGTAGTGGTAGTGGATAGTAATGGTTGCGAAGGTTCGGATCGGAATTTCCGAGTTTCCAGTTCCGCCCCCCAGGCACATATTCTATACGATAGTCTTGTTTGTGAAGAAGATTCTATGTGGGTATATACATTGGTTAATTCAAGCGAATCCATACTTTGGGGTACGGGAGATTCTACGGATTCTCTTTTTACCCAAACGGGATGGGTGTATTTGGGAGTATCGGATATCTTTGGGTGTTTAGCCGAAAACGAACATTTTATTCCGGGCTACCCCTTGCCCAAGGCCGGTATTCGTATGAATCCCCCCAATCAATCACAGGCATATGTACCTGTTTTCTTTGGCGATGATTCCGAGTTAAATAATGCCGTTGTGGAGTCCTATTATTGGAATATTAGTGATTCCATATTTGGAAGTTTCATGGATTCATCCATAAGCTTTTATATTGGTACAGAATTGAATATTACCCATGCATTAACTTCCGATTTGGGGTGTACGGATACTATCAAAATCGTTTATTTAATTACAGATGATATTGTTCCAATTAATGTAATTACTCCAAATGGAGATGGTGTGAATGATTATTTAGTGATTCCAAATATTCAGAAATATCCAAATAATTCCGTACGTATTTATAACCGATGGGGAGTGGAAGTGGCCTTTTTTAAGCCGTATAGAAATACATGGGATGCCTATTTTGTGAATGAAGGGGTTTATTTTTATGTCATAGAATTGGATGAAAATACCCCTCCAATTAAAGGCCATCTCACCGTAATTAAATAATTGAAGAATCAAATAATCAAATAATTGAATTATTCGTATTCATCAAGTTTAACATGGGTACTCCCATGTTCTATTGCGGCATTGAGTTCGTAACCAATCAGTAAGGCGAAACTGTTCAAATAGATCATAAGCATAATTCCCATGATGGTCCCTATAGACCCGTACAGTTTGTT
>MAAC01000824.1_pt1 | contig 15879 bp, 12 predicted proteins | sample 1115981 | NCBI WGS metagenome assembly MAAC01 (sample SAMN04961126, study PRJNA320927) | seawater metagenome | isolation source: sample BD02T64 sea water enriched with oil for 64 days | place: USA:Gulf of Mexico | collected 2013-07-27 | reverse complement strand
GAACCCCGAAGGGCCGAACGGCAATCCTGATCCGCTTGCCTCAGGTCTTGATGTGCGGGACACCTTTGGCCGCATGGCGATGAATGATGAGGAAACCGTGGCGCTGATCGCCGGTGGCCACACGTTCGGCAAAACGCACGGGGCCGGTGATCCGGAGCTGGTGGGCGCGGAACCCGAAGGTGCGGCGATTGAGCATATGGGGCTGGGCTGGATCAATAAACTCGGCTCTGGCGTGGCGGGCGATACCACCACTTCCGGCATCGAAGGGGCCTGGAAGGCAAATCCGACCACATGGGATAATGGGTATTTCGATACGCTGTTTGGCTATGAGTGGGAGCTTGTCAAAAGTCCCGCAGGTGCCAACCAGTGGCGCGCCAAAGATGTGGCCAAAGAACATATGGTCGTCGATGCCCATGACACCAGCAAATTCCATGCGCCGATGATGACAACTGCGGATATGTCGCTGCGGATGGACCCGATCTATGAGCCGATTGCGCGTCACTTCCATCAGAACCCGGAAGCGTTCGCCGATGCCTTTGCCCGTGCCTGGTTCAAGCTGACCCACCGCGATATGGGCCCGCGCACGCTGTATCTGGGTGACGATGTGCCGGCCGAAGAACTGATCTGGCAGGACAATGTTCCACCGGTGGATCACGATCTGGTCGACGCAGGTGATATCGCCGGCTTGAAAACCAGCATCCTGGCCTCCGGCCTGTCGATTGCTGACCTGGTCTCAACCGCGTGGACCTCAGCGGCGACCTTCCGCGGCTCAGACAAGCGCGGCGGTGCAAATGGGGCGCGTATCCGGCTGGCGCCGCAAAAAGACTGGGACGCCCATGAGCCCGAAAAGCTGGCCCGCGTGCTCGGCGTGCTGCAAGGCATTAAGTCTGCGTTCGATGCGGCGCAGCCCGGCAAAAAGGTCTCGATCGCTGATCTGATCGTTCTGGCGGGATCTGCGGCTGTGGAACAGGCGGCCAGCAATGCCGGTCACTCTGTCAAAGTCCCCTTCACACCGGGTCGTACCGACGCGTCTCAGGCGCAGACTGACGTCGAAAGCATGGCCGTGCTGGAGCCGGTTGCGGACGGGTTCCGCAACTACCAGAAGAAACAGTACAGTGTCTCGCCCGAGGAACTGCTGCTGGACCGTGCCCAGCTGATGGGCCTGACTGCACCCGAAATGACGGTTCTGGTGGGTGGCCTCCGGGCTCTGGGGGCCAATCATGGCGGCGCTTCCCATGGGGTTCTCGGCAATGGCGCGGATGCGTTGACGGCGGATTTCTTCGTCAATCTTCTGGACATGAGCACCAAATGGACACCAGCAGAAGGTGGCACCTATGAAGGTCGCGACCGCGCCAGCGGTGATCAGAAATGGACCGCGACCCGGGTGGATCTGGTCTTTGGGTCAAACTCGCAACTGCGGGCCGTGGCCGAGGTCTATGCGCAGGACGACGCCAAAGAGACTTTTGTGCGCGACTTCGTGGCGGCCTGGAGCAAGGTGATGAATGCGGATCGTTTTGATCTGAACTGATCTGAACCGATCCGAATTGATGGGCGCGGCTTCCCCGAAGCTGCGCCCATTTACCTTGCGTACTACCGTTGCTTACCAGAACCCGCCGACCACTGAATGTCCCGCCGGCAGCCTCAGGGCGACGCAGCTAAATTCCCTCCGGGCTTATTTTCTGCAAACATTTTTCGCTTTATGGCGCATGGCAGCTTCGATCACCGAACCCGGGCATCCCGATCCTGATATCGCCACCCCCTGGACAGCAAGCACGGAAGTGCAAAACGGCCCCGACATCAGTCGGGTCAGATCGGGAATGCGGATGTCGTTCAGGGTTCAGCGCCGCTCAAGCCGCGTCCCCCGAATGAATGCGCAAGACCAGTTTGCCAACCGTTTCGCGCCGCCCGAGTGCCTTGAGCGCCAGGGGCAGTTCAGAAAGCTCAAACCGTGTGTCCACAACCGGATTGATCTTCCCCTGTTCCAGCAACGCGGCGGTCTGCCCGGTCAAACGCCGGATCACGTCTGCGTCACGGTCGTGATCCAACACCACACCTCTGGCGGTGACATTTTTCAACAGCAGGTAATTTGACGGCAACTGCGCGATTTTACCCGAGGCAAAACCGACAATCAAAAGCGTGCCGCGCCGCGCAATGCAGCGCAGGCTCTGAATGGCCACATCGCCGCCAACCGGGTCCAGGATGATGGTGGCGCCAAGCCCGTCTGTTGCGGCATTGACCTGGTCTTTCCAGTCCTCGTCCCGGTAGTTGATCAGCACGTCCGCGCCGTGTTTGGCGGCCAGCGCCAGTTTGTCAGTGCTGCCTGCGGTGGCGATCACCTGAGCGCCGGCGGCATGGGCAATTTCCACGGCCGCAAGGCCAACGCCGCCCGCCGCCGCATGGACCAGCACGCGGTCATCAGGGCCGACAGAGACACAATCGTGCAGCGCCACCATAGATGTCAGATAGACCACCGGCAGCGCGGCCGCCTCAGAAAAACTCATCTGGTCGGGAACCGGGATCATCATATCCTCGCGCACCAACGTATATTCCGCGAAGCCGCCCCAGAGGACTTTACTGGCGATCCGGTCCCCAACGTTCCACTGGCTGCCCGCTGCGATTTCCACAATTGTGCCTGCCACTTCCTGGCCAGGGGTGAAGGGGCGCGGCGGGCGGACCTGGTATTTTTCGTCAACCATCAGAATATCGGAAAAATTCAACGCGGCGGCTTCGGTTTTGACCACAACATATCCAGGTTTTGCAACAGGTCTCGGGCATGTAGTAAATTCAATATTTTCGAGCCCGGGTTCTTTCCCGGCAACCCAGCAGCGCATAGTTGATGACATCTTTTCCCTCACTGATTGTTTCCCCATATTTTCTTTGAGATTTTAGTGGCTGCGCTCGACGGGGCCGGGCAAGCAGGCTGGCCGTGCTGAAAAGGGCCTGTCGTTGCGGACAGACTTGAGGCCAGGGACATGCCGGCGGGATTGTTTTGACTGGCTTGCAACGCTCTGAATACCCCAATGTGACCACCTGGCTCGCAGATAGAGCGCGGTCAGCGAGGCAGCGTCAACTCCGTTATCTCCAAAACCTTCAGGGAGAACGGTCTGAACCCAGGGGGATTATGGCCCCGCCGCACCGAAACCTCAGGAAAGCCCCGTATTGGGGCTGTGATCAGCTGATCTCTTCGATCGGTCCGCCGGCGTTCATCCAGGCCGTGAAGCCGCCGGGAATATGCGACACATTTGTCAGTCCGAGCTCCGAGGCGATTTCCACAGCAAGAGTGGAGCGTTCGCCAACCGCACAATAGAGCAGGAAACAGTCAGAGTTTTCGCGGGCGGCAAGCGCCTCGGAAGATTTGAAATACTGGTCAAAATGGCCGTAGGGCGCATGGATCGAGCCAGGGATCGCCCCATAACGGCGGCGTTCGCTTGTCTCGCGAATGTCAATAAAGCGGCACCCCTTCAGCGGCCAGCCATCGAGGATATCGGCAACTTCCCTGACAGGCACCCGGTGCTGCGCGCCTGAACGCAGGCCAGGGTGCAGGTTTTCCGGGACCGCCACGTCCATCATCGCCGGATTGGCCAGATTGAGGTTGTTCATGATCTCGGCATATTCATCGGCCGAGCGCACTTGCAACCGCGGGTTCCAGGCTTTTTCTTCTTCGATGGTGCTGACGGTGTCGCCCTTATAATCGTGACCGGGATAGACCAGCGTATTGTCCGGCAGCTTGAGCAGCCTGTCGAAAATCGAGTGATACTGATCATAGGGGTCGCCATTCTGGAAATCGGTGCGCCCGGTGCCGCGGATCAGCAGTGTGTCACCGGTAAACACCCGGTCTCCCATCAGAAAGCTATAGCTTTCAATGGTGTGACCCGGGGTGTGCAGCGCGGTCAGTGAGACGCCTTCAATGGTCAGTTTATCATTGTCCCGCACCCGCAGGGAAACCACATCTGCCGGGGATTCTTCGCCCATAACCGTGACACAGCGGGTCGCGTCGCGAAGTTTGCCCATGGCACTGACGTGGTCGGCGTGAATATGGGTGTCGACAACTTTTACCAGTTTCAGATCCAGCTCTTCCAGCAGCTTCAGATAGCGCTGCGTCTGCTCAAAAACCGGATCAATCAAAAGCGCTTCGCCGCCGCGCCGACTGGCGAGAAGATAAGTATAGGTGCTGGAAGTTTTGTCAAAAAGTTGTCGGAAGAGCATATTCTGGTCTCCTTCTTTTGCGTCGCCATCATAGGACGAAATCGCGGATTTTGTAAGCCGGGCGCCGCCGCAGGCAGGCCAAAGTGTTCAGCGGCAGGTCGTCAGGCTGAACTTTGCCCTGCTTGCGGCGGCCAGCAGGGGGGTCAAATTTCCGAAAGCCTGAGGTTTCTCCGGGATATGGCCAGGCTCAGAACGGCGATGATCGCAATGAAAAGAAACGGCACCACTGCCTGCGTCACCGCGTCCCAGCCCCAGCGTTCAAGCAGCCCCCCGGCGGAAAACGAGGCAAGGCTGACGGCGCCAAACATCAGGAAATCATGCGCGGCCTGGGTCTTGGCTTTCTCAGCCGGGCGATAGGCTTCCGTCAGCAGGGTGGTGCCGCCGATGAACAGAAAATTCCATCCGAGCCCCATCAGCACCAATCCTGAGAGAAAATGCCAAAAACTGGTGCCGCTCATCGCGATGGCGACATGCCCTGCAATAAAGCCAATACCCATCGCCATAACCGGCAAGACCCCAATGCGCGCGATCAGGCCGCCGGTAAAGAACGACGGTAAAAACATCGCCAGCACGTGCCACTGGATCACGGTGGCAAAATCCCCGGGCAGATAGTCTTTCATCTGCATCGCCAACGGTGTGGCCGTCATCACCATAATCATCATGCTGAACCCGACCGTCGAACCAATGAGCGCGGTCAGAAACACTTTTTGACCCATGATTTCCCACAGGCTGCGGGCGGGTTCCTGGGCCGCGGTGCTTTCCGCCGGAGCGCCGGTCTCGACATCTGGCAGGGAAAGGCGGGTTAGCAGGGCCATTGAGACGAGCGCTAACGCCGACAGTACCAAAAATGGAACGATATAGGACACCGGGCCGATATCCTGAGTCACCCTGGCAATATTCGGCCCGGCGAAGGCCGCAACCAGCCCGCCTGCAATCACCCAGGAAATGGCCCGACTTCTGAACTTGTCATCGGCGGCCTCTGCGGCGGCAAACCGGTAATATTGCGCAAAGGCCTGAAAGCCGCCCATCAGCATCGTGGCACCTACAAACAGCCAGAAACTCCCGGACCAGATCGCCACTGCGGCGGCCAATCCGGCAAATACCCCCAGCATAGAGCCGATTTGAAAGCCGGCTTTGCGCCCATAGCGCTGCATCACCAGCGAGGCCGGGATCAAAACCGCTGCAACCGCCACCATCATCGCCGCAACCGGCAGGGTGGCGAGACTTTTGTCCGTTGCAAGCAGAAAGCCAACCAGACCCGCAAGGGTCATGGTCAGCACCGAGCTGGTTTGAAACAGGGCCTGGGCACCGGCAAGCACCAGTACATTGCGCTTTTGGTCAGATACATGGGTCAACGTCTTGGTCCATTCGTCAGTTTAGAGGTTTCTGCGCTGCTGCAATTTGGGGTGTGAGCCCGTTTCAGAAGCGATTTGCTCACCGTGCCAGGACCGGAATTCAGAAACGGATCTTTATATTCGCTACAGACTGCAGTGGTTGCGGCACAGTCAGTGCCAACGGCCTGAAGGGGGATTTGGACGTATACGGACATGAGGCGTTGCTTTCGGTTCGTCGGAGCGCGCGTTGCAAAGGAGGACGTAGTTGTTTCATTATTCAATCGATCAATTGAATGTCAATGGTTGAATCTGAAACTGAATATGACCGAAGCGAAACCTGGGCATCGCTGTTCAGACTGAACCCGTGTCTGAACCTCTTCAGAATCCCCGACAGCCCGCCCTGCCTGTGCTTTCGCGGCGCCAATCCCTGAGCGTCAGCAGATCGTTTTAACACCCAGAAACGAAACGACATCTGATCTATGGCTGCTCAACCTCCCCGCCGGCGTCGACCCAGTCCGAAATGGTGCCCAGCCGTCTCACGTCACGATAGCCAAGATCCATAAGAGCCTTTGCCGCCAGTGCCGCGCGCCCTCCTGAAGAGCAATAGGTTACGATCATCTTGTCTTTCGAAAACAAGGGGTCGTGGAATTTGGTCGTTTCGTCGGCGCGAAACTCCAACATGCCCCGCGACACGTTGAGCGCGCCTTTGACTTTTCCGGTGGCGACCAGTTCTGGCGCATCGCGGACGTCAACCACCAGGACATTGTCCTGGCCCAGTACTTTGATGAGTTCTTCAGGGCTGATTGACGGCACAGCAGATTTTGCGTCAGCGACGTCATTCATGATGGATTTGGACATGGGCTTCTCCTGAGATGGGAATGGCCAGCCATTGGCCATCATTTCGTATTTGCTTTCCGCGTGTGTGGCCGGTTTTGCAGGGCCTGTCCCAGTTCACACCGGATTGCCTGGCCCGGCGCCCTGGTCAGGGCCGCAGGTGCCCGACCTTAACCAAAATGGTGGTGTCCACTTCAACGCGGGGATCATGCTTGCTCATATGAGGGCTTCTGATCCAGCTGCCGGCAGGGTAGCGACCGTGCTCATCGATGAACTCACCGCTGATGACATAGATCTCTTCACCACCAGAATGCACATGCGGCAGAAACTGCTCGCCAGCCGGCCAGTGCACCAGAGCCGTTGATGCGCCGTTAAAGTTATGCAGCGGCATGACTTGCAGACTTCCATGGCCGTCAAACCACTCGGTGCTGTTGGTGTCGATTGTCAGCTGTTCATCGTCGCCGTCTTCAAACTGATGCAGTTTGACCAGCAAAACGCAGCCCTCTTTGCTGAACGGCGCGTGGTGCGAGCCTTCCGGATTGCGGATATAGCTGCCCGCCGGGTAGTCGCCGGTCTCATCGGAAAACGTGCCCTCCAGCACCAGAATTTCTTCACCGCCCGGGTGGCCATGCCCGCTAAAAGCCGAGCCGGCCTCAAAGCGCACGATACTTGTGGCGTGCCCCCGCTCCGCGTCTTCCCGTGCCAGAGGTTTCCGCCAGACACCTTTGCTCGGGCTTGCCAGCCAGTCTTGTTGTTGCGTGTCAATGACAACGCGTTGATTAAAGTTCATATTCAGCATCGGAATTCTCCACGTGTTTCTTACTCTGGCTGGGGCCTGAGAGGTATTTAACAAGAGCAACGACTGACAACAGCAACAGCGCCAATATCAGGACGCAAAACGCCCCCATTGCGACCATCATGCCCCCGGAGTTTTCCATCATTAAGTCGGTCATCATTTTCACTCCTTTGACGTCGGCTCATGGCGTCAGGTTTTCGATCAACAGTCTGGCAACCAGAAAGTCTCCAAATCTGTTGCCAACTCCAGCATGCTCATCTGCGCGGCAGACAGGCGCGGCGGTCAGATAAGTTAGTATTGCTTCAGGAAACTGAGGGCGGTTGCCCGCCCTCAGTCTCATGCGCAACCCGTTTTCAGGAGAGACGCATTTTGCCGTGAGTGGCAAAGTGAATTAGTGGGCTTCGTAGATGCTCACTACGGGATCCGCGTCCAGAAGCGGCCCAAGTTCGCCGACAACGTCATTGTTGAAAATGTCGCTTTTCAGGTAGGCGTTTGCCGCATCGGTGGAGGCGAAGCCGTGCAGAACCTGAACATCTTCGTCGCGCACCAGAAGCGATTTGGACTCAGCGCCAGCAACGGTGTTCAGAAACGGGTCTTTGTATTTGCTGTAGACACCAGCAGCTGCGCCACGGTTTTTGTCAGAGATCTTGAGGGTGATTTGCAGGTAAGCAGACATATTGTGTTCCTTCGTCTGTTGGGTTGTTCGACAGACACAGATATAAAGACCGCCCCTTTCATTTTGAAATTGATTTAAAAAATACTATTTATCGAATTATGATATGAATGACGGAGGGGCAGCGGTGCGGTTCTGGTTCGAAACCCGATGACACGGGGCAAGGACAGGAGTGCCGGATGGTCAAACAGGCCAGAACGCCGCATTATAGGAAATCTGAGTGAAACGACTCTATTAATTGAAGACGTCAATGAACGGAACGCAATGAACCTGTCTCATCTGAAATTTGTGAAAGCCACAGCGGAGCTCAGCTCTTTCAGCCGGGCCGCTGAATTTTGCAATGTGACGCAGCCGACCCTGTCCAACGGGGTATCAAAACTGGAAGAAGAACTGGGTGAAAAAATCTTCACCCGAACCACAAGATCGGTAAAGATCACCCCGTTCGGGGAAATGTTACTGCCCAAAATTGCGTCGATTTTGCAGCTGGAAGAGTTGATTTTTCAGAGCGCTAAAGAATTCTCCAATCCCGGTTCCGTGGTGTTGAAAATCGGTATGTCGCCGCTGGTCAGCACCATGTTCATTACCCCGCTTACCAACTCCTACAAGGCGCAAAACAGCAAACATGAAGTGCTGCTGATCGAGGACAATCTGAGCGTGCTTGATGCGAAACTGAAAAACCTGGAACTTGATCTCATCCTGGTGCCGTCTCTGAAGAAAATCTCCGATAAAAATGCCTTGCCGCTGTATCAGGAGGATCTGTTCCTGATCAATGACCACGGCGACGCGGCCAGTTCCACCGTGATGGTGGATGACATCCGCGACGAAACATATGTGATGGTTCCCGATTCCTGCGGCCTGTCTGAAATCACCAGATCTCTGCTGCGGACCACACGGAAAGAGATCAAAGAATATGAAGGCAAAGCACTCAGCTACCAGGTGCTGGCCGACTGGGCCGCGCACGGGCTGGGCTCAGCGGTCCTGCCCAGAAGCAAAATTCTGCCGCATATTCCCAAGAAGCAAATCTGCAAGCCTGATGAACCTGCCCGGATCTCATTTGAAGCCAGGTGGGTCTCGACCGACAACAAGCCGCTGAAAAACCTGATCCGGCACTTCAGGAAAAACATCGCCCAAATCGTAAACGGCATCGCCGACTGAGTGTCGCGTGATCAGAACTGGCGTGGGCTCTGCGTCAGCCTCAATCCAATGCCATTGTTCCGGACCGTTTTGCCGGTTGGCGGCCTTTATCTGAACCGGCAGTGGCGGGGGGACGGCGGCGTCCTGAACAGGGAGCGGTCTTCCCCGGTCAGGACAGGGCTGCCGCTCGTTTCGGCCGGATCAGGAACGAGGCAAAACCGGTGGTCAGCAATATCGAAATCCCGAGCAGCGCCAGCGTGTCCGGCCAGCTGTCAAACAGCACGGCACCAAGCGTTGCGGCGCTGATCAGCTGCACATACAGCAATGGTGCGAGCTCGCTGGCCTCTGCGCGTCGATAGGCAAGGATCAGCGCCAGATTTCCAAGAAGGGAGGCAATCGCGCTGAGCATCGACAGGCTGAATACCGGTGCGCTCAGCTGCGGGATTCCGGCGAGACCCAATGGGGTCAGCAGCAGGGCACCGATGATCAGCTGGGACAACAGCATCATGCGCGGGCGCGCGACAGCAACGAGCCAGCGGTTCGCGACCAGGTAACAGCCGTAGAAACTGCCGGCGAGCAGGGCATAGATGGCGCCCACCCCCATGTCAGGCCCGGGTTTTACCACCAGCAATACGCCGCCAAAGCCGATCAGCAACAGCGTGGTGCGGCCGCGGCTGATCTGTTCTTTGAGCAGCGCTGCCGAGAGAAAATAGGACAGGATCGGACCGACAAAGAATATGGCATAGACGTTTGATATCGGCTCGGTGCGGAGTGCCGTCAGGATCGAACTGATACCACCGACAATAAACACAGCGCGCAGCCAGATGCGCCAGTCGAGAAACAAGCGGGCTTCAAGCCGCCCGGCAAAAGGCAGAAAAACCACCGCGCCGATGAGAAAGCGGCTCCAGCCGACAAACAAGGGCGAAACCCCGTGGTTCGCCACCAGCAGCTTGCCGGCGGCATCGCCGGACGGGATCAGGGCCATGGCGATAAGCATAAGCCCGATGGCCTGAACTATTTGACGTTGCTGCATTCTGTCCCCGCAATTGCGCTCAGGTCTCTGTTACACGCCCTGCTGTCCGGATTGGAATAAAACCTGGCAGCCGTGTGGTGTCGCCGGCCGCATCGACCGTCACGCCCGGCCATATCGTCATACTCTCCGCCGATGTTCAAGCCAGTGTATTCTGCCCGGGATCTGTCCCCCCGGACTAAAGTAGGTGGATCCGGCGAGGGATCTGAAACCGCGAAACCTGGCACGCCGTGCGCCCAAATGCTGCGCCTCTCTTTGGTCGCAACACCATAGGCTGTGACCGTCCTGAACAAGCGGATGCACCGAGCCAGAATGCGGTATTACCCAGTATCAGGGTCACATTCTTGCTCGCGGTTAAGTTCTGCATGCAACGGGAATTTCTGGCGCGCTTGCTCCGGATGCCACCGCCAGTACCGCCCCGACTGGGGCGTGATCTCTGGGTGATTGCGCCGGATGAATGTGCAGCCCCTCGGGTCCACTGCTGCCGGGCCTGACACAAGGCCGGATGAACGCCAGTCTGTTGTGGTTGAACCCTATGTTTGCTGCGCCGGGTGGCCGGCTGCCCGCGGGCGCGCAATAAAATGCGGGCGTCGCGGGGCGTGTATTGCTGCAACGCTATCTGTCTTGTTGCATCCCTCACTCTCACTCTCACTGTCACTGTCACTGTCACTGTCACTGTCACTGTCACTGTCACTGTCACTGTCACTGTCGCCCGCTGTCGCCGTCACCCGCTGCGCGCCCCACCACGTAAGCGGAGAGTGGCTACCGGGCTGCTGGTCCCGGATACGTGCATTGAACAGGGTACAGATCCGTGTGATCAGTCGGTATGAAACACAAAACCCCCCTCGCTGCCCTCGCGCTTTTTGGCCTTGCCCTCGCCGCCCTCGCTCTCTTCGGCCTTGCCCTCACCGCCAGCCCCGTTTTTGCCCACAGTTTTAACGTGGCCCTTGTTCAACCGGTATCTTCTGCTGAGGCAGAGCAATACCGCATGGGGTTTATGCTGGCCACAACCCAGCGTGACAGCCATCCGGACGAGACCTCCGACGGTCACCTCGGCGGGCTGGATTCCTATGTCAGCGTGGTGCCTGCGCTGGGCGCTGTTGCCGACGGCACCGATATTGTGGTGCTCCCCGCATCAGTGGCGGTCGATGGCGAATTGAGCGCGGTTGTCCTGCGCCCCGGACAGTCCCCGTTTGCAGACGCAGAACAAGCCGGCGTCGCCCGCTTTGTTGCCGCCTACAGCTCGGCCTATGGCCAGGCGCCAACCGCTGACGCCGCGCAGGGCTTTAATGCCGCCCAGCGGATCGACGTGGCGGTTCGGGCCCAGGGCAGCACTGATGACAAGGCGATGTTAAAGCGCAGTTTTGCCGATACCGCCGCTGATTTCAGCTGGTAACACACCGCTTCACTCCTTCTGCTTAGCCCCATACGTCTGCGGACCCGGCAGGGCGGCTCAGTCAGTACGTGGTTCCGGCCGTTTGCCGCTTTACTCTCTGGCTGCCCACGACAATTACCGTAACGAAAAAGCCCCGGAGCGTTGTGCTGCCGGGGCTTTTTGTAGCTGTGTACGCGAGGGCAGGGCGCCTATTCGCCGTAGGGCACCCAGATGGTTTTGACCTCTGTCGCCTGAGGCAGCACATCGCGCATCGGCGTAGAAGCCCAGTCCCGCGCCAGGCCATTGTTGACCCAGCTGCGTTTGAGATTGCTGGCGGATTCCGCTTCAACCACCTTCGAAAGGTCGCAGGAGGAGAAACACCAGATTGCATCAACGCCCATATGGCCCGCCAGCGGCCGTGCCAGTTCAGAATGGCTGCCGGTGAGAATGTTGACCACGCCTGCGGGCACGTCTGAAGTTTCCAGCACTTGATAAAAGTCGGTTGCCGCCAGCGGGGCCGCTTCAGAGGCCACCAGAACCACCCGATTGCCCATCGCCAGCGCCGGTGCCATCGCCCCGATCAGACCCAGCAGCGGCTGATCATCAGAACAGATCGCGCCGATAATGCCGACCGGTTCATTCACCGCCACCGCCAGGGCGCGCATCGGCACCGCCTTGGTGGCGCCGTCAAATTTGTCAGCCCAGGCCCCGGCGGTGAACAGGGTGGATATGCTGGCTTCCACCTCGGCCTTTGCGCGGGCCTCGGTGGTGCCGGTCAGATCGCGGACCCGGGCGGCGAACTCGTCGGAACGTGCCGACAGGTTTTCTGCGATGTAATAGAGGATCTGTGCCCGCAGATGGCCCGACGTTTTACCCCAGGCTTTGGCGCCAGCTGCCGCTTCAACCGCATTGCGCACGTCTTTGCGGTTGGCCAGCGAGACATGGCCAAGCTGCTTGCCACGCGGCGAGAACACCGGGCTGGAATACCCCGCATCCGCCTCCGCGTTAGCGGGTTTTGCGACCGGCAGGATCTGCGCCTGTTTCGCAGCTTTTCCGTTGGGTCGGGTATAGGCGCGCAGCCCTTCCCAGCCACCTTCACGGCCAAAGCCGCTTTCACGCACACCACCAAAACCGGCGGCGGCGTCAAACAGGTTGGTGGCATTGGTCCAGACCACACCGGCCGCCAGTTTGGGGGCAATGTCCAGCGCCAGGTTGACGTTTTCAGTCCACAGCGTCGCCGCCAGGCCATAGCGGGTGTTGTTGGCAATTTCCACTGCCTCAGACGGGGTGCGGAAAGTGGTGGCGACCAGCACCGGACCAAAGATTTCTTCCTGCATCAGACGCGCAGCCGGGTGCAGCCCGGTGATCAGGGTTGGCGGGTAAAAACAACCCGCGTCCGGCAGGGTGCCGCATTGGAACACTTCGCCCTCGTGGCCGCCCTCGTTGACCAGTTTGCTCACGGCTTTCAACTGCACCGGATCGACCAGCGCACCCACATCGACGCATTTGTCCAGCGGGTTACCGATGCGCAGTTTTTCCATGCGCAGACGCAGCCGGGCATAAAAGTCTTCCGCAATGCCTTCCTGCACGATCAGGCGCGAGCCGGCACAGCAGACCTGGCCCTGGTTGAACCAGATCGCGTCCACCAGGCCTTCAATGGCGCTGTCGATATCGGCATCATCAAAAACGATATAAGGCGATTTTCCACCCAGCTCGAGCGTCAGCGCCTTGCCAGATCCGGCAGTGGCTTCGCGGATGCGGCGGCCCACAGTGGTGGAGCCGGTAAAGGCGATCTTGTCGATGTCCTTGTGGTTGACGATCAGCTCGCCGGTGGCGCCGTCACCGGTAACGATATTGACCACCCCTTTGGGCAGGCCAGCCTCCTGACAGATCTGCGCAAACAGCAATGCAGTCAGCGATGTATATTCCGCCGGCTTCAGCACCACGGTATTGCCCATGGCGATGGCGGGGGCGATTTTCCACGACAGCATCAACAGCGGGAAGTTCCACGGAATGATCTGGCCGCAAACCCCAAGCGCTTCCGCTCCGGGCAGCTCTTCATCCATCAGCTGGGCCATGCCGGCGTGGTAATAGAAATGCCGCGCCACCAGTGGGATGTCGATGTCGCGGCTTTCGCGGATCGGTTTGCCGTTGTCGAGCGTTTCCAGCACCGCAAACAGGCGCGAATGTTTCTGCACCAGGCGCGCGAGTGCATAGAGATACTGCGCCCGTTTGTGGCCGGGCAGTTTTGCCCATTTGCCCTGGGCTTTGCGCGCCGCAGACACGGCGGCGTCCACATCCTCGCTGCTGCCCTGAGACAGCGTGGCAAGTGTGACGCCGGTGGCCGGGTTGCGGCTTTTGAATCCGTCGTGATGGGCGGTCATCTTGCCGTCAATGAAATGGCCAAACCCGTCGCCACGTTGCATCAGCCAGGCCATCGCTTCATCGGAGTTTTCAGGGGCGGGGCCATAATCCATGGTTTCAAATATCTCTTTCACATTCATGGTCTTATCCGATCGGGTGGCGGTTGGCGGCGGAATAGTGGCCGCTCAGATGATGTTCCAGCTGACGTTCAATGTCGCCCAGCAGCGAGGAGGCGCCAAAGCGGAACAGGTCCGGTTTCAACCAGCGCCCGCCAAGCTCCTCTTTGATCAGCGACAGGTAGACCAGTGAATCTTTCGCTTTAGAAATGCCACCGGCAGGTTTGTAGCCGATACGCACCCCGGTGCGGGCGTGATAGTCGCGGATGGTGCGGATCATCGTCAGGCTGACCGGCAGGGTGGCGTTGACGCTTTCTTTGCCGGTGGAAGTTTTGATGAAATCCGCGCCCGCCATCATGCAGACATAAGACGCACGCGCCACATTGCGCAGCGAGCCGAGTTCGCCGGTGGCGAGAATGGCTTTGATATGGGCGGGGCCGCAGGCGGTGCGGAAGGCGCGCATTTCATTGTACAGCGCCTGCCAGTCCCCGGTCAGCACATGGCGACGCGAGATAACGATGTCGATTTCCGTGGCGCCGGCTTTTACCGAGTCCTCGATCTCGGCGAGCCGCAGGTGGAAGGGCGACAGCCCGGCGGGAAAACCGGTGGAGACCGCCGCCACCGGGATGTTGCTGCCTTCCAGAGCCGCCACCGCGGTGGCGACCATTTCGTGATAGACGCAGACCGCACCGGTGGTCAGCCCGCTCATGCCCAGATCTTTGAGGATGTCTTCGCGCACCGGCTGGCACGCTTTGGCACAAAGGCGGCGCACGCGGCCCTCGGTGTCGTCGCCAGAAAGCGTTGTCAGATCCATCAAGCTGACGGCGCGGCAGAGCCAGGCCGCCTGATAGTCCTTTTTCACGCTGCGCCGGCCCGGAAGTGTGGCGGCACGGCGCTCAATCGCAGAGGTATTGGCAGTGACAGAGCGGACCCAGTCCAGGTCCAGGTCCATGCCCGGATTGCGGGCTTCATGGATCTGCGGCAGATGCGACGATGTGACGTCGGCAAGGGATGGGGATGTTTGCAAGGTGGCCTCCTTTTGTCGCGCTCAGGGTGGCATGGGGGCGCTTGCTTTTCAAGGATTGACCAGCTGGTCAAAAGCCGGATCCGGTAGTTTTTCACCCTCTTGCAGGCCAGTGGTTTGGCAATGGTGCCGGACTGGCTTGGGATTGGTTTGTTGTTGCGTTGCTCGCGGACGGGGCAGGGGCGGGCCAGAGGGCGGACGGCGATTTTGCTGATTCTGCCGCAACTTGCGTCAAATCCGGTTGTATCGGGTGCTTTGCCGCCCCGGGCAGAGGTGACAGCGGGCCGCAGAAAAGGTATCGAACGCCCGTTGCCACCTAACGCCACCAAAGGATTCGCGCCATGGCTTTTGATCGTTCCATCAAGATCGCCCCCTCTATACTTGCTGCTGATTTCGCCAACTTTGGCGCTGAATGCGCGGCGATCGAAGCCCAGGGCTGTGACTGGGTGCATGTGGATGTGATGGACGGGCATTTTGTGCCCAATATCACCTTTGGCCCGGCGACCTGCAAAGCCATCCGGCCCCATATCAAAGGCGTGATGGATGTGCATCTGATGATCGCGCCGGTTGACCCCTATATCGAGGCCTTTGCCGAAGCCGGTGCCGATGTGATCACCGCCCACGTGGAAGCCGGCGCGCATATTCACCGCACGTTGCAGGCGATCCGCGGCGCCGGGGCGAAAGCGGGCATTGCGCTGAACCCGGGCACGCCGGCGGAGAGCGTCAGCTGCCTGCTTGATATGGTCGACCTGGTCTGCGTGATGACGGTGAACCCGGGCTTTGGTGGTCAGAAATTCATTCACAGCCAGGTGGACAAAGTGCGCCAGCTGCGCGCGATGATCGGCGACCGCCCGATCCATATTGAGATTGATGGCGGGGTAGATCCGGTCACCGCGCCACTGGTCGCTGCCGCCGGCGCTGATGTGCTGGTGGCCGGCTCTGCGGTGTTCCGCGGCGGCTCGGTTTCCGACCCGGCGCCTTATGGCGACAATA
>MAAC01000804.1_pt1 | contig 15898 bp, 8 predicted proteins | sample 1115981 | NCBI WGS metagenome assembly MAAC01 (sample SAMN04961126, study PRJNA320927) | seawater metagenome | isolation source: sample BD02T64 sea water enriched with oil for 64 days | place: USA:Gulf of Mexico | collected 2013-07-27 | reverse complement strand
CTTATTCCGGTAGGTGACTTTGATCTCTATGGTTTTGGCATTAGTTACAAGCTAGATAAAGAAAGCATCTTAGATATTTCATTGGCTTATATGAAAAGTGAGATTAATGTACCTGCAGGCTCTTCAACAAATGGTAATGATCTACGGCCTGATAATTTTATCTATAATCCATCTGCTGGTATGAATGTAAGCGCAACGCTTGTGGTAACAATTTTGGAAATTGGATACCGGACACAATTTTAGCAGTGAAAATTGAGGATTTTGAGGGCTCAGGTTAGAGTCAATTACATTTAGCATGGTCAGCTTTGAGCCCCCCCTTTAAGTAATCTAATGAGACGTTTGCTTGTTATTCGTTCGCCATTTGTTAGGGTGTATTCAACAAAACAAGTCTAGAAGCCAAGATAGTTATCTATCCGGCATATTGAACCTTGCGTATTCGACAAAAAACGATAACGCACCTGGGTTCGCCATCGCATCACGATTCGCTGCTTTGTCTTCATCGACCCCCGATAGGATTTTCCGTACAGGTACTTCCATTTTTTTATTGGTCAAGGTATAGGGGATTCCTGTTACCTGAATGATTTGATCAGGCACATGACGCGGAGAATATTCGTGGCGTAATGTCTGACAAATTTTATCTTTTAAGGCCTGATCTAGAATTTGGTGATCGTTCAGGGTGACAAACAGCGGCATAAAAAATTCACCACTGTCTAAACTAATATTAACAATGATTGAATCATCGATCTCTTCAATTTGTTCAACACTACGGTAAATTTCCGCAGTACCGATTCTGACACCATAACGATTTAATGTGGAGTCTGATCGTCCTTGTATGTAGCAGCCGCCTCGATCGTTTATCTGAAAGTAATCGCCATGGCACCAAAGACCGGGGAATCGCTCAAAGTAGGATGATAGGTAGCGGGCGTTATCGTTGTCATTCCAGAAATAGATTGGCATGGATGGCATTGGTTGACATATCACTAGCTCGCCAACGTCGTTAATGATACTGAGGCCATTGTCATCGAAGGCTTTAACGTCAACGGCTAAACAGCGGGCTTGAATTTCGCCAGCATACACCGGCAAAGTCGGTGACGCCCCTACAAAAGCCGACGCCACATCGGTGCCGCCACTTTGCGAGGTTACCCATAGATCCGTCTTTATATTCTGATAACACCATGCCATTGCTGATGGCGTTGCAGGGGACCCACCTAGCAAAACCCCTTCAATGTTGGATAAGTCATGATTTTTTGCCGGTCGGATACCTTGCTTTTCCATCATCGAAATATAGGTAGGGCTAGCTCCAAAAAATGTGGTGCCACTTTCCGCCGCAAGCTTCCACAATATCTCACCGTCTTCTGCTGCTGGACTACCATCATAAAGAACAGCCGAACCGCCATTAATTAGCGCGCCAGCGACGATGTTCCACATAATCCAGCCCGTTGTCGTATAGAAAAACATGGTCGATTCAGGGCCTTGGTTCATATGAAAACCAAGTAATTTAAGAAACTCGACAATAATGCCGCCGTGACTATGGACAATCGGCTTGGGTATACCCGTGGTACCGGAGGAATACACTATCCATAATGGATGATCAAATGCTAAATGTTCAAAGTGAAAGCTGTCGGCGGAAACTGGTGGCGTATCCATCACTGCATCCCAGCGTAATGCGTTGGAAACAATTAGGGTATCTTCAGCAGTATTGTTTTTAAATAAATACGACAACTGGATAACACTTTTTACGCTAGGTAAGGCTTCTACGATTTTCCGTGCTTCCATTCTGCGGTCAAAATCTTTGTTGCCAAATCGATAACCGTCACAGCAAAATAAAACTGTTGGATCTGTTTGACGGAAGCGATCGATGACACTCTTAACGCCAAAGTCTGGCGAGCAACTGGAGAACACTGCACCAATGCTGGCTGATGCGAAGAATGCTACCACTGCCTCGGGGACGTTGGGCAGGTAAGCGGCCACTCTATCGCCCGGTTTGATACCCATAGCACGTAGTTGTGTCGCCAATACACGTACTTGTGCCGCCAATGTTTGCCAGGTTATTTGCCTTGGCGCATCAACTTCTGAGTACGCATAGAGCGCGATTTTATCTGCTCGTTCATGGCGAAGGATATGTTCGGTGAAATTTACTTCACTGCCGGTAAACCATTCTGCACCGGGCATCTTGCTGTTATCTAATACGCATTGATATGGCTTGTGGGAAATAACCTCATAGTATTCCCATAAGGCTGCCCAAAAATGATCTATATGATCAACTGACCATTGCCATAGCTGATTGTAATTATGTAATGCGAGGCCCTTTTCGGTGGCCAGCCATTGCATAAATCTTCCGATATTGGATGCGCGTTTAAATTCCTCACTGGGTGTCCACAGCAGATCGCCTTCATTAACAAGTGTCATCGTTTATCACCTCTCGCGTCTCTCTCACTGTTCTTAATAGTGTCAATTTTTCCAATACTGTTTCCGGAATCCCATCAGAAGGAATGCACACGTAACAGCAGGCACCGCCTGGTTCGATTGACGAAGGATGTTGAGCCCAATCTTGGGCGGACAATTTTAGCGCGGTAAAAAGGGGAGGGGCTTGTTGTGCTTTTTGGGATGGTTGTGAACGCTGGGTTTCTCGTAAGCTGAAGCTTATGCCGGTGTTAGGCGTGGGTACATAGCTTTGTGGACAGCCGTCAAGAATACATTGCCAGCGGTAGTGTTCGCCAACATTAAGCACCGGCTGATAGCGGGCTACCTCGGCGTCGGAGGCTGGCCCTTGATCGGCGTCATCGCGTATTAACAAGCCACTGATCGCACACTCAGAAAAGCTTCGTAAAAAATCTGCGACATACATGGATGCTGATTCTGCATCATTCCAGTCAATATTAAGAGCTTCAACATCAACGCCATCAATATTTTTAGCTGCACAATAAGCACTGGCTATCCATTGTTTGGGGGAAGGGATTGCTAGCACCACGGGTTTATCACGATAGGTTTCACACAGCGCATTAATAATATCTTTAAGCTGTTCGCGTGCACCTAGTTCCGCAAGCATGGTTCGTAGGGCATAACCCAAGCGCCGTTTCTCCCCCATAGCATTCAATAATGTCGGGTGGGATCGTAGCCATGAGGTATAGAAATCTCCAACTTCAACAGTCACTATATCTGAGTTAACTAAATTCTGCAGTTGTTTGATATGTGCAACTATTGCCGCGATATCATGCCATGGTAATGACTGTCCTTTATTTAAACTGTCTTTGTTTAAGCTGCTTTTGTTTAGTAACTGATTGCCGTAATCCCAAGCATCAACCCACATAGCGTGTTGTTTAGGGTGTTTCTCAGAAGCAATAGTGTCTAGATAGTGTGTTATATCAATAGCCATGGTATCGGTCCTATGGTTAACAGCCTTGTGATTTTTTCAATGTGGTAATTTCCGCTTGCAGTTCGGCAATAAGGCGATCTTTTGGGTTGCTGAACATAACACCGCTTGATCCGGCAGGTATGCGATAGCGCTTTTCCCCTGGCGGTGAAACAACCAGCGTGCTGTGATCATTTCCCCAGCTGCCCATGTAGGGTAGATCTTCAGCAGGTTCCGGTTTGACCCAGGCGGCAATAAATTCATCATAAGGTATGCCTCGTGCGATACGTGCCTTACGCTCGTCATCGCGAGCCTTTTTGGTGGCGTCTTCATCAATGACAAAGTTCTCTGGGTTAAATACCACTTTGTATATTTCTCGTGCCAAATTTGGACTAATCAGTTCTTCTTCGAGATCTTTGGCGACCATGTTTGGGTCCCGGTCTAATACATCGCCATATCCACCGCCAGCACCCTGACAAATCATATAAATTTCCCCTTCATTACAAAGCTCGAAATTCATACCTGCGTCTTGTACATAATAGTCTCCGCCGGTAATTTTACGCTCGTTCATTAACGTAATCATATCGAAATCAAACTGTTCAGGGTTGTGTTTAAACGTCTCGAATATATTAATGTTTTTAATTCTTGCCATGGGGTACGCGGGAGCTGCATACCCGCCAAATAAACCATAAGCACTGGGATGCTTGCTGCCACATTGGCCGGTCATAAAACCAAATTCGGTGCTGTTTTTTACCGTTGCTATTTGTTCATAACCCATGCCGCCACGATATTTCCCGAATCCAATGCGGTCTTTTGCTAATTTTTGAGCGACCAGTCGCACGTAAGGCAGCTCTTCCTCCGCGAGTTCCATCTCTCCCGTATCAGCCATATAACCAAATACCGGCGATAAGGAATGTTCACCGTCTTTATCTTCACGTCCCCCAGTACCATTTCCATTAATGTCGGCGCAAAAATTACCAGTGACTTCTCCATGCTGAGTCAATCCACCGTACACTAACGTTGCCGGTTGACTGTAGGTATTGGCATTAATCGCGGTATACCGTTTCGGCATACAATAATTCAGTTTTCCCATTGTCATTGGTGGCATGGAAAAACTGCGAAATATCGGCAATAGACTCATGGCATTAGGTGCTTCATTTGAGCAATTGACAAGACTGTTTTCATCCATTTCTACTTCCACAGCACTAAATACCGCTTGGTTTTTCGGGAGGTCCGGCCATACGTATAATATCAGTGAGGTAAGTAAACAGGTTTTCATTGACCCCATGACGACATTGATTGATCGGTTGGTAAACTCGGGGGAGGTTCCCTTGAGATTCCAAATCATACGTGAACCTTCGACCCGAATTTCCAGTGGCATTTTTGCCAAAACATCTTCACGTAGATTCCCATCAATAAAGGTATTCACCCTTGATATACCGTTGGGTATTTCTTCTATACGGCGGCGAACTTCTGTTTCGGTATCTTCTAAAGATTTGCGTAAGGTACCCTGTAAATAGTCAACGCCAAATTCCTCGATGACTGTCAATACGCGTTCACGCAACCTTATGATGGAATGTAACTTCACTTTCATATCCGCTAATTGCAGTTTCGGATCGCGCACGGAATTCTGAAGAAACGTTACGATGTCACGGCGCAGCTGGAAATTTTCCACAATCTTGAAGGGACACATTTTTAACCCTTCATCGTATTTTGTTTCAGCAATAGACGGCATGCCTCCGGGTTCAATGGCTCCGTTTTCTCCCTCATGAATCGTTGAAGAAACCCAGCAAACTATAGAACCTTCCCAAAACACCGGCATCATCAAGCTTTGATCTGTATTGTGTATGTTGCCGTAGGCAGAATCATTGTGAATAAACGCATCACCATCCCGTACGCCAACGGTGGGTTCGTTTACCCAGTATTTTCGAATAAATTTTACCGGGTACTGACATACCGATGCAAATACCACAATTCCGTGGGTACCGGTTTGTGCCATGTCCCCGTTAGCCGTAAAAATTGCAGTGACCAAATCTCCCCACTTTGCCCCTGGCGCAACCCCCATTTGCTCAACCATTGTATGGGTTTCATCTAACGCCGCGGTAAGTCGATTACGGACCATATTTACTTTTTGCGCATCCAGATCAGCGGACAAAATACGCTCTTCCGCATCGGAACGCGGATCAAGCCCATGGTTACGCATGATCTCAGGGTCGGGTCCATAGAACAGCTGATTATCAATAAGGAATTGATCAATAAGCGTCTGTTCTTCTTTCGACAAATTGGCTTTTGAAATACTGTTCGTCATGCTGTCCCCTTATTTTTAAAAAACCACACCGCGCCTTTGTGAGATGCATGGAAGGACCAATTCGGCTCAACCAAATAGGTTGTATCTTTGGTGGTGACCACCGCTGGCCCCTCGATAAAACCTCCAACTATCATTGCCGAATCATCGTAAATGTAAGTCAGTAGTGGTTTATCGCAACCTACAAAATGACAAAGTCGTTCAGCGACCGGCTCAACTAAATGCTTTTCCGTAACCGGTTTGATGTGTTTGAAATCCACCTTATCAAGCTCAACATAGGAACTCACACGAATGGTATTAATCCGCACCCCTGACTCTGACGCTTGGCTGCCTTCACCGAAGCGTTCACCGTAGCGGGTATGAAAACGCTGAATCAGGTGTAATATGTCATGTACGCTTTCAAATCGTGTCGTCTCGCTAGATACCGCAGTTTCAACCCGTTGATTCCCATAACGCATATCAAATTCGAGGCGAAATTGAATGTCCTCAGATAGCATTCCCTGACGTAATAAATCTTCGCGACCTCTTTTTTCAAGGTCTTCGATAGCTTGGTTTAACCGAAGGTAATCTGACATTAGGGTGTTAGTCGTGGTATCAAAGAGCACGCTATAGGTTGATTGCTCATGAATATGCATTTGATTCACATTGCCCGCACCGAGGGCTGAAAACATTGGGCTAAATGGCGGGGCAAGCACGCGGTTTACACCAAGGGAATTGGCAATTCCGCAACAATGCAATGGACCGTTGCCGCCATAAGCAAGCATGGTAAATTCACTGGTGTCATACCCCCTAGATCCGAGCTCAGTTGAAATGCCATTACTCATATTGGTATCGGCGGTTTGCTTGATGTGTTTGCATATATCCAGTACATCAAGATCCAAGTCGTCACACAGGGTTTCTTCTATGGAAAAACGCGAACGGGCAGCATTGAGTTTGATTCGACCGTTGGCGTAATTATCTGGATCTAAATACCCCAAGAGCAAATCAGCATCGGTAACGGTTGGCAACATGCCACCTCGGTCATAACAAGCCGGGCCAGGATCGGAGCCTGCACTTTCAGGACCAATTTTAATGGTGTTATAGAGTTGATCAAAGGATGCAATGGAACCACCACCGGCACCCAGTGTGACCAAGTGCACCATGGGGATACTGACTAACCATCGGTCGATGACGGGATTAAAGTCATAATGTTTTTCGCCGCCTTCAACGACAATACCAATATCAAAACTGGTGCCGCCCATGTCGGTAGCGACAATATTTCCGAGTTCACCATTTTTTGCGAGATGTTCTGCAGCTGCGATGCCAGCGACTGGACCAGAGTGCACAGTTTGTAATGCATCTGTTGAATTAAGCTGTGCCATCCCGCCGGAGTTATGGCTGATCAACATGGGTTTGTCATAACCATTGCTGCGTAAATTAAGCGCCAAAGTACCGAGGCCGTGGTACATCACTTGATGTAAATAGCTGTCGATAATGGTAGAGATCGCACGGCTGTATTCGCCTTTTCGACCGGCAACTTGGTGAGACAGTAATAATGGGATAGCGCCTAATAGGTAGCTGGGATATTCTTCTAAGAACACATCCCTTACGCGTAATTCATGGGTTGCATTCACCACGCTGTTGGTGAACATTACCACGATTGCCTCGGCACCCTGATCAACTAACTGACGTAATTTTTCACGTAAGTCATTTTCGTCTAACCCTAAAAGCACCTCGCCATCATAACTCAACCGTTCACGTACCCCGCGTATCATTTGAATTGGCACCAGAGGGTCGGGACGCACGGCGTTGGGCAAGTCTCGTTGTTTTTCGAAAGGTAAGCCTTCGCCATATCCTCGGCCGCGTGATAATGGCACGGTGCTATTAAACCCTTCTGTCACAAGTAAGCCAATGCGTGGGCCTTTACGTTCGATAAGTGCATTGGTTCCCAGCGTTGTAGCATAGCGAACTGAGTCGATACCCTCCAAAATTGTACGTTTTTCGATACCGATATCCTGCACGGCAATATCAAGAGCATCGTTAAACCCTTGTGCCAAATTGTGATGGGTTGTTAAGGCCTTCGCTCCTATATAATGTTCATCCCACGCCACGAAACAATCTGTAAACGTGCCCCCTATATCTACCGAAATACGTCTCATTGTTGTCAGTTCTCCTAGGCAGCTTTAGTGATTATGAACATGGCGTTCCAGTGGGGTGTCGGGGATCTCTGGCTGGTCCGGTACATCACCCCAGGATTCGACTTTGCGCCTTAGGTCGTCAATATCCAATTCAATATCATGAACAGGAGGATGCCCTGGTACGGTGTATTCGGTTTCAACCATGGTGCCGCACTGAGGACAATAAAATTCTAATAAAGCGGTATAGGCGGGATCAGGTGAAAAGGTATAATCGTACAATTCTGGGTCTACTAACGGTTTGTGGATTTCTCTCGGATCTCGATCATAAACCAATAAACCACGCTTATAGTTTTCACGGGCAGGGCCCAGTACCTTGTTACAACAACGACACTCCCACTGCTCGGTATCTAGATTGACGCGTAGATATTCAGTGATATTTGCTTTTAATGTTCTCATTCACCGTGACCCTCAATTTTTTCTAATAATAAGTCTTTATTTCCCGTCACGGTAACTCGCCATGATTCTTCGATAAAACCTGTGAAAAAAGCTTCTTCAATAATAGCGGGCCCTTCGGTAGAAGCCCCGGCAGCTTGTTCATCGAGTCTATATACTGGCACGTTGCGATAATCGTCTTCAGCAACCAATAAGGGGCGTTGTTCACTTACAATGGCGGGGTGTACAGATTCATTTCCAATGTCAGATAAGTGAAAATGCTGTATCGATTTTTTTGTTTTGTACAGAAGTGTTGCCACATCGCCTTCACTTAGTTCACAGGGTAGAGACTGTGATTGCGTTATCGTAAATTGCTCTTCGGTATCCCCCCTAAGTCGCAATAAATAAGCCTCGATGGTGCACTCTTCAATGTTGATACCTTCTGCAAAAACGTCTCTAGACGCGCGTAATCGAGACGTATCGATGAGGCTATTTAACGCTTCAATATTATGTTCGCTAAGCGTCCTACGGTATTCCTGAGACAGTGGTGAAAACCCGATGCCGAATGCGCTGAATACCGCGCTCAAACCGGGAATAATGACACGTTTGACACCTAAGGTATCCGCGATGCGTGTCGCCGCTAATGCACCCGCACCTCCAAAACCCGCAAGGGTGGTGTTTGGGGTTATCGTTGTGAATTGTTGAATGTTGGTGGTGATTTTTCGGACCCAAGCATCTCGCATTTTTTCTAGAGCATCAAAGGTCGTCAACGCTAAGGGGGTGGCTATAGCCTCCGTGATAACGTTAAGAGCGCGTGCGGCATCAAGGGTTAATTCACCTCCGAAATACTTCCTCGGGTCGAAAATCCCCAGCAATAAGAAGACGTCGGTTATGGTGGCATCTTTGCCTCCATAACCGAAGCAGGCCGGCCCAGGAGCGGCACCAACGGACTGTGGACCAATACTAATCTCTTGTTCATTGGCAGAAATAATAGAACTGCCACCAACCCCCGCGCTGTGAATACGGGGCATTGGAAAACTGATGTTGACACCTTCAATAACGCCGTGCCGTTGTTCCTCCAACGTGCCATCTGTAACTACACCAATGTCAGTCGTCGTGCCGCCGACATCGTAGGAAATAAGGTGGCTAAAACCGTAATGTGTAGCCAGCGCTTTTGCCCCTTGCATGCCACCACAGGGGCCTGAACTATAGGTTTTCACCGCCATGGTTTTAGCGACACGAGCAGAACCACCGTCATTTCGGAAGATAAGCAACGGGTTTTTTGTTTTGTAGGCTTTTAGGCGATGATCCGCACTGTACAAAAAACGTTCCATAGATGGATGTAAAAAGGCATTCATTAATGCGGTCCAGGTGCGGCGTTTATAACTAGAATCGTCAGCTAATTCACTGGCCGATATAACAGGCACAACCCCCAATAGATGAGACGGGAACTTACGACCGATGGTTTGACAAATACTTTTTTCAAGTGCTTTTGCGCCGTCCTTGCTAAGAGATAATACAATACGGTTAGCACCTGCTGAAGTAATACGGTTAACCGCTTGTACGATATTCATTTCAGCGGCGTCACCGTGCAAGGTTAAATCGATTCCTGCAACGCGAGTGTCGAGAAAATCGTGGTATAGCGCCGATTCAGTTGCGTTTCCACATAGCTCAGTGACGCCAAAACCACGCTCCACAATTAGACCTAGTCGCGGGCCATTGCGTTCGACGAGAGCGTTTGTACCTTGCGTTGTGGAATAACGAATGTAATCAGTGGATTGAATGAACTTATCAATGTTGGCTTCATCCCCATAGATTTCTTTCGCCAATTTTTTCAAACCTTCAAAAAAGCATTTGCTCAGATCAAAGGGCGTAGTCAGGGTTTTGGTATGGTAAATCTTGCCGTTATCTAGTACGCAAAAATCCGTTAAGGTACCGCCATTATCGATATTAACCAGCTTGCCCATCGTGGCCTCGCTTATTTACGGTTAGTGTTTTCTAGGAGGGTGTAAGTTTCCTAGTAGGTTTTTATGAGTTCAAATTACTTTACATGAGTAAAGATACTATAAAATAACTTGTCAAGTGTAAAGATAAATTGGCGAGTGATTATTTCCATGAGAAAAGATCAATTAACGCAGGCCTTGTCCGGGGGTTGATCGCTTTGCGATGGTTCCATCGTAAGTAAATAAATGAGTGCAATTAGAAGTGCAATTAGAGTAACAGCGACTATATTTGATGGTTAATGGAACATGCCTAGCAACGTAGCGAAATATCTCTTAATTGATTGTGATCAATTTCAAGACGTTTTATTGGCATAAACTCATCGCTACTAGTCGTTAACATGCCGTAGTCGTTAACGTTTTTTAAAAATTGCCGCAGTTCTGTGGCTTAAAACGGAGAAGGGATATTTAATGAATCTGCTTGATTTACGCGACGATGTGATGGATTTTACTACTGATTTTTTGCCAGGAAGAAAACTAACAAAACAGTTGTTTAGTAAGAATCAAAAACAGCAAATCCAGTCAGCGTTACAACCAACAAAAGTTATACTAAATCCTAAAAAAGAGTCTTATGAGTATTTGGATGATCACTCACGAAAGTTGATAAAAAAAACCATCAATTTTTTTGAAAGTCGTGGTAAAGCAAAACTAAAAGAAGATGACCATGAGCGTAATTGGTATGGTGATTTTCTAGACTTTGCAAAGAAAGAGAAACTGTTTGCTACTTTTCTTACACCTGAAGATTATGGTAGCAAAGAAGCACGCTGGGATACATCTCGTAACTGTGCCCTTAATGAGGTGTTGGGTTTTTATGGCTTGGCTCACTGGTATACGTGGCAAGTTACCATCTTAGGTCTGGGGCCCATTTGGATTAGTGAAAACGAGATAGTAAAAAAGCGTGCAGCGACATTGCTAAAAAAAGGCGGGATTTTTGCCTTTGGACTCTCTGAGAAAGAACATGGTGCTGATATCTATGCCAGTGACATGTACCTTGAGAAGCAGGGCGATGGCAGTTATCTTGCAAATGGTGGCAAATATTATATAGGCAATGGAAATAAAGCGGCCCTGGTATCGACCTTCGGAAAACTTAAGGACACTGATGAATATGTTTTTTTTGTTGTTGATTCTCAGCATGAGAAATATGAATTAGTTAAAAACGTGGTGAGTTCCCAAAATTATGTTGCGGAATACCGTCTCAATGATTATCCGATTCAAGAAGAAGATATTCTCGCTAAGGGTAGTGACGCATGGGACATGGCACTTAACACGATTAACGTTGGCAAGTTTAATCTCGGTTGGGCATCCATAGGCATTTGCTCTCACGCTTACTATGAAGCAGCTCTTTACTGATGCGTATGCCCGGTTATCAGCTATGAAACTGTTTGCAAAGCGAGCGGTTGATTATATGAGGGTTGCCGGTGAAAATGATCGTCGATATTTGCTCTTTACCCCTATGGTTAAAATGAAAGTCACCACGCAGGGAGAGGAAGTGATGAACTTATTGTGGGATATTCTCGCTGCAAAGGGCTTTGAAAAGGACATGTATTTTGAAATGGCAGTTAAGGATATTCGTGCGCTGCCGAAACTGGAGGGTACTGTTCATGTGAATATGGCGCTTATTCTTAAATTCATGGCAAACTATTTCTTTAAACCGGGTGAGTTTTCTGACGTGCCGGAAATGCATGAAGCAAACAATGATAATTTCTTGTTTAACCAAGGTCCAACGAAAGGTCTCGGTAAAACTCAATTTCATGATTATCGAAAAGTTTATCGCCAGGTTGACCTGCCGAACGTGAATGTTTTTAAGAGACAAATTCGACTGTTGAAATTTCTACTAGTAGCAGGAAAACCTACAGATGAGCAATCGAAAGACTTTGATTTACTGCTAAATCTAGGGGAACTATTCTCTTTGGTGGTTTATGGGCAGCTTATTCTAGAAAACGCGAAAATATTGAATATTGAAGATGATCTCGTAGACCAAATATTTGATGTTATGGTTAGGGACTTTTCTAAGTTCGCCTTACAGTTAAACCAAAAAGGCAGTATGTCGTTGATTCAGCAAGAACTCACTAAGCGAATGATTCAACGTCCAGTAGCTTGCGAGAAAAGGCAGAATAACATTTGGGAAAATTATGCCTACGCGATGAAAGATCAGTTTGAGATGAACCCATAATTTGGTAGAAAAGCTCTCATTTTGACAAACTAGCCGATATTGATTGTCCAATAATAGTCCAGCAAGGCATGGTTCTCTAAGACATCTAAAAGCGGGTGTTGACAGAGGCTAGTCCGTGATCATAGGTTTGAGTAAAAAAGCGTAAACTGGTAGCGATGATAGTACTTGCGAGTAGCCAGCCGGTAATTATTTGCAATGCGGCAATGTCGTTAATGCAGGAAAAACTGCTTTCTAACAAAAACACTACCAAGTACAAAATATGATGCTATCCCATCCACCAGACTGGTTTTTTTCGATACCTGAGACAATTTCCTCCCAATCGTTTATTTGACAGGCCCTTAATACTTCGATAAATTTCAAACTATCAACTTGGCTATAACTTGATTATCAAATTTGACTAGGGCAGCACATAAATGACAGATCTCAACGTAGAGCATGAAGAAGAAAGCACCTTTGTCGGAGATCTAAAAGAATCTCTTAATCGAATGAAAACCATCGACGGTTACGATTACAAGGCGAAGGAGCGTTACCACGAGCCAGCTCCTGAGCATGTCGATTTTGAAGAGTTCAAAAAAGTGGTTGAGAGCCGTCGTTCGGTGAGAAAATTTACCGGAAAAAAAGTCCCACGAGAAGTCATCGACGCCTGTTTGGATTTAGCGATGTTAGCGCCTAGTTCCTGTAACTTGCAGCCATGGGAATTTCATGTGGTGCAAACACCGAGCAAGAAAGAGAAACTGGTGGAAATGTGCATGAGCCAACATGCGGCAAAAACCGCATCGGAATTAATCGTCATTGTGTCGCGCACTAAGTCATGGTCGGAAGTGGCAAAGCTAAATATAGAGCAATGGCCACAAGACAAGATGCCTCAGCATTGGAAAACCTTCTACCAGAGAGGTGTTCCAATGTCTTACTGGCAAGGGCCATTAAATATCGCTGGTAATACGAAAAAAATGTTTGCCACTATAGCGGGTTTAGCTCGCCCGATTAATCGCGGACCTTTTTCTGAATCGGATATGCGGGTATGGGCGGCCAAGAGCACCGCACTTGCCGCAGAGAATTTGATGTTAGCGTTTCGCGCCCATAATTTTGATACGTGCCCAATGGAAGGTATGGATGAAAAGCGCATTAAAAAGTTATTGGGGCTCCCACGAGACGCCGAAGTATCGATGGTATTAGGTGTAGGTGAACGTGCAAAGGACGGGGTGTTTTTTCCTCGGGTAAAGTTTACCCGTGAGAATTTTGTACATTATCGGTAGAGAGTACCACTATTTACTTAAAACATACCGCTGCGATTTTCGTTTGATTGCCCTGAAAATCGATTATCCGAATATTGATAGCTAATACGAATGCTACTGTTTTCCCTATGTTAATATTTTTCGCTGCGGTGAGCTTAACTCTTGTTGAGTCTCGCCAGAAGGCCATTGACTTTTTCTCGCCACTGTCAATAATCGGGGGATTCGATACCCTACCGAAAGATCAAGAGTAACTAACAGCGACTTAGGACCTGATTTCTAGAAGTTACTGTTTAATAGGTTCAGTTGCAAATTTTCTTCAGGAGAAATCTGCAGCATTCTTGGGCGTAGCTATGCCGCTAAAGCATAAAATTGTTCAACTGGTGTCACATGACTTTGAGAAGAGTATCGTTGTTGCCCTTTTTTCAACATCACTCTCAATTCTATTCCCTTCAATGTTACGATAGCTCAGCGCATAAGAACAGTACCAGCGAACGCATTGAAGAATGATAGGTTTCGCTGGATGCGACACAATCCAAAATACCGTTGTCTGTTTTTGAATCAGGGGTTCTTTTCGCTGCAATGGCTACCAAAGGTTTTCCAAATGTACACAGTCCAAACGACTACGCTTCGGTGTTTATGATGTTGGATAAAGGACGAAAGTGGTGAGGCGATAGCGCCTTACTCCAATGGTATATTTAGACATTATAAGTGGTAGTTTTGGTCATTACGGCTTGTTTGGGTGATTGCTATATATGATTAAAATGAAACTAAGCTAATCCAAACCTAGCTCAACTAAGCCTAAGAGAGAAATAATAGTATGTCTGAACTTCGATTTGATGACAGAGTAGCCATTGTAACGGGTGCTGGTGGAGGCCTTGGTCGTGAACACGCCATGCTGTTAGCGTCTCTCGGCGCCAAAGTGGTGGTTAATGATTTAGGTGGCGGCATTGCCGGTGGTGATGGCGAGTCATCCTCCCCCGCAGACGCAGTGGTTGTTGAAATTAAAGCCTTAGGTGGTGAAGCGGTTGCTAACTATGATTCGGTGACTGACGGAGAAAAAGTCGTTAAAACGGCCATTGATACCTGGGGCCGGGTGGATATTGTTATCAATAACGCGGGTATCCTGCGTGATATGAGTTTCAAAAAGATGACTCAGAAGGATTGGGATATCGTTATTGCGGTTCATTTACAAGGGGCGCAAAGTGTGTCGATGGCAGCATGGCCTTACATGCTTGAAGCTAAGTATGGCCGTATTGTGATGACAACGTCAGCTGCGGGTATTTATGGTAACTTTGGCCAAGCCAACTACAGTGCGGCCAAATTAGGTATGGTTGGATTAGCGAACACGTTGTCGACTGAAGGCGCGAGTAAAAATATCAAGGTTAATACCATTGCGCCGATTGCTGCTTCTCGATTAACGGAAACGGTTATGCCTGCTGATTTGCTAGCAAACTTGAAGCCGGAATATGTTAGCCCTTTGGTTGCCTGGTTGGCTCATGAAGATTGTAAGGAAACTAAAGGCCTGTTTGAAGTTGGCGCGGGTTACATGGCTAAGTTGCGTTGGCAACGTACAAAAGGTCATGCTTTCAGTGTTAAGAATACGGCGATTACACCCGATGCGGTGGCGGCTCAGTGGGATAAAATAACCGATTTTGATGAGGCGGAAAACCCTGCAGATATTAATGCCGCACTTGGCCCTGTGTTAGATGCGATAAATAACCCTAGCAAAGGTGGTAACGAATTCATTGATGTTGATTTGGCTATGGCTGGTGAATACACCGCTGAAAATTCTTATGATGAAAGAGACCTATCGATCTATGCGTTAGGTATTGGTGCGGCTGAAGATCCATTGGATGCCAAGGAATTGGCGCAGGTTTATGAAATGGCAGGTGATGGTTTTAAAGCTGCAGCCACTTATGCTGCTATGCCAGCGATGAACGCGATGCTTGAAGGAGCGAAAACCGGCGAATTCTCCTTGCCGGGTCTTAACTACGGTTTTGATCGTGTTTTGCACGGAGAGCAATATACGGAAATTAAGCAAACGTTATTACCCAGTGCAACCTTAACTCATACCTACTCAGTGAAAGATATTTATGACAAGGCGCCTAACGCCGTTGTGATTATGGCGATGAGTTCCAAAGACGAAGACGGCAATGAAGTTGCTTATAACGAACAGACGATCTTTGTTCGAGGGGCTGGGGGCTGGGGTGGCGATCGTGGGCCAAGTGCTAGCGCCAATGAATTACCTTCGCGTCAGCCAGATCAAGTAGTGGTTGAAAAAGTA
>MAAC01010951.1_pt1 | contig 15900 bp, 17 predicted proteins | sample 1115981 | NCBI WGS metagenome assembly MAAC01 (sample SAMN04961126, study PRJNA320927) | seawater metagenome | isolation source: sample BD02T64 sea water enriched with oil for 64 days | place: USA:Gulf of Mexico | collected 2013-07-27 | reverse complement strand
GTGCTTCCGCCGCCACTTGCCGCGCCTGCGCCTGCGCCCGCTGCGGTTTCAAGAGTATCACCGTCGACGAGTGCCTGTGCTTGACCGATCAGCAGTCCTGCTGAAAGTTCTACACCACCAATTACCAGAACAGGTGCATCAGCACCTTGGGATTCCTCGACCAGATTTAGAAAGACAATACGACTGTCGGCTTCACCGTCGCCGTTCGTATCGAATGTCAGAACAAAATCATTCCCGTCAACGACCGGAGTCGCGGCCGTCGCATCAAAATTCAATACCGCCGTCTGCCCCTTAACAAGGGAGATACTAACATCACCAGCACTTGGCGCTAAGACTTCAATAGTCTCTGCAGCCTGCCCAACCAAAACTTCACGTCCGGCTTCACCAGTGACACCAGCGTCAACCAGAGCTTCACTATCATTACGAGTTTGATCATCAGTCATTTTAAAACCCCCTTAAGGTTCCCATAACGCGCCATTTCTGGACGCATAATTTTTCGGCACAGTTTATTCGGCAGCGCAAAATACGCATAAACTTTGAGATTATAGTACTATAAAGCATATACTTCTCAAGCGATTCATTTGAAAAAACAACACCTATATGTATGAGTCATTCATCTTTTCTACATAATACCCTTGATTGCAAATAACTCTCAATAAGTATAATCCCTTACTTATCCCCTTAATAAAGGACTTGGACTAACAAAGAGCTAAAGAAACCTTTCCCAACTCTTTACAAAGCTCAAAATCATCTAAAATTAGCCATCGGAAACACAAAAAAAAGCCCCACCAAATTGGCGGGGCTTTTGAATGGCCAAAGGCCAAATGTAAAAGAATTATGCTGGTTAGTTAACCAAATCAATCTCTACAACGCGGTTGCCCGGCTCACGGATACCATCTTCTGTTGGTACAAGAGACTGTGTCTCACCAACAGCATCAGGAACAATCCGCCCAACATCCACACCAGAGCGACCCATGGCCTCCATCACGACGGATAAACGACGCTGGGAGAGTGCCTGGTTATAATCAACGGCGCCAGAACGGTCAGCATGAGCAACCAAGCGAACAGTTGTTCCCTCATCAATTTGCGCAGCTGAAAGAGCTTCTTCGAGCGATGCGCGGCCAACATCAGTAGCTACAGTGCTATCAAAGCTGAAGTACACAAGGAAAGAGCTCGCCTGAGGCGCTTCAGCCGCAGCCGGGACTGGTGCGAGGTAAGGCTGAAAATCAGTCAGCTGGAATGTTGCAAGAGCATCCAGGCCACTAATAGCCGCGTCAAACGCTTCCTTACATTCCAAACCGCGTGTAGATGGCTGGTATTGAACTGAGCGACCTGCTTCGGTTGCTTCGATCCAACAGTCATAACTTACCTGAGCTTTGGCAGCCAACTGTGGCGCAACAACACGACCACCATGGTCAAAAGCTTTGCGCATACGCAAGAGCGCATCAGCAAATTCCGGCTTCTGCTCATCACTCAACCAGCGATCATCCGGATCATCAGGAAGAACATTAGAGCGACGCGCCGCTGTTCTAGCTTTGTGATTAAAGTGTTCGGCATCGAGAAGATCCCAGTTATCATCACGCTCTTCTGAAAGCGCGAGATACCCGTCGTACAACGCATTGCTGAACTGAATACCGTCAACTTCACGATCCTGAGCACTGTCAGTATCAAACAAACCACCGAATATAGCATCCAGCGGTCCAGCATTTGCCGGTGCAACTGCGATCACAGCCGCAACAGCCCCGAACAGAAAACTTTTGGTTTTCATTGTCCACCCCTTAATGAGTGCTGCAACCCACAGCAGAAATAATTCCAGTAATACCTATAGCGTTTCAATCTCTTAAGAGCAAGCCACTGAAAGTAGATTATAGGTTTCACCCCCCAGATTCACTTATCAGTGATTAAAAAAACCTTAGAAACAGCAACTCACAAGGGCAACTCAAGCCTTAAAATACATTCAACATCATAAGTGTATCCCTCTTGTAATTATTAAGAATCCGTTAAAATAAGAAGCCCAAAAAAGTCACACCCCACGCCCGGATGTCCTGCTAGTTTCTGCAATCGGTAATTTACAGCGCAGAAGTTTCAAAAAATATGCTCTATAATCTACAAGCTATCCTTCGCCAGAAGACATCCCCCCTTTGCTTCTGGCTCCGTATTTTGTCAGCTATAAGCATTGTCCTTGTTACATTGAGCTCTGCGACACAGGCATCTTCTCTTTACGGGACAAAAGTTATTTCCTCGAATGCCCAAAGCTCTAAAAACACAGGAGTAGTGAATGCAATAAACTATCCCTGGAGCACGATAGGCAGATTAAATGTCGGAGGAAAATCCTATTGCACAGGCGTGATGATCGGTAAAAACCATCTCTTCACGCAGGCGAACTGTCTTTACAATAAAACAGAGGATCGCTGGTGGAAAAAGAATGAGCTGCATTACCGCGCTGGGTATCAGCATGACAAACACATTGCCTCATCAAACATTTCCCGCGTTGAAATCTCAGAGAGTTACGACCCAAAGTCGCCTGACAGTCTTACCTCTATCGCCGGGAACTGGGCTCTGATTACGCTGAGTAAACCTCTTGGACAATACACTGGCTGGCTTGGGCTCAAAGGGCTCAACAAAGGAATGAGACAAAAGCTAAGAACGGGTCGTGCAAAAATGTTTAATGCGGGTTACCACAATGGCTGGGAACATGCCGTTCGGGTGTCTCATGGATGCTCAAACAAGACTTCACTGCAAAAAATCCCTGGTGTAGGGGCAATTCCTTGTCGCGGACAAAAAGTGCACCAGCGCTCTCTGCCCACATTTTATTACCAAAACGGCTCTTACCACCTCATTTCTTCGGCCGTTTTTAGCCTAAGCGACAGCCCAAGACGAAATGATAGCTGGGTCTTCGCCAGTCTGAAAAATGCACACAAAAACTGGGGCCATAGTCATCGCCCGTAATTGCCTTTGTGCCTCGAGAAGCATTAAATCAAATCGGCATAACAGGACATTATGAAGGCACAAGTTTCAGGTGGAATGCAATTCGGGTGGATTATAAATCGTAACGGCTGGAATATCTCCATGAGCATCTCCCATATACTTTTCAACTTCGACTAAAGTTGAATGCGCAACAGGCCCTTGCCCCAACTCGGAAGTTCCCTCGTCTCTTGTAAGAACATTCGGATTACCTGCCTTGTCCAAACTTCCGATAACCCCTGGCTCCAGCGGGTCATACCAAGCACCCGTCGGTAGTTGAACAATGCCAGCCTGGACATTATCACTAACGATCAATCCGGCAAGCGTTGCCCCGCGATCATTATAAATCCGCACAACATCTCCCGCCCTTAGCTTCCGGCTTTTAGCATCTTCAGGGTGCATGGTGACGGCCTCCCTCCCCGATACCTTGGACAGTTGACTGGTTTTCCCGTGATCAAACTGGCTGTGCAGTCGTGTCGCCGGCTGGTTCGACATCAGATGAAGGGGGAGTTTTTTTGCCAGCTCAGCACCCAACCACTCCTTGGGCTCGAGCCATACGGGATGACCGGGGCAGCTTTTCAGATTGAAGGAAGCAACCCGTTCAGAATAAATCTCGATAAGTCCGGACTTGGTTCGAAGAGGATTGTCTTCAGGTGAGCGACGAAAGGCCTCTAACAGGACAAGGTCCTTCCCATCAGGAAGAACATACTCACCTTGGGCCCAAAAATCGTCGAACTCGGGCATTTCAATACCTTGTGAAGCAGCACGTTGCCGGTTCCTCGCGTGCAGATATTGCAGCCACTCCATTTCATTTCGGCCTTCGGTGAAACCTTTCTTTACTCCCATCAACTCTGCGATACCACCAAAGATATCGTAATCATTTAGGGCATCACCAACAGGTGTCACAGCCTGTTTCAAAGCATAGACATATTCATCCCGTTTGGCGCTGGCAATATCATTTCTCTCGGCGGTCATTGTCGCCGGCAACACAATATCAGCATGGCGAGACAAAGCATTCCAGGTCTGTTCGTGCACAATAATACTATCCGGCTTCCGCCAGGCTTTGAGCAATCGATTTAGATCCTGATGATGGTGGAACGGATTGCCGCCTGCCCAATAGACAACTTTGGTGTCCGGATAGACGTAACTATTACCGTTATATCGAAAAGTTTCACCAGGCTTTAAGAGTAAATCACTAATGCGCGCCACAGGGATAAAATCTGTAACTTTATTTACGCCCTGATCCAGAGAGGCCCAGGTAAAATCCCTGAATTGGTGACCAACACCGTTCACGCCTGCATACCCAAGCCCAAACCCGCCACCCTGAAGTCCGATTTGCCCCAGCATCGCAGCCAGAACGATTATCATCCAATGCGTCTGTTCGCCATGATCGGCCCGTTGCAAGGACCAACTTGCAGATATCATCGTCCGCTTATGAGCCATCTCTATGGCAAGGTCATAAATGACCTTTGCGTCGATACCCGAAATACGAGCTGCCCACGCCACATTCTTCGGCAGGCCATCAATTTCACCGATTAAGTAAGGTACGAACTGTTCAAAACCTACACAATAGCGGCTCAAAAAATCTTTATCATGCAAACCTTGTTCATAAAGCGTATGGGCAAGCGCAAGCATAATAGAAACATCCGTATTCGGCCGGGAATTGTGATGAATAGCCCCAAGGCTATCATCCACGTCGTCACGAATAGGACTAAAATTTACAAACTTTGTCCCTGCATTTTTACAGCCAAGAAGGCCATTTCGGGCAGAATGACGACCAACACCGCCAGCATTTATCTGTCCGTTTTTAAGCGCAACACCACCAAACATAACCATTAGTTCGCAATGTTTTTCGAGCACCGGCCAGGATGTATGTTGGGTAAGCAACCAGCTCATTGAACCAACAACGTGTGGAAGGATAACCTCCGCCGCCGCATAGCTGTAAGTATTTACTGATTTGGTATAACCGCCGATACAATTCATAAAACGATGAATTTGGCTAGGGGCATGGTGAAACCGACCCGCGCTTGCCCAGCCATACGATCCTGCAAAAATGGATTGATTGCCAAAGTTCTGACGCACACGGTCCAATTCATTGGCTACAAGCTCAAAAGCCTGATCCCATTCGACCTCGACAAACGGCTCTGCACCCCGAAGGTCAGTTGCCGCACCAGGCCCATGCTCTAGATAGCTTTTTCTAACCGCTGGCTTTTTCACACGGCAAGGGTGCTGGATCCCATCCACGAACGATTGACCAATTGACGATGCATCAGGATCTATCGCATGCGGTTCCACTGCTTTAATTCTGTCATTTTCAACAGAAAGAAAGTAAGTCCCCCAATGAGAAGCCGTTAATATCTTATCCATCGCACAGAACTCTTAAAAACTCTCGCAGAACAAAATCCTGCGTTAATAAAATTAATCGTCAATTACGCGTTTGGCTCGTTTTCCACATCTTACTTTTCTGGCGACACCAGACGCGGATCAGAGAGAGCTTTCTCAATCAAAGCCGGATCATTTCTCATCGCCAGATGCTGGTTTGCAATGACGTCGTCAATCAACAGAATAAATGCATTCCACTGAAATTCCTTCAGTGCATCACCATTCAATTTCTCGACACCTTTTTTCAAACCCACCGAGAACTTTTTGACAGTTGAGCGCAAGATGGCCTTCCGATGAGATCCTTTAATGGAAATTTGATCTTCGATTTCTTGCTGAATCACAGATTTTTTCAATGGCACAACGACTTCTGTTTCCTGCAGGGTAACTGTTGCATTCCATGAGAACTCGTCTTCACTGGCTTCGATATCACTCATAATTTTTCTCTTCCGATCTAACCAGTTTCAATCTGGTTCCATTCACACCAATTTACTTCTTCGGCTTGTTCTCGCGCCGATAGGCCTTGACGTAATCTTCAAGAAGATCAGCAACCAGATCGGGGTCCCCCAGTGAATCCCAGATAGAGAGATCGATTTCATCATCATCGGTATAACGCAAACCAAAGACGATTAGATCTTCTGCCCCATATTCAATCAATTCATCACGAAGACCTTCAAGTAGTTCGTCGCTTTCTGTATTCTTTTCACTCATGATCAACTCTCTCGAAATTATGTGTTTAGGCAATGCTCGCCCGAAGCCAGCCATACTTGTCCCAGGCAGACTTGTCCTTGCCGACTTTATGTCAGAGCGAAGAACATCAGAAAAGCAAAATCCTTGATCTCAATTGTATCGTGTAAAGGCCTAAGTAAAAGTGGAAGCAAGAATTTAAACTCCGTGCTTTAATTTTCAGTGGAAAAACTTAACAATTGAGTAGATAAATTGCCTCCCAACTACTTGATAAGGCACCAGCTCTATGGATGCGACGAACCCTGATTTAGAACAAGCTGTAAAACACCAAGTCGACCTCCTTAATTCAGGACGCGTACTCGAAGCTCTGGACTTGTATTTTGACGAGTTCGGGAAAATGTATGAAAATGACAACCTCTTTGGGAACAATAAGGTCGAGTGTCGAAGAAAGCAGGAACCTTATATCAATTCTGCGAAAGAGATCATCGGGCATATTACGCACTTAAAAATCGTAATATCTTCGCAAGTTTGCGTATTTCGCAACCAATCAACCTTTTTCGATCAGCAAGACAAAGAGATGCAAATCGACGGGCTTCACTGGCAACAATGGAAAGCCGGTAAAATCATCGAAGAACGTTATTATCACACCGAGAAAATGAACGAAATCATATCATCCGGCATACTGGATAATCCAGAAAGACTCAAAGGTATCTAAATATTACCTTGAGATTGAATTTGCATTTACGACAGGCTATCCCTTGGGGAAGCGTCGGTTTCGAACATCCTCAGCATAATTGTGAGCAGCCTTGGTAATGTCTTCATGCACCTCGGCATAACGCTTTACAAAGGATGGAACATAGCCTGTGCCTTGACCGATCATGTCTTCGGTTACCAAAATCTGCCCGTCGCAATCCGATCCGGCGCCAATACCAATAGTCGGAATTGCGATCTCGTCCGTTATTCGGCGAGATATTGCTGGTTCCGTGCACTCGATTACTGTTGCAAAAGCACCCGCATCAGCAACAGCATGTGCGTCAGCTAAAATCTTCTCTTCGTCACGCTGTGTAAGAAATCCTCCAACGCGATTAGAATGCTGTGGCAGCAGTCCGACATGTGCCAATACAGGAACGCCACGCTCAACAAGGAAGGTAATTGTTTCAGCCATTTCCTGCCCCCCTTCCAGCTTCACCCCGGCACATCCGGTCTCAGACATTACCCGTGCAGCATTCTCAAACGCTTGCGCGGGAGATGCCTGATAGCTTCCAAAGGGCATATCGACAATCACACAGGCCTTTTGGCTGCCGCGAACAACTGCTGCACCATGCGCGATCATCATTTCCAGTGTAACACCAATGGTACTTGGCAAACCGTACAGAACCATCCCCATGCTATCACCTACCAGGAGAAAATCGACATGTTCGTCGAGCAATCCAGCCAAGGGAGCCGTATAGGCCGTCAGGCTTACAATCGGTCTTTGGCCCTTTAATCTCATAATCTGTGGAATAGTGGTTCGTTTAGCCATAACACCTAAGCCCTTTGTGACGATTAGTGTCACTATAAACTCATTTATTGTGCACCGCAACACAGCGACAGAACATCAGCGGTCTTTGCGTTATTGTCCCCAGACAATTAGGCCAAACAACAATAAACCATGAAACTTAAACTGGGACGAGAAATTGCCAAAAAAATCACTAATTGATAAGAGCTCGATCCCTCGCGATATCACCGAGTTCGTCTCGGAAATCAGGGTGTGCCAATGTAATTAATGCTCTTGCGCGCTCGGATAGAGATAGCCCTTTCAGATTAACCATTCCGTATTCAGTTACGACATAGTGTGTGTCCATGCGTGGATCAGTAGCAGGACCATCCAATTGAGAAACAATCCGGGAAATACGCCCCCCTTGGGCTGTGGAACGAAGGGCAACGAATGACTTCCCTCCTCGAGATGCATAAGCTCCTCTGACAAAATCCAACTGTCCTCCTGGGCCGCTGAACTCCTTCCCCTTTAGATATTCAGCATTGATCTGACCTGTCAAATCCACCTGTAAAGCAGAATTTACAGAGATCATGTTGTCATTTTGAGAAATTACCGATGGATTATTTATATAAGAAGCGGGATAGCCTGCCAGAGAAGGATTATCATCCATAAATTCGTACAGGTCTTTATTCCCGAGTGCCAAAGTAAAGAGATGCTTTAGCCTATGAAGCGTTTTTTGACGTCCCGTGATAACACCTCTTTTGATAAGATCCATCAGGCCAGGGACTAAAAGTTCAGTATGTAATCCCAGATCATTATGCTCACTTAAATACTCTGAAACGGCATTTGGAACACCACCGACACCCATTTGAATCGTTGCGCCATCAGGGACCATTTCGACAATCTGTTTGGCAATAAGCTCATCAACGGGTTGTGGTGCAGCAGGGAGAACCTCCAACAAAGGACAGTTGTTCTCAATAAGACCCGTGACTTCAGATATATGGATCAAAGCCTCACCAAATACTCTGGGCATTGAAGAATTAACTTCAAGTATTAACTTGCCACACTTGCGGGCAACTTCCGTTCCATAATCACTGTTCGTCCCCAAACTAAAATACCCGTGAACATCCATAGGAGAGACCGTTGCAATAAACGTGTCCGCCCCTAATGCATCTGTCATCAATTGTCCTACTTGATGGAATGTGCCTGGAACATATTCCATCCATCTCTGACCAAGATCAAAACCACGTTTTTCAATATTACGATCATGGCTACTCATAAAAAATGAGTGAGGCTTGATAACATTCATGACTTCTGGAGCAAGGATCGTTCCTGAAGCATGTGCACTGGAATGCATATAATAAATATTCAGCTTTGTTAGCTCTCCGGAAATAGCTCTATCTGCAACTGCTTTTAACAAAGCCGGAGGCATAGATACCCCCATGGAGATCATGAGATTACTCTTATCTGAAATTAGCTGTGCAGCTTGAAAAGCTGACAATTTCTTTTCATCGTATTGTTCGCGTAGAGTTTTCATTATTCGCTCTATCGTTACAGGATAATTAGAAACAACCTGAAATATCTTAAACTCAGATAACTCATGCCTTAAAGGTACACGATCAAAGCCAGGGTCATATCTACATCAGTACCATTTCGAGCCAAAGACAGCAGTATTTGTTCAATGATTTTATAATCAGACCAATGGAAGAGTAATCTAGCCGATTATTGGAATTAAGCTTTTACTCAACCATTTTTGTTCCCTCAACAGCATGGTAAAACCCGTTTGAAAATGGCGCGAATGTAACCAGTTCTTCTAGTTCAGCGTTGGATTTTCCGAGATCATCATCTCCATCAAGGGTACGCCTGTAAACCTCCGCTATTCTCACCATATCCTCGTCATGGGGCCATAACCTGAAATGGGTCACGCCCAAATCAGACAATTCCTTGAGTTCGCCGAGTAAATTATTGACCGTATAGGACATTGTATGTGTCCCGTTTACAGCAAGGAACGGGTCGCCATCCAGAGTTGAGACATCCATACCATCGGGATCATTTTCACAAACGTAAAGACATCCATCCTTGGACAAACCATGAGATCTCGCATGATAACACCTTGCAGAAAGTGCCAGGGGAAGACGGCCAAAAGCCTGTATTTCGACTTCCCTGCCTCTTGCTCTTTCGGTGAGTTTGGCAATAGAACCAATCGGTAACTCACAAGGTAAAACGATACGTGTCGCGCCGTTTTTATAAAAATAATCTAACGTTCCCTCGTTATATAAATTTATAAATGGTCCGACAACATGTGGCTGACCTGCCAAGAGGCTTATTGCTGACAGATCATTAGCCTCTATTTCCCATGGGCCGTCTTCTGAAGCCAGATCGCTTAACTCGCTTCTCTCTCGCCCCGACATGACGAGCGCCAAAGATGACAGAACGACTTTCTTTCCAGAAGCTTCCAGTCGCTCACAAACTTCAGGAATATAAGGTGTAAACAAGGGCGTGCGCTTGGAACATGTGACTTCGCCGACATACACCACATCAACGGGCGCTTCCTCTGCAATTCGAAAATAAAAATCTCGCTTTTTCTCTGCTGGCCAGTTGTAGAGCACAGGCCCCATTGTCAATTTTGCTTTTCCCGACACGATACCTATCTCCAGCTCTTTTGATAGGCACCGGCAGTAGAGCGGGTCCCCTCAGTGATATTCTCCATATCCATCAAAGGCACGGGCTCCCCTCTAATCACAGCGTCAATTGCCTTTCGATATCCCGAAACCACCTGAGTAACATAGGCTTTCCCTCTCTGACGCCCTTCAATTTTGAGAGCTTTGACACCAGCCTCTATAAGCTCGGGCAACATCATCATCACGTTCAGGGAAGTCGGCTCCTCAAAAAGATAGGATGCTTCGCCTGTGTGCCCGACAAATCGCCCTTTGCAGAGCGTCGGATATCCCGCGGGTTCTCCATCAGAGAATGAGTTAATCGTGAATTCTCCCAATTTGGATAAAAGCTTCCCCCGACGCTGCTCATACTCCACATGGCTTGCCGGGGAACAAACCCCGTTCATATTGGGAGACTTACCAGTCGCATAGGAAGACAAAGAGCACCTCCCCTCAGCCATCACACACATGCCTCCAAAGGCAAAAACTTCGGTTTCAACGTCGATCTCTTTGATCAAGTCTGCTATTTCCCTGACCGTAAGCACGCGGGGCAGAACAACTCGCTGTACGTCAAAAGCCTGTCGATAGAACCGAATAGATTCCGGATTTGAGGCAGAGGCTTGAACGGATAAATGGCGGCGTAATTGCGGATGATTTTGTTGTGCATAATCCAGAAGGCCAATGTCTGCCAGAATGACCGCATCAACACCCACCCGCGCTGCGGCATCCACGGCTTTGTGCCATGGTTCCAGATTACCTGCTTGGGGGTAAGTATTAATTGCCACATAGATTTGACGCCCCATTCCATGGGCCAGGATCACAGCTTCTTTGAGCTCTTCCGGGCTAAAGTTCAAACCCGGAAAGTTTCGCGCATTTGTCTCATCCCGAAACCCGACATAAACAACATCTGCGCCGGCATCCAATGCCGCTCTCAGGGATGAAGGTGTCCCGGCGGGACAAACGAGTTCCATGTTTTAAGTCCTCGCTGAATTTGCGTTGATGTTTCGACGTGAGACTTTCATTTTTTTAATTTCTTTTTCCATTTTCATCATCCGGTTCTCCTGACGATCCAGATCATCATCAATCTGAGAAACTCTGCGAGTAAGAGGATCAACAAGAGACTGGTGTACCAGCCGAAAATCCTTTTGAACCGTGTCATGCAATACTGCGGCTTTGGCAACAGCTTTATCCAGTAATGGCTTCAAAACAGCCAATCGCCCGCCCAGAATCTCCTCAAAGGAAATATCCACACTATCAACAGCGTTTCTCAATGTCAGAACAGCTTCCGTATCGCCTTGAACATTAAGATCTCTGGAAAAGAACAGTGCATCCCCATCAACAGAGCCTTCTAAAAGCTGGATCAAAGAAACCAGTGAACCCGAAATCGTCGTATCAACTTCGGGAAACTCCTTATCCTTTGGCAGAACATCAATTGAGGGGCTACCTTCATCCAGAGATAATAAAAAGCAACAGTGAAAATCAGTCGGCACAATGAGAAAACGGCAATGCTCTAGAGGCGTCAATCGACTAAAAACCTCGGGATAGAGTACTTCAATTCGCTTAAGAACGTGCCTTGCCAAAGGACTGAACAATCCAACAGGCAAGGGGCGCAGGGCAAGTCCCACAAATAGCATCGGGGAAAAACTTGGTAATTGTAAAGGCGTACCCGGGTCCTGCATGCTGATCCTAGCGATAGACAGTTTGACTAGTCAAAGCAGGCATATTGCGTTCCTTTGAACCAACAGGCATTGATCTTCATCAAGTACGACACACCTTTAAAGCACTATATTCCAATCAATTACCCTTCGCTAAATACCTGTCAGGAGAAGATCATGACCAGCCCGGATAAAAAGTTTGCTCGCATTGGGATTGTCACCGTTTCAGATAGAGCAAGCCGTGGAGAATATGAAGATCTGGGTGGGCCGGCTATAAACAAGGAACTATCTGAAATCCTGACTTCTGATTGGGAAGCGGTTCCCCGTATCATATCTGACGATCAGGCACTTATTGAAACAACTCTAAAAGAATTGGCTGATGACGAAGGATGCTGCCTGATCGTAACTACTGGCGGCACAGGCCCTGCTCCTCGTGACGTCACCCCTGAAGCGACTGAAGCCGTGAGCGAAAAGCTAATGCCTGGTTTTGGTGAGTTGATGAGGCAGGTCAGCTTGAAATTTGTTCCAACAGCGATCCTCTCTCGACAGACTGCATGCATCAGGGGAAAAAGCCTGATTATAAACCTTCCCGGAAAACCATCTGCAATCAAAGACTGCCTGGATGCTGTCTTCCCAGCAGTTCCCTACTGCATCGATCTTATTGGCGGGCCTTACCTGGAAACTGACGAAAACATCTGCAAAGCCTTTCGCCCAAAAAAATAAACCTCAGAGTACCAGACGTCGCATTCATTCCCCCATCAAATGGGCAACGACTTGCCTGCTATGCGCTGCTGTCCGGTGCTCAAATAAATAGACCCCCTGCCAAGTGCCAAGTGCAAGCGATCCGTGAACGACTGGAATGCTCAGCTGAACATCCGTCAGGGCCGACCTGATATGCGCTGGCATATCATCCGGCCCTTCATAGGTATGGCGGTACAAATCAGGATTTTCTTCAACGAATCGGCGAAAGAAATTATTCAAGTCAAACTGAACATCCGGATCGACATTTTCCTGAATAGTCAAAGACGCAGAAGTGTGGCGAATAAAAAGGGTTAGCAACCCACAGGTGATATTCTGAAGGTCCGTCCAGTCACTAACTTCACGAGAAAACTCATAAAGCCCTTGCCCATGGGTGTGTATTTCAAATATGTTCTGGACCTGTTTCATTCATACCTCCGGCTAGTCTGCCGTCTACAAGCTCTCAAAAATGATCGGTATTGCGTCTTGTCAGACAATTACCACATTTTTGCCTGTTATTAACCCATGTTCGAATGAAACGTGTTAAGTACGGTGGCCTTACCACTATAGCGTCTCATAACAAGTCGATCGAACAGAACAATAACAATGGCGAAAACATTCGATATAGTTAAAGTTTTAGAGGTATCCGAGGGAAATATTAAATCCGTCGCCCAGATCAACCTCTATCGCTATTGGCTCCAGCTCAAGGCAAATAAAAGTCTGCCGGACTGGCAAGATTTTGACCCCTGTGTTATCCGGGAAAGCCTTCCTGGGATAATGCTTTACGACGCCTTTAAGACCGGGGAGTTTTTTGTCTCTATCACAGGCGAAAACTGCAGAGAAACTTTTGGCATTCCGACCAAGCGTTCACATATCGAAGATGTGTTACCGGCAAATGCTTTAGTTGATGTAAAAAGTCGTTTATCTCATGTCCTCAACACTCGTAAGCCGCACCTCGTTACCAAACGGATGACATGGACGACCGAAACCAGCCGAGAAGAGCAACACCAGTCCTACACGGTTCTGTTCCTTCCCTTCAATATAGAGCATGATAAGGTACAGTTAAAAATACTGAACTCACTCTATTTTCATTAAGTCTATTTTCACTAAGCCAAAGATCTCTAGCTCAATTTCTCTCTTCTCTTGTCGGCACAGGAAAGCTACCTTGTGCCCAATAAGCAGGATTCTTGGAGTGAAAAAATGAAGACACGCATTAAATGGATCGAAAACGTTGCCTTCATGGCTGAAAGTGGTTCTGGCCATGCCGTGGTCATGGACGGAGCAGTTGAAGGTGGAGGCAGAAACCTTGGCCCTCGCCCGATGGAAATGCTGCTTATGGGAATGGGGGGATGTTCGGCTTATGATGTCGTGCACATTCTCAAAAAAGGCCGTGAAAATGTAGAAGATGTCGAAGTAGATATAGAAGCAGAACGTGCGGATGAAGAGCCCAAGGTGTTTACCAAGATCCACCTGCACTTTCTGGTAAAAGGCGATGGCCTTAACGACAAGAAAGTTGGACGCGCAGTTGAACTTTCAGCTGACAAATACTGCTCAGCCTCAATCATGCTCGGTAAAACAGCGAAAGTAACACATAGTTATGAACTCGTTGTATAAGGCAGCATGAACCTTGAGAGCCGTTCTCCAGAGAGTAAGTGAAGCTTCTGTTACTGTCCGAGGCAGTATCACTGGCGCAATTGATCAGGGCCTTTTGGTTCTGTTCTGTGCGGAACACGATGACAGCGATGAAGATGTGCATTATTTTGCGCGTAAAATCAGCAAGATGCGTATCTTCACCGACACTGCTGGAAAAATGAACCTCTCCGTCCGAGATGTCGGTGGAGCTATTTTAGTTGTGAGTCAATTTACCCTTTCGGCGAATTGGAAAAAAGGAAACCGGCCTGGTTTCTCTGGTGCTGCCTCTCCCGACGAGGGAGAAAGGCTCTACGAACTCTTCTGTACAAGTTTAAGAAATGAAAACTTAAGCGTAGAAACCGGGCAATTTGGCGCTCACATGGGTGTACATCTGGTCAATGATGGCCCGGTAACAATTATTATGGATTCAAACGATAGCGCCTGATTACACCGTAAACAGTTGCCCGGGAGCAGATATACGTCCCTCGATCCCCGCTAGGCGCATGAGATGCCAAACAATTGCCAAGTTACTGGAAATCACGGGCTTTCCCAGAATTTCTTCTGCCTCAGCCAAAACCCCAAAAGTACGTAAATTTGTGCAGGAGACAAAAACGGCCTCACAGTCAGATGCTGCTCCAACTTGCACAATGGCATCCAGAGTTGAGGATTCAGAGATCCGTGCGACGACATTTTCCTGCTCCTGCTCGAAAGAACCAAATTCTGAAACCTGAAGATCATTATCTTCCAGCAATTGACGCATTGAGCTTGAGACTTCCGGTACGTACGGCGTCAAAAAACCTAACTTTTTAACACCCAGCGCCTTAAAGCCAGCTATTGCACCAGTAATCGGATCGGTCACAGGAACGTTGGGATGATGTTCTTGAATCTTTGATCTGATGACGTGCTGCCCAATCATTGTCGCTCCCGATGTGCAGGCATAAGCAATTGCACCAAATGAAACATTTTTTGGCAACAAGCCAGCCGCTGTAGGAAGGTCCTTTTCCATCATCAGCAAAGTTTCCTTTGTCACCGAAGGTTGGCTTGGAATTCGGGAATGATAGAGAGCCACACTTGGATCAGGGAATACAAATCGCAATTCGTTTTCAAGAGTCTCATCTGGCTGCAAAATGATTAACCCCAAGCTCACTCGTGCATCACACGCCGGGTCTACCTCAAAGTTAAATCGCATGGTATTGCCTTAAATGATTGGTAATTCTGGTTCTGCACGTTTTGTCAAAAGAACCGATGCATCGTCGGTAATTAAAATGTTTTCCTCATGCACCATCATTTTTCCGTCTGACATCTGCAGACTTGGTTCTATCGTCATAACCATTCCCGGCTGCAGAACGGTATGGTCATGGGCACAAATCGATGGCCATTCAGTCAGCTGAATACCTAATCCATGCCCGTAACGCCCGACATCAGAAGTGCCGCCGCCAAGGGAAGTATGCATCGCATGAAATAACTCAGCACAGGTCACACCGGGTCGAGCGGTTGTAATGCCAACCTCCGTCGTATGCCAAAGTTTCTCATACCCGATCTTTGCACTGTCCGATGCTCGACCAACGGCAAAGTTACGATCAAAATCGCAAAAATACCCCTTTAGAGTAGCCCCGGTATCCAGCATTAAAACATCACCCTCCATCAGTGGTGTTTTTGTCGGGGGAGAAATCACATCTCCGTATCCTCCCTCACCTGCAGCGCCAACAAG
>MAAC01019569.1_pt1 | contig 15905 bp, 12 predicted proteins | sample 1115981 | NCBI WGS metagenome assembly MAAC01 (sample SAMN04961126, study PRJNA320927) | seawater metagenome | isolation source: sample BD02T64 sea water enriched with oil for 64 days | place: USA:Gulf of Mexico | collected 2013-07-27 | reverse complement strand
TTGAAGGAACGACAAGCAGATGCCCACCAGTGGATTGCTTCTCGTGTTGAAACCGGGCACGATGATGCGAGCACGCAACTCATCGCGTTTAATGCCAAGTTGGCGATGATTGAGTACGGAGAGCAGTATTCCAAAGAGGAACTGGCAGCCGAGCTCGCTTTGCTTGTCGGGCTCGATCCAGATACAAAGCACTGGGCGAGCGAGCCATCGTTCTTGTCGCCGCAGTTTGTTTGGATGACTGATCGGTTGTTCATCGGTTTTGGTCGCCACGACCTTTCGCTCGAAGTTCGACTCGCATCAGCCCGTATCAATAAAGATGCAGACAGCATGATGTGGGCAGCCCGTCGGCTGTACTGGAATAAGAGCTTTGACGAGCTGTACAGGTTAGAGATACTCGATGGCGAGGGTGATCCAATCGCTAATGTATTGGGCTATCAGACACTTGCTTTGCGTCAGGATGGAGATGATGATTCGGTAGCCGATACGCTTGCACAGCTGGGCGCGATTGATCTCGACTTCCGCGCCAAGGCTTGGATCGCGTTATTCGAAGGGCTGGACTACTTGCAAGAGAAAGAGTCCGCCCTTGCCCGCCCGATAGTGCAGAGCGCGATTGAGATTTATCACAAAGAACCGGTCTTTCATTTGATCATGGGTAATGCTCATCATCAACAAGGGCGCCTCGCACAAGCCAGAGATGAATGGGTTTTGGCCCACGAGTTATCCAATGTCACAATATACGGAAACATGCAGTGGATCGAGCCGTATGTGCGGATCATCGATGCGTACACCCAAGCCAATCGACTCTCCGAAGTGATGGAGGATATCGACGCACTCACACAGATCGCGCCAAACCTAGGCTCGATGTATATTTCGGTGAAGTCGTATGCTGCCTTGGCCAGGTCGGAGGATCTGGGATCGTTGCGGGCTCAGGATGTCATTCGTATGTACACAAGCTTTGTTGATCAGCTCACCCCCGAACAACGCGTGCTTTTTTCGCCTGAGATCGCGACGCTGTATGCATCGCTCAATCAGGATGAAGATGCTATTGCGATGCTCACTGGCGCGATCGGGTCATCGCCCGAGCAAAAGATTCTTCTCGAGATTCTCGCTGTCGATAAGCACTATCGGCTTGGTGTTGCACAAGAGTTGGGAATTGATTCCGGTGCGCTCGCGGTTACTACGCCTCACGGTGCGTTGCGCCATGCCATCATCGAGTTCGGACAGAATCAAGATGTCGAGCAGGGACTCGAGATCGTTGAACGCGGGGCTGAGGGGAGCGATGGGCATGATGCGTATCAGTGGGCATTGATGCGTGCCCGATACCTCGATGCGGTCGTCGGGGCAACAGACGATCCGCGGGCCAAAGATGCGTGGGACAAGTTGCGTCAAGAGAATCCAGATGATATTGAACTGCTCTATCAAATCGTAGAGTCGAGCGCGTACGGGCGAGATATTGAAACGGTCGACGAGGCAATTGATCAGATACTCGAAAAAACTTCGACACAGGGCAGTGCGTTGCCGTCTCGATTATTGCTCGCAAGAGCGATAGCGATTGCCGACAAGAAGCCGTTGACAAAGTCCAGGCGTGATCGGGCGGTAGAGATTGTTCGTGGGGTTGTTTCGAGCGAGCAACAGAATGTCCAGGCCCGCACGATCCTTGGTCGGCTACTCGAGATGCAGCCATCTCCTGCGCTGAGCCAGGACGATATCTTTGTGCCAGATTTCGAGGGGGCAGTTGATCAGTATGTGACTATCTCTCGCCAGCTCAAAGGGCGTCGAGCACAGAACTATCTCATTCAAGCGGTTGATTTGAGCTTTCGGAACAACGATGCTGAAGCAGCGAGGCAGTACCTCTACGAGTTTGATTCAAACTTCTCCGATGATTACCAAATTCTCCCCGAGATCGCGCGTCGTCTTGAGAATCTCGATGATCTTCAAGCCGCCGGCACGATCTATTCGAAGATTTATCAGAATGCGGATACCGCTAAAGAAACGGTTGATGCGGGGCTTGCGTTAGCGAATGTGTATATCTCGCAGAATCAGCGTCGACAGGCCAATGGCCTGCTCGAAGACTTGAGCAACGAGCCGGAACTGATGATCAAGCAACTCGTCGAGTTAGCATCGCTCTATGCAAAGAACGGATTCAAACCCGAGGCGGATCAGATCGCACAAAACGGAGAAGGCTACGGGCTTTCTGCAACAGATGCGAAAATGGCCTACGCGCAATACGCCAGAGCATATATATCCAACGAGGTGTTTGAATCGTCACTCCGCGAAGTCGTCAGCATGGACTCATCGCAAGAGGATGCTTGGGCTTTGCTTATTCGCTATCTCGTCAGAACTCAGCGATTCGAGGATGCACAGTTGGTCGCAGCGGATGCGGTTGCAGCGTTGCCCCAAAGCGAAGGCCTTGAATCGTTGGCGATTTTGGCAAAGGGCGATTTCAAGACGGCTTCTGAGCTGATTCAATCCGGGGCGATCGAATCCAATGAGGTCATCGATGAAGCGGTGAGTCTTGTCGATCAATATATGGTTGTGCGAGATACCGCTTCGGCTCAAGAGTTGGTCTCGCTGCTCTCAACGATGCTCGATAAGTTTGAAAACTTCTTACCTGTTCAAAGGTTTGCACTCCCACAGCTCAACGGAGTCACAAATGTCAATCCGTTGCAGATCGCTGCGTATGGAGATCGGGCCGCGCGATATTTCCCCGGCGACCCGATTGTGATGCGGATCACCACAGGCGCATATCTCAAAGCTGGAAGAGCGAATGATGCGGTTCGGGTTGCGAAGCTCTGGCGTGCCAATGTGGTTGGATCGCCGATGGAAGCCGATCTCGCGATCGCGCAAGGATATATCCAGCTCGAGCGGTACGACACTGCTTCCGCTTTGTTTGCGCTCTATATCCAGGGGGCGATTGCAAACTCTGGTGATGCATTGAGCGCGCGGGTTCTTCGTGGATATTCACACGCTCAGCTGATGCTTGGCGAAGACCCACAGCTGGCTGCAGATCGCCTTGAGCCTTTGCTCTCGCTCGAAGAGAGCTATGGAAAGCAGGTCTGGCTCAACTTGGTCAATACCTCGGTGCCCACGCACGAAGAGGCTGCGAGATGGTTGGGCGTTGTGACGAATCACATGGATGAGCAGGATCGTGCCTTGATTGCGGGGGCATGGCTTGGGATGATTGCCCGATTCGAAACACGGATTCCTGAGTATGCCCAGGCAGCGGTTGATTTGCTTGAGTCGGTCGTTGCGTCCTCTCCCGAAGACGCAGATAGTATCGGTGCCCTTGCTCGTGCCCACGCAGCGTATGCGATGAGTTTGGATGATCTTGATCAGCGGAAGGAATCGTATCTCAAGGCGGTCGCGTTGCTTGATCGGGCCAACGAGTTGGATTCAGGGAATCTTGCTCATCTCGCGCTTGGGGCGTCTTATGCGGTGCAGGTAGATGATCATCTCGGAGCAGAATCTCGATATCGTCAGCTGCTTGCCAAAGAAATCGAAGCAAGCCAGTTCAAGGCATCGATCCAAAACAACCTCGCCATGCTGATCGAACGCCGATCGGAAGATGCCGATGAGTTAGGCGAAGCATTGCAGCTGAGTATGCATGCGACTGAGTTTGTCAACTTCCCTTCATTCTGGGGGACTCGCGCGTGGGTGGAGCTTGATCTTGGGCAGCTTGCTCAGGCAGAATCTTCGTTCCAACAATGTGTAGATCTTGATGTTGACAATCTCGAGGGATGGGTCGGGCTGGCGATTGTTCAGCATCTGCAAGGGCCCGATCGCTCAGATGACGCTTCCCAAGCATTTACCAGAGTATCTGCCATTGCTCAGAGCGGTGCGATGAGTGCTGATCTGCGGCATCGGCTCAGCGAGCTTGGTCATCCGAGCTGGGATTTGACGAACATTCCATAAGTCAATGTCCGAGAACTAGTTAGCAAGCAAGCGAGCGGTTTGTATTGTTTGGTAAATGAGCGGGTAAATTGGTGTGATAAGCAAAAAACCCCAAAGAATGGGGAATTTTAATTACATTCGATTAAAATTGTGATACTCTTACCGCGTTGTAGTGAGTCTGTAAAGATTTACTGGAGATAAGGGATCCATTGGCAAGAACACGTACTGTGGTCTATTCGTTGTGCCCTTTAAAGAGTCATGCGTTGAGAGCGTATGAATTTAGAGAGTTTGTTATCAATCTAAAAATCTGGAACGAGGGAAAAATGAAAAAGACAACAGTAATCACGATCGCAGCACTTGCTGTTTCATCTGGACTGGCCATGGCCGACTTTGAGGCCACCTACAACGATGCTCTTGGAGTAATCGGGGGCGGGTCAGTGCATATCGATAACACGGGTTCAGGTGGATTCGTCAATCAAGACTTTGATGCGGGTCATCTTGAGTTTGCTTACACCAACAGCATGAACGACGGCGGCGAACGCGGGGCCGGCCAGTTTTCAAGCGGTTCGTTCCGCGGGTTTTGTATTGAACTCCAGAATATCCTGAGTGATGACAATGTGTACACTGTGGATTCTATCCAGAATGCTCCGAACCCGGCACCGGGTTCGGGCGGCCCAGCATATGATGCTGCGGACGAAGCTGAGGTTCATGCGGTCGTCGCAGCAGCGATTCGTCTGGGATGGATCAACAATGATCTTTCAGCAAACAGCGCAACTCTGATGCAACTCTCAGCGATTCAGGGTCAAATCTGGAAAGTTGTGCTCGATAACTCAGTCGTCACCGGCAATGGTGCTGTTGCAACAGAAATGACTGCTCTCCAGGCTGAAATCTCCAACGATACCTCGGCAACAGTTGCAGGACTTCGTGCGATGCTCAATGCAGACACCCAAGACCAACTTTTCGTTGTGCCACTTCCAACAGCAGCGTTTGCTGGGTTGATGACACTCGGTGGATTGGCTGGATTCAAACGACTTCGCCGTCGTTAATGCTTGATATTGATGGCGTGACATGAAATACAACCAGTTGACAGGAGAGGGTTTGCCCTCTCCTGTTTTTTTGTCTGGGTTCAACTGGGCAAGGGACAAAAAGGTGGTGTTTGTAAGGAATTTTGCCTATTTTGAGATAAAATCCAAAAAATAGATTGTATCTAACAAAGATGTGCTAATCTGCAGGTGGTGTCTGCTGCGTTTTTCGTGGTACTTACCGTATGGGGAGTGCTTGTAGAGGGCATTTAGAGTGCTGATTGTGATGTTTAGTCAGCTTAGAGGGCTTAGTTAACCGGGTAATATATTTATTGCAGTCCAGTTTAGAGTGCATTGGTGTACCGGTTTTGGAATCTCAAGAAGGGAACTTGATATGAGGGATTTAAAGAAAATCACACTGTGTACGATTGCTGTACTCGCAGCATCTTCAGGAATGGCTTCGGCTGGCTTTAGTGCCACCTACACGGGCATCACTTCTGGAGGTAAAGTTCTTGTCGGGGGCATTGAGTACAGTGCGGGGCACATGAACTTTGATTACTCCGATGGTGGAACCGGTGATCGTGGTCGTGATCAGTTCGCAGGCAATGGTAGCTTTGCTACTTTCTGCATCGAACTCCAGGGTGTTCGCCTTGATGTATCGAGAGACTTTGATATTGATTATGTTCGCAATGCTCCGGATCCAGTTGGGCCACGCGATTACGACTATCAAGATGAAGTCGAAGTTCACTCGGTATTGCTCGCAGCGGTTTCATTGGGTTGGATCAATGACGATCTTTCACTCGACGGTGCAAGCACTGCACAGCTCTCAGCCATTCAGGGTTGGGTCTGGAAGGTGCTCTTTGATGACCTCAATGATGGTGTCAACGATAGCTCGAGCAACCTTTGGGGTGTTGGTGCAAGTGTCAGTGGTGCGATGGATGATCTCCATGATGAGATCGTATCATTGGGTGGTTTTGATCAGGCAGGCCGATTGCATGGCTTGCGTGCGATGCTTGATGATGGCAGCCAGGACCAACTCTTTGTTGTCCCACTGCCAACTGCAGCATTCGCTGGGTTGATGACACTCGGTGGTTTGGGTGGTTTCTCACGAATCCGTCGTCGCTGAGACATTCGCAAAAAACTGAATAGTTTATGAACGGGAGAGGATTCGTCCTCTCCCGTTTTTCATGCCCGTTTTTTCATGAAGCCAATCCTGACTCTACCCTATGAGGGCATCGAGCGCTTCGTGCAGGTGTGTTTGCCATGTGCCCAGTGGTCCGACGAGTTTGATGGAATCTGAGATATCGAGCGTTGAGTACGCAGGGCGGGCGGCCGGTCGTGGGTATTCGTCGGAACCGCAGGGGGTGACAGTGCATTGAAAGCGGGCGTATCGGACAACTTCAGACGCAAGGTCAAACCATGTGCATTCATCTTCATCTGTGAGATGCCAAATACCATGGGCGCCGGCTGTGAACAGGGCGAAGGAAGAGTGTGCAAGGTGCTGGGCGCTTGTTGGTCGCCCTTGTTGATCGTTCACTACACGGAGATTGTCTTTGGTCTTTGCGAGGTTGTGTATTGTGCGCACAAAGTTTACTCCCCAGGGGGCATAGACCCAGCTGGTACGAATCAGAATATGGGATGCTGAGGATTGGGCGAGTTTGGATTCTCCCGTAGCCTTTGATCGCCCATAGGCGTTGATCGGGTTGATCGGCGCGTCGATTGAATATGGAGAGCTGGCGTCGCCTGCGAAAACATAATCGGTCGAGTAGGTGATCAATGTGGCGTTGATGGTTGCGCACCGTTTGGCGATCTCCTCTACAGCAAAGGCGTTTGCACGCGTTGCTCCTGCCTCATCGGATTCTGCGCCATCAACATCGGTCCATGCAGCCGCATTGACAACAAGATCGAACTGGTCCGTGATGCATCGTGTGATTGAATCAGGATTCATAAGATCGAACTGAGGGCGAGAAACGCCAGTGCAGTCGATCTTGCTTTGTTGGAGGAGTTCGATCCATGATCGCCCAACCATGCCTGTGCACCCGAGGACGAGGACTCGCTTTGGGTTCGGGCGAGGCTCAGTGATCGATTGCAGCTGCGAGTGAGTCATTTGTGTTCGACTTCCCACGGGAATCCTGGGAATGCATCTGGTGAGGTGCGTTCCTCGTCTGGTTTTTGTGGGTCGTAGCTGTGGGTGACATAGTAGAGCAGCCCGGCTTGGGTTGGGCCTACGGTCGCGGCGCCGTGCCAGAGTGGTGGTGGGATGATGAGTGTTCCCGGGCGTTTTTCGCCGATGACCATTGACCATGCTTGATCGTTGTCTTGATCGTACATGCCAACTTTTAGATGTCCTATGAGCCCAATCCAGAAATCAGTCTGGAGCGTGTGGCGGTGCCATGCCTTGACCACGCCGGGGTATTGGACAGAGAAGTTGACTTGGCCTTGCGTGCCCATGACCCCTTGGAGCTGGTTCATCAAAGACCACCCTCGATCGTCGGTAAAGTGTGATGTGGGCACGAAGATTGGTCTGTTCTGTGCCCTCGCGGTTTCAAACGCTTGGGGCAATGGGACGGCGAGGGTCTCTGGCTGAGATATCTTCATCGTATGAACCTTTTCAAACGGGAGATGAGATCAAAATCTGCGGTGCCCATTGGCACCCATTGAGTATCGGTCTGTTGGCAGAGTTTACTACGGGCGCACTGTGGATGTAGGTTGATATTCCCTGATATTATTGAATCAGATCAATCAGGTTGTAGCGATTGCGAAGAACTCAATAACACGCTGCAATGGTGTACTCTCGATCAACCAACGGGTTCAGCTTTGCCGATAGGTAGAGTGTAGAAAAGCCCTAGGAAGTGGAGTGATGCGGCGATTGGCGTTTGGTGTCTGTATGGCGATCGGTGAGCGTGAGTAGGAGGTAGGTATATTGTGAGGTATCAGCAAGTTCGATCAAAGCGCCATGGGCAAGTCGGTGGTCTCCGTTTCTTCATCGGCAGGTACGGGCAATGCTGTTGTCACGGAAACCAATCTAACGGCTGCGGTCGATGAAATCTCCTCCGTCGTGTTTGGGCTCCGAACCTCTGCTACCTTTGCCCCCATGGATGTATTGGGATTGCTTTCGATTCTCGGGCTGCTCGGCGTGTTGATCGCCGAAATTGTAGCCCGATGCGTGAGTTTTCCGTTTGAAGCGTGGCGATTGCGCTCGAAGGGAGTATGGATGCCGATCTTTGATCTTTCAGTGTTCTCGGGGGTATATTGGCTTGGGCACGGTTTCGTACTATTCAGGTCCATATTTTTATACACCATGAGCGATGCAACGCCGATGATATTTTTGAATGGAGTGTTCGATCAACCAACCTGATACCAATCCTGACATGCTCGATCTCGCGGTGATCGTGCTCAACTACAAGACGCCTGAGCTTGTGGTGGATTGTTTGCGATCACTTGATGGGCAGATTGACGCGACGAACCAAGGGGTTGTGGTTGTCGATAACTGTTCTGGGGACGATTCTGCGGCCCAGATCGAATCAACGATTGAATCGAACGGATGGGGTGGTTGGGCGCGGGTTGTACGCTCGCCGGTGAATGGCGGCTTTGCTGCGGGCAACAATGTCGGCATCAAGGCATCGCATGCCAAGGTGTATATGTTGCTCAACTCAGACACGATTGTGCGTGATGGGGCGATCGAGACTTTGATGCGGACACTCGATGAGCATCGGGAGATAGGGATGCTCGGGCCTCAACTCGAATGGCCCGATGGAAAGCACCAGACATCGACATTCCGGTACCGTACACCGATCACAGAAATGCTCTACGCATCGAACTTGGGTGTGCTCGATCGTTTGTTTCCCAATAGCGTGGTCGCCCGAGAGTTGCACGATTTCACAACGGGGATCGATTGGGCGAGCTTTGCGTGCATGACGATTCGTCGGGAGGTCATTGATTCGGTTGGTTTGCTCGATGAAGATTATTTTATGTACTTTGAGGACATGGCGATGTGTCGAAAGGCGACCAATGCGGGGTTTGTGATCGCGTATCAGCCCGAGGCGCATGTGGTGCATTTGCGGGGTGGATCCTCGCCGGTGAAGGAGCAGACGAAGCAGCGCAAACGCAGGCCGGCGTATTATTATGCTGCACGATCACATTATCTCCGCACCTTCTATGGCACGATCGGGCGCATTCTTGGAAATTTGCTTTGGATGTTTGGTTGGATGCTCGGCGCATTGCGAGGGCGAACCGGAGCAGTCGAGCACGAGTGGATTGATATCTGGGAATCTCCTCAGCACACAGTGCAGACAGGGGATGCCGATGAATGAACAAGCAGGGGCAGCAATGAGATCAGGTCCTGATTTCATTATCATCGGTGCGATGAAGTGCGCAACGAGTTCGATTCACGATCAGCTTGCACGACAAGCAGGGGTGTCGATGTCGGAACCCAAAGAGCCAAACTTCTTTGCGGATGCGGAGAACTGGGCAAAGGGAATGGGTTGGTATGAATCGCTGTTTTCTTCTATGGCAGCGAACGATCTCAAGGGTGAGTCATCAACGCATTACACCAAGTTGCCGACCTATCCGCAATGTGCGAGCCGGGTGCATCAGGCATTGCCCAAAGCGAGGTTGATTTATGTGATGCGTGATCCGATTGATCGGATTGTGTCGCAGTACATCCATGAGTGGTCGGTGCATGTGATAGACAAAGGCTGCAGCATAGATGAAGCGATCCGGGAGTACCCGATTTTGGTTGAGTATTCAAAGTACGCCCAGCAGCTTACGCCGTACTTTGAGTTGTATGGGAAGGACACGATTTTGCCGGTGTTCTTTGAGCGTGTGATGGCAAGTCCAAAGGATGAACTCGAACGGATTGCCAAGCACATCGGGTATTCCGACGAGGTGCGGTGGTATGAGGATGGTGCAAAGAATGTGTCGTCGCAGCGCCAACGCAGAAACCCTGTGCTCGATATGGTGCTTGGTATGCCCGCGATCCAGAGTGTTCGGCGAGCACTTTTGCCCGAGTCAGTGCGTGCAAAGATTCGATCACGGTGGACGATGAATGAACGCCCAGAACTCTCGCGTGAATCGCTAGAGTGGCTCTATTCGCAGCTTGATCTTGATTTGGGCGTCCTTGGGGAAGAGCTTGGAATAGAGTTGTCCTGCAAGAAGTTCAAGGAACAAGTCGGCCATGGCCATGCCCCAGAATGGAGTTCAACGGAGGTGGGGCATGGGTGATCAAAGTGAAATTCGTTCGCGTGTCGGCGTGGTCGCCATTGGGCGAAACGAGGGCAGTCGACTCAAGAGATGCTTGGAGTCATCAGTTGCGCAGACCGATCAGGTGGTGTATGTCGATTCGGGCTCGACGGATGATTCGGTTGCGTTTGCAGAATCTATCGGGGTAGAGGTCGTCAACCTCGATACTTCGATCCCATTCACCGCGGCGCGGGCACGCAATGAGGGTATCGCCAGGCTCGTCGGGCGATGGGATGATCTTGAGTATGTGCATGTGCTTGATGGTGACTGCGAGTTTCAAGAGGGTTGGATACAGAAGGCTTATGACTTTATTCGTGCGCACGAACAGGCCGCGGCGGTGTGTGGGCGCCGAAGAGAGCGTCATCCAGAAGATTCGAAGTACAACAGAATGTGTGATCTCGAATGGGATACCCCGATCGGGCAAGCCCGATCCTGCGGCGGCGATGCATTGTTCTTGCTCAAGGCATTCGATGAGGTCGGTGGGTACAACCCATCGGTGATCGCGGGTGAAGAACCAGAGCTGTGTGTTCGGCTTCGGGGCAAGGGGTATACGGTGCATCGGCTCGATCACGAGATGACGCTACATGATGCGTCGATGACCAAGTTCAGTCAATATTGGAAGCGAGCTAAGCGGGCAGGGCACGCGTATGCGCAGGGGGCTGACATGCACGGTGCGCCGCCAGAGCGTCATAATGTGAAGCAGACACGCTCGGCGATCGTGTGGGGATTGATATTTCCGATCGTTGCGATTGCTTTGGCATGGTGGACGCTTGGAGTTTCAATCGGTGTGTACATTTTGATGGTGTGCCTGCAGGGTTGGCGGATTCGCTCTGGGCAGCTCAAGATCGGTCGATCGAAGTCGGATGCGAGTCTGTTGGGTTTCTACATCATGATCGCCAAGCACGCGCAGGCGAGTGGGGTTGTGCTGTTCTGGTGCCGCAAGTTGTTGAAGAAGCAAGCAACGCTGATCGAGTATAAGGGAGCTGCAGAAACAAGCGGGGGAGATCGCAATGAGTAGTGGGGCGATTTTATATATGTCAGGGTCCGTCCCAGTGCGGTCGGAGACCTTTGTGTATCGAGAGATCATCGCGTTGCGATCGCTCGGGCTCGATATCCATACGGCTTCGGTGCATGCGCCGATGCATGGGCTTGACGATGGTGTGCTCGATGAGATGGCGAAATCTTCAACCGAGATTTACTCTTCTGGTGTGCTGTCGATTCTGATTGATTTCTTCGCGGAGTTGTTTGCACATCCTATCCGCACGATATCCACAATAACACGTTGCAAGCTCGATGCTCTGTTTTCGAAGGAAGTGCCTGCTTCGAGGCGTGTGAAGGTGATCTGGCAGGGTGTGGCCGGGGTGGCGTTGGCCAAGAGGGTGCGCAAGAAGAATATCGTGCACATCCACGCGCACATGGCCCATGTGCCGACGACGATTGCGATGTACGCAGCAAAGCAACTGGGGATATCGTTTAGTTTTACCGGGCATGCGAATGATATTTTCCCAAACCGAACATTGCTCAAAGAGAAGCTTGAGCGAGCGTTATTTGCCAACTGTATTAGCCATTGGCACCGGGCGTTTTTTCAATCTATTGAGCCCAAGCGTGATGCGGAGTATCCGATTATTCGTTGCGGGGTTGATACCAGCGCTTATCAAGCAACGCCCGCGCCCAGAGGCGATCGGCTTGAGGTGCTCAGTGTTGGTCGGTTGATTGAAAAGAAAGGCTTTGATGTGCTCATCATGGCTGCTGGCGAGATTGCCAAATCGGGCGGTCCATCGATGCGGATCACAATCGCCGGTGGTGGTCCCGATGAGGCGAAGCTCATGGCACTGGTCGCCGCGTTGGCTCCGACAGCAGAAGTAGAACTGCTCGGCGATACGAATAATGATCGCGTGATGGAACTGATGACTCAGGTCGATGTCTTCGCGCTCCCATGCCGGGTTGCCGAATCTGGAGACCGCGATGGTATCCCGGTGGTGCTGATGGAGGCGATGGCCCGGGGGCGGTGTGTGATTTCAGGAGATTTGGAAACGATCCGTGAGTTGGTCGAGGACGGGATATCGGGCGTGATGATCCCGCCTGGGGATCAGAAAGCACTCGAGAAGGTGCTCATCGAGTTGGCGCAGAATCGTGATCGAGTCGATGAACTGGGTGTGGCTGCGAGGCAGCGCATCGAGGATGAGTTTGATCTTGTGCTCAATGCCGAACGAATCATGGGCGTGTTGTCATCGAAGGGATTGGCATGAGTGAATCGAATCGACGATATCTGTTGGTGACACCTTGCCGAAACGAGGAAGATTTTCTGCAGATCACGATCGATTCGATCGGTGCGCAATCGGTGCTTCCAGCTTGCTGGGTGATTGTCGATGATGGGTCGACCGATCGAACGCCCGAGATGCTCAGGGCGGCATGTGAAAAATATCCATTTATCAAAGTTGTCGATCGTAAAGATCGCGGCAAGCGTGCCGTTGGACCCGGGGTGATTCAGGCCTTTAACGATGGACTCAATTCGATCGATCTCAACGACTTTGATTATTTGTGCAAACTCGATGCGGACCTGGGTATCCCAGAGACCTACTTTGAGAACATGATGCTCGAAATGGAAGCCGACCCATTGCTGGGCAATATCTCCGGCAAGACCTACATCAAAGTACAGGGCGATCGTTGGGTCTCGGAGCGGATGGGTGATGAGAATGCGATCGGGCCGGCGAAGTTTTATCGTAGAGCGTGCTTTGAGCAGATCGGTGGGTTTGTTGCTCAGGTGTGTTGGGATGGGATTGACGGGCATGTTTGCCGAATGATGGGGTGGAAGGCCATCTCTCTCGATGTTGAGGCGTGGCGTCTGAAGCACTATCGCCCGCATGGTTCATCGCAGGTGAGCATCTGGGTCGGGCGCAAACGGTGGGGACTCGGGAAGTTCTTCATGGGCTCATCGTTGATGTATGTGCTCGGAGTTTCGGCGTATCGCATGGCCGAACGCCCGTTTGTGATCGGCGGGCTCGGGATTCTGGTTGGATATTTGAACGCATGGCGAGGCGGGATGAAACGATTTGGCACGCCGGAGTATCTCAAGCATCTTCATCGATATGAACGAGCATCGTTATTCTTCGGGAAACGAAGAGCGCTCAAGAGATTCAATGATCGACTCGATGCGCAGAGGGCGGGATAATGGATTCGTCTCCGCAAGTGCCGCAAGTACGAACACAACTCGTTGGTGTCTCGATTGATTGCTTGACAGAAGCACAATCCGTTGAGCTCCTCGCTGCGCGATCAAAGCAAGAGCGGGGGACATTTGTGGTGACGGTGAACCTCGATCATCTCCGGCGGTGTCGGAAAGATACAGAATATAGAAAGCTTGTGTCTCAAGGGGATGTTGTTGTCGCCGATGGCATGCCATTGGTTTGGGCATCGCGCTTGCAAGGTGGGAATCAGGTACCCGAACGCGTTGCCGGATCGAGCATGATGTTCAGCATCTGCCAAAGAGCAGCCAAAGACGGGTTGTCGATTTTTTTACTCGGCGGCTATCCAGAAGGTGTTGCTGAGGAGGCCGGCAAAGCATTGGAGATTCGGTATCCGGGATTGAAGATTGCCGGGACGCACTGCCCGGCATTTGGATTCGAGCATGATCAAGAGCAGATGGAAGCCATATCAGAAATGCTGCGATCGACAGCGCCGGATATTGTGTATGTCGCACTCGGTTCGCCAAAGCAAGAAGTTCTGATCCAAACGATGCGAGAGGTGCTCCCCAAGGCGATCTGGATTGGCATTGGGATCAGCCTGAGCTTCGCGATTGGCGATGTCCAGCGGGCCCCGCTCTGGATTCAGAAGCTTGGGCTCGAATGGGTCCATCGGTTGTGCCAAGAACCCAAGCGATTATTTCGGCGGTACATCATCGATGGGATACCATTTGCGGTCATCCTATTTGGCGGTGCACTTTGGAATCGGCTGAATCAAAGCTCAGCCCGGCGTGATGGATAGGATGTATGGAACGGATCTTGACCTGATTTCGCATTGGCTCACTCATGAATAACCACGCACATGAACTGCTCAAGAAGATTGAATCGAAAACTTCGATCGTAGGGATCATCGGGCTCGGGTATGTCGGGTTGCCATTGGCCGATGCGTTGCATGCTGGCGGGCTTGACGTGATCGGGTTTGATATTGATCCGTCCAAGATCGAGGACCTCGATCTCGGGGTGAACTATCTCAAGCATCTCGGCAAAGAGATGACCGAGCGGCTGAGCAAGTCGGATCGGTTTGAAGCCACGACAGACTTTGATCGGCTCGATGAACCCGATGTGATCTTGGTTTGTGTTCCGACACCAGTGGGGACACATCTTGAGCCCGACCTGAGCTATGTGATTGAGACCGCGCGGGCGATTGGCGCCAAGCTGCGTTCAGGGCAGTTGGTGGTGCTCGAATCGACAACCTATCCCGGCACAACCACTGGCGATTTTTTGCCGGCGCTGCTCAAGAGCGCAGATGAACACGGGCGAGGATCGTTTGTTGTTGGCGAAGATGTGTTTGTTGCCTTTTCGCCCGAGCGCGAAGACCCCGGTCGCACATCGCATACGACAACCACCATCCCCAAACTCGTCGGCGGCGTCGATCCGGTTTCGACCGAGTTGGCGTGCAGTGTGTATGCACATGGGGTGAGCGAGGTCGTCGCGGTATCGTCGGCGGAGATCGCCGAGGCGGCCAAGATACTTGAAAATGTATTCCGCGCTGTGAATGTGGCGTTAGTAAACGAACTCAAAACGGTGTTCGATACGATGGGCATTGATGTGTGGGAAGTCATCCGGGCGGCTTCGACCAAGCCGTTCGGGTTCATGCCGTTCTATCCTGGCCCAGGGCTCGGCGGGCACTGCATCCCGATCGATCCATTTTATCTGACATGGAAAGCACGCGAGCATGGGTGTGTGACACGGTTTATAGAACTCGCCGGCGAGATCAATCGGGCGATGCCCGAGTATGTCGTGGTGAAGACAGCAGAAGCGCTCAATGACGATTGCAAGTCGGTCAAAGGTTCGAAGGTTTTCGTCGTCGGTCTGGCGTACAAACCAAATGTCGATGATGTCCGTGAGACACCCGCAGCGGAAATTATCGAGTTGCTTGTCGGACGTGGTGCGGATGTCAGCTATCACGATCCGCACGTTCCCCGGTTCCACGGCATGAGAAACTATGCCTTCGACATGCATTCGGTGGCGTTGGATCAGCAGACGCTCGAAGCGGCCGACTGTGTGGTGATTGTGACGGACCACCGGGTGATCGACTGGGCGTTGATCGGCGAACACGCCAAGCTGGTGATCGATACGCGCAACGCGATGGACGGGCTCGAGGGTGTCAACGCCCGCATTGTCAAAGCCTAGCTTTCAGACTTTATCAGAGCATATTTCGCGTATACTACCAGCGAAGAACAGGTATATTGCGAGGAGCATGCTTTGAATCAACCTATCGATTTACGATCAGATACCGTCACCCGACCAACACCAGAAATGCGCCAAGCGATGGCCAACGCCGAGGTTGGCGATGATGTCATGCGGACGGATCCAACAGTGATCGCACTCGAAGAGCGAGTCGCGGACATGTTTGGGAAGCCGGCGGCGTTGTTTGTGCCTTCGGGGACGATGGCGAACTTGTTGGCGATTTTGGCGCAGGCATCGCCGGGCGATGAGATATTGACGCACAGCGGCGGGCATATTTTTTATTACGAAGGCGGCGGGTACGCAGCCGTCGCGGGGTGCAGCA
>MAAC01006752.1_pt1 | contig 15910 bp, 15 predicted proteins | sample 1115981 | NCBI WGS metagenome assembly MAAC01 (sample SAMN04961126, study PRJNA320927) | seawater metagenome | isolation source: sample BD02T64 sea water enriched with oil for 64 days | place: USA:Gulf of Mexico | collected 2013-07-27 | reverse complement strand
AAACAGGTAGGACATATAGCCAAGTAGGGAGAAAAACACATCAGATAGCCAGGCACCCAGAGGCCCTGCAGCGTTATTTACTTGATCTATATTGCCGGTGTGAGACCAACCGGGGTCTTCAGGAGAGTGCGTAACGAAAGCAACAAGAAGATAGACGCAGATCGCAAGCCAGCCAATCAGGGCCCCTTCCCTAAGAATAAGTTTGCCGCGCGAAGGTTGTTGCGGCTCAGATTTCTTGCCTGTGGTTTTTTTTGGCTGTTTAGCTCTACTCAAGACGTCATCCAGGTTCGTCACTACTGACCGCTATTGTAATGGCCGCGGGTTGAAATGCCAGCAGCGTATATGCAGCTAGATACATAACCTAGTGTATCGGTAGCAGTATTCTTATATTTAGTCTGCGGGTATAAGTTTACTAAATTCACATGATAGGCAAATCCTACTTTGTCTCATTGCGGGCATTCATTATTATGGTTGCCAATATATACTCCTCGACAGAAAATTATTTAGCCTTGGAACCTGTAGTTATGTCAGACGTACAACATCACAAATTGATCATTCTTGGGTCTGGACCCGCCGGTTATACAGCCGCCGTTTATGCTGCGCGTGCTAACCTTAATCCGGTGATTATTACCGGAATCCAGCAAGGTGGTCAGCTGACCACCACCACCGATGTGGATAACTGGCCTGGTGATGCAGAAGGTGTTCAGGGGCCAGACTTAATGATGCGAATGCAGGCTCATGCTGAGCGCTTCGATACAGAAATTATCTTTGATCATATTGATAGCGTTGATCTAACCCAGCGCCCTTTTCAACTTAAAGGTAGTAACAGTTATAGCTGTGATGCCTTGGTTATATGTACCGGTGCATCTGCCCAGTATTTAGGGTTGCCTTCTGAAGAAGCCTATATGGGGCAAGGTGTCAGTGCTTGCGCGACCTGCGATGGTTTTTTCTATCGGGGCAAGAAAGTAGCGGTTATTGGCGGTGGTAATACTGCCGTTGAAGAAGCCCTTTATTTGTCCAATATTTGCAGTGAGGTGACTCTGGTTCACCGCCGTGACTCACTACGTTCGGAAAAAATTCTACAAGACAAAATTATGGAACGTGCCGAAAATGGCAATATAAATATCCTATGGAATTACACCCTTGATGAAGTGCTGGGTGACGATTCTGGTGTGACGGGGCTGGCTCTGAAGAGTACTCAGTCTGGCCCGGATCAAGAAATCGATGTCAGTGGCGTCTTCATTGCTATTGGTCACAAACCTAATACTGATATTTTTGCCGGTCAGCTGGAAATGAATAATGGCTATATCATTATTCAAGGTGGAAATGAGGGGAATGCGACGGCTGTCAGCGTTCCCGGTGTTTTTGCTGCAGGTGATGTAGCTGATCATGTGTATCGACAGGCAGTGACTTCAGCCGGGTCTGGCTGTATGGCGGCCCTTGATGCAGAAAAGTATCTCGACGAACTAGGTTAATTTATTTTGTGACGAATCTCGCCTTACTTGATTCAGAGCAGCCGGTTTTTCCTTGTCCAGACAAGGCGCTTGCTGATCCCGATGGTCTTTTGGCTGTTGGGGGTAATCTGGAGCCAAGTACCTTACTGTCGGCTTATCGACAGGGAATTTTCCCCTGGTATGAAGATGACCAACCTCTGCTTTGGTGGTCCCCTGACCCGAGGACGGTTATTTTTCCCGAAGATATAAAAGTTTCACGTTCTCTTCGAAAAGTATTGCGCCAAAAGGATTGGGATATTCGACTTGATACAGAATTTCTATCTGTGATCACCCAGTGTGCAGCACCACGCAAGAAGGGTCATGGTGAAACCTGGATCACCGATGAAATGAAGGCAGCATATGTCGAATTACATCAGCAAGGTTATGCACATTCGCTTGAGGTATGGCGCGATGAACAGTTGGTTGGCGGTTTATATGGTGTCCTAATTGGTGCTGTTTTTTGCGGAGAATCAATGTTTAGTTTGGAGCGAGATGCCTCAAAGGTAGCTCTTGTTCAGCTTGCTATGTTGATGAAGCAGCATGCATATGGGGGAGTGATTGATTGCCAAGTGAGTAATAACCATCTGTTATCGATGGGTGCAGTTGATATTCCTCGACACAAATTTTTGACTAAATTGGAGGAATTAGGCGATATATCTTGTAGATGGCCAGATAAATGGCAGTGTAAAATCCCTGAAAATTATGTCTAAGTATGTGGTAGAACAGGTATGGTAAACGTATAAATATGTCCCGTGATATAACGCCAGATGTTCAGGTTGTGCGGCTGTTTCTAACAGAGCCGCACCCTTGTAGCTATCTGAAAAGAAAGAAAGCCATAACAGCATTTGTCGACCCTGCAATCGACATGGATCCTCATTTGTACACACAACTGACGGGTTTAGGGTTTCGTCGTAGTGGACGTTATGTGTATACCCCGCGTTGTGAGGGCTGTAATGCCTGTGTTTCTGCAAGAATATTGGTTAATGAATTTAAGGCCAACCGTCAGCAACGGCGGTGTAATAAGCGGAATGCTGATTTAAGCGTTTGGGTACGCCGAGAGATTGACGAATCGGAACATTACCCACTTTATGAGAGTTACATAAAGAGGCGACACTCTGACGGTGATATGTACCCCCCCTCTCTTTCACAATTTAAGGACTTTATTAGTAATCTGTGGCGGGGCAGTAAAATTATAGAGATTCGACTTGATAATGTACTGATTGCTGCTGGTGTCATTGATATTCTAGATAATGGTTTATCAGCGATCTATGTATATTATTCACCAGATCACCCCAAAAGAAGTTTGGGAACCTATGCAATTTTAGCCCAAGTGATGTTGGCAAAACAGATGGGTTTACCCTACGTTTATCTGGGGTATTGGATAAAAGACAGTCCAAAAATGGCCTATAAGACAAGCTTCCAGCCCTTGGAACTTCTGATAGAGGGAGAATGGGTCAGGTCTGATTGACTTTGCCTCGTTTTCAGGCAGAATGCGCCACGTTCTAGAGAAATGAAGTGTAGGGAAAGTAAACGTTATGGCAAAAGAAGATCAAATTGAGATGGAAGGTGAAGTGGTTGATACACTTCCAAATACTACTTTCCGTGTAAAACTCGAAAATGGGCATGTTGTCACTGCACATATCTCTGGGAAAATGCGTAAAAATTACATCCGCATTTTGACGGGCGATAAAGTGAAAGTTGAATTAACACCTTATGATCTTTCAAAAGGCCGCATCACCTACCGTGCTCGGTAATCAGCTGAAATCCTTTTCAAGCTGCTTCTGTTTCTGTCTCAACTAATAGCTCCCCATCTGAGACAGAAACACTCACCACCCCACCGCTTGCCAAGTTACCAAACAATACCTCTTCAGCAAGTGGTTTCTTGATTTTCTCTTGAATCAAACGCTCCATAGGGCGAGCACCCATTTGTTCATCGTAACCGTGTTCTGCCAACCAATCCCTTGCATCATCATCTACATCAAGTACGACATGTTTTTCATCGAGCTGTTGCTGTAGTTGAGTTAAAAACTTATCAACGACAGTATGAATAACCTTACCTTCAAGAGACTTGAACTGAATGATGCCGTCCAGACGGTTTCTGAATTCAGGGGTAAACCCTTTCTTAATAGCTTCCATGCCATCAGTTTCATGATCTTGCGTAGTAAAGCCAATAGAGGAACGGCTCATTTCTTCTGAGCCCGCATTGGTAGTCATAATCAGAATAACGTTTCGGAAATCAGCCTTACGTCCATTGTTGTCGGTCAAGGTTCCGTGATCCATAACCTGAAGTAACAGGTTAAACACTTCAGGGTGCGCTTTCTCAATTTCATCAAGAAGAACCACAGAATGTGGACTTTTGGTCACGGCATCCGTTAATAAGCCGCCTTGGTCAAAACCAACATAGCCAGGGGGAGCACCAATGAGTCGGGAGACGGTGTGTCTCTCCATATATTCAGACATATCAAACCGTAGCAGTTCGATACCCATGATTTCTGCCAGTTGTTTTGATACCTCGGTTTTACCAACCCCTGTGGGGCCAGCAAACAGGAATGAGCCTATGGGTTTATCACCCTCTCGCAAGCCTGCTCGAGCCAGCTTGATTGATGTGGAGAGTACAGAAATAGCTTCATCCTGACCAAAAACAACCATTTTAAGTTTGTCAGATAGGCCTTTTAGCTGTTCCTTATCTGATGAAGACACACTCTTTTCTGGAATTCTGGCAATTTTTGCCACAATAGCTTCCACTTCAGGAACACCAATAATTTTTTTACGCTTCGCTATAGGCTGTAGCTGTTGGTAGGCGCCAGCCTCATCAATAACGTCAATAGCCTTGTCGGGCAGGAAGCGATCGTTGATATGGCGTGCCGAAAGTTCTGCAGCCGTTTTTAAAGCGGCTTTAGAGAAGCGCAGTTGGTGATGCTCCTCAAACCTTGATTTTAGTCCCTTCAGAATATCAATGGTCTCTTCAACCGTTGGTTCAGGTACATCAATTTTCTGGAAGCGACGAGATAACGCCCTGTCTTTCTCAAAAACTCCCCGGTACTCCTGATAGGTAGTAGATCCTATACAGCGGATTTTCCCTGAGGTTAGTAGAGGTTTGAGTAAGTTTGATGCATCCATTACCCCACCTGAGGCTGCACCAGCTCCAATAATGGTATGAATTTCATCAATGAACAGAATAGCGCGGTCTTGCTCACGGAGCTCCGCAAGGACACCCTTGAAGCGTTTTTCAAAATCACCTCGGTACTTGGTGCCAGCGAGTAAGTCTCCAAGGTCCAGTGCATATACCACTGAATCAAGTAGCACATCAGGTACCTTTTCTTCGATAATCATTTTGGCAAGACCCTCCGCAATGGCTGTCTTACCGACGCCAGCCTCACCAACTAATAAGGGGTTGTTTTTTCGGCGACGGGCCAAAACTTGAGAAACACGCTCAATTTCATGGCTTCGGCCTACCAGTGGGTCAATATAACCCTGTCTGGCCTCTTCATTTAGATTGGTTGTGAACTGCTCTAGCAAGCTTTGTCCGGGGGCCTCTGTCTCTGTGTGTACTTCATCATGGTGAGTATCGCTATCATGCTGTTCTGACTGATCAGCATATTTAGAAACACCATGGGATATGTAATTCACTACATCAATTCTGGCAACACTCTGTAGCCGAAGAAAATAGATGGCCTGACTTTCCTGTTCACTAAAGATAGCGACTAATACATTGGCGCCCTGCACTTCCTTACTTCCCGAAGACTGGACGTGAAAAACAGCACGCTGCAATACGCGCTGGAATCCGAGAGTTGGTTGAGTATCTTTATCTTCAAGCTCTTCTGGAATCAGGGGGGTGGTGGATTCAATAAATTCATTAAGGTCGCGCCTCAATACATTCAAATCAGCACCACAAGACTCAAGCACACTTATGGCTGATTCATTATCAAGCAGAGCCAGAAGTAAGTGCTCAACCGTCATGAACTCATGACGTTTGTCACTGGCACCTTTAAATGCATTATTTAGTGTTAGTTCAAGTTCTTTACTTAACATACAACCACCTTTAACCCTGGGTTACTGCTCATCATCATCGGCGGGCTCTATTTCGCAGAGCAACGGGTGTTCGTAGGCTCTGGCATACTGGTTTACTAGCGCCGCCTTTGTATCTGCAACATCGCGAGTATATACCCCGCAGACTGCTTTTCCTTCCGTATGTACCTTTAACATCACTCTCGTTGCCATTTCTCTGCCCATCGGGAAGAATATCTCCAATAGCTCTACCACAAACTCCATCGGCGTATAGTCGTCGTTAAAGATAAGCACCTTATACATCGGTGGCTTCTTGAGCTTTGGTTTCACCTCTTCGACAACGGCACTGCTATCATGTTGCCATGTTTGCTCGTCATCTTTATTGCCAAGACTAATATTTAATCTCATATCTACATATACACTAAAAATTTATGATCTCTCTTACCCCTCATTTTAATAGTATTAATACACTTATGTTCACTTTTTATGAGTTTTCTAGGCCTTGACTTGACGGCTGAATAGATATAGAAACTCAAGGTGGATGAAAGTTGTCTAAGTGCAATCGATGTTCATGGATGTAATAACTATCAGTATTAAGCTGGATCGTTTTTAATAATTAAACCATCTGGCAAGAGGTTTGTAATATGCATACAGGAACAGTTAAGTGGTTTAATAATGCCAAGGGATACGGGTTTATCCTGTCATCAGATGGCACCACTGATATATTTGCGCACTATTCAGCGATTACCATGGACGGCTACAAAACCTTGAAAGCGGGCCAAGAAGTTACTTATGACTTGGTCGAGGGTGAAAAAGGCCTACATGCTACCAATATTGCAACTGTTGGCTCCTCCGTTACCCAAAGCGATGATTTGTCACCCCCTCCTCTGGATGTCGAAAGTGATGCTATTAATGACCAGTGAGTCGTAAAAATCTCTGTCTATAGATTAATAGGCAGGTAGTTTTTCTGGTGGTAGCCGTCTTTTTCACAGCACCTGATTGCCAAGCTCAGTGTATTGAAGCTCTACGTATTGAAGTAAGGTTGCTCAATTCACCTCGGGCCTATGTCTCAAGCAGCTCACTTATTGGAACTTGTAATGAGATCAATGCAGGTGTCGCCAATCTTTAAACGGATGCTGTAATGACTAGTATTGTACTGTTCAACAAACCTTATGGCGTTTTAAGTCAGTTTTTAGATCACGATGGACATCCTGGTCTAAAGCATTATTTGAGCCTCCCGGACATCTATCCAATGGGCAGACTTGATCGTGACTCAGAGGGACTCTTATTGCTATCTGATGACGGTCAACTACAGGCTCGGATTGCAGGCCCGAAATTCAAAATGGAAAAAGCCTACTTGGTACAGCTTGAAGGTAGTGTGACTAAGGCGGCATTAGACAGTTTGGTGCGTGGTATTAAGCTTAATGATGGTATGACTAGGCCAGCACGGGCTAGGGAAGTAACACCGTCGGTACTGTGGCCAAGAGACCCTCCTATCCGGGAACGGCTGCAACAGACCACCAGTTGGATAGAGTTGAAAATTACTGAAGGTCGAAATCGACAAGTGAGGCGAATGACCGCTGCCGTTGGCTTCCCTACCCTACGATTAATTCGCAGTGCGATAGGACCTTGGCAGTTGGGTGATTTGGAACCAGGGCAGTATCGACAGGAAACAGTTCATTTACCACAGGCACAAAAGCAGAGCTCCCGGCGCCCAGTAAAAGCTAAGTCAAGGAAACCCAAAATTGCCCGATAAAATCCACCTGACTGTTGCTACGGTAGTTGAACACGAAAATCATTTTCTACTGGTAAGAGAAATTTGTGAAGGCCGTGAGGTTTTCAATCAACCTGCAGGTCATGTGGAGCCCGGTGAATCCCTTGTTGAAGCGGCTATACGAGAAACCTATGAAGAGACTGCTTGGCACATCAACCCAACCGGCGTGATCAGTTTTAGTTCCTATACGTCGACTAGTAATGGTGTCACTTATTATCGACTAGCCCTGACTGCTGAAGCTATTGAGTTTGACGACTCTGCCACCATTGATAGTGATATCGAGGAGGTTGTTTGGCTCGATTATGCAGACATTCTACAAAAGTCTGCTCAGCTGAGAAGTCCGATGGTTTTACAGACAATTGATGATTACCGTGCCAAGATCATTTATCCATTGGATTTGCTAAAAACACACCGGTAGAATCCGCATCCCAGTGCACTTTTGCCAATAAGCCCGCATTTAACAAAATGCCCTACTCCAGCTAACCTAATGAACTCTATGTCGAATCCAAGCAAAGTCATTGTCGGTATGTCCGGTGGTGTTGATTCATCCGTCACCGCCTTGTTGCTACAACAGCAAGGTTACGAGGTGGAAGGCTTGTTCATGAAGAACTGGGATGAGGATGATGGCACTGAGTATTGTTCGGCAATAGGAGACCTTAGCGATGCTCAAGCCGTCGCGGACACACTTGGCATACCACTTCACACAGCCAATTTTGCTGCGGAGTATTGGGACAATGTCTTTGAATACTTTCTTGATGAGTACCGAGCTGGACGTACACCGAATCCAGATATTCTCTGCAACCGGGAAATTAAGTTTAAGGTGTTTCTCGAGTATGCCCAAGTTTTGGGTGCCGACTGCATTGCTACCGGACACTACGTTAGACGCCTAGACCGTGATGGTCGGACCTATTTGCTCAAGGGGTTGGATAACAATAAAGACCAGAGTTATTTTCTTCATGCTGTTGATGAAGAAGCCTTTAGCCGGACGTTATTTCCGATTGGTGAGATGGAAAAGCCCGAGGTTAGAGCTATCGCTGAGCAGTATGGTCTTATTACAGCGAAAAAGAAGGACTCAACCGGCATCTGCTTTATCGGTGAAAGACGCTTTAAGGATTTCCTTGAGCAGTACCTTCCCGCTCAGCCCGGTGATATAGAAAACCCTGAAGGTGAGGTGATCGGTCAGCACCATGGGCTGATGTATCACACGTTAGGGCAGCGTCAGGGCTTGGGTATTGGTGGCCTTAAAGGGGCAAGCGAAGCACCTTGGTATGTTGCGGTAAAGGATATGTCGCGCAATGTACTGGTCGCTGTTCAGGGTACAGACCATCCACTGTTATTTACTAACAGACTCTATACCTCTCAATTTCACTGGATTAATGATGAGCCGGGATTAATATCCAATTCACAGGAGTTTAGCTGTACGGCAAAAACCCGTTACCGCCAATCAGATCAGTCTTGCACAGTGCGTCGAGATGAAGGTGGTTATGTGGTGATATTTGATGCCCCTCAACGTGCAGTGACACCGGGGCAATCTGTCGTTCTGTACCAAGGGGAGTTATGCCTTGGTGGCGGTGTTATAGAGCGGTCCTGGAATAGTTCGGAGTAATAAATGTTTAGTAAACCGACGCGTGATCAAGTGATTGCTCTGGCAGGTGTATTTCAGGCATGCCAGCTGGTGGAAACACTGGCTAAAAATGGTTCTATTCCATCGGATCGTTTTAATGTTTGTATTGAGAGTTTGTTTCAGAAAAACCCGGAAAGTACCGAGGCGGTATTTGGCTCGATGCAACATCTGCAACTGGGTATCGAATCCATGCAGGAGCTGATTACTCTGCAGTCCAGAGGAAAACAGTCCGATACCTTACGGTATGTGGTCGGTGTAGTTCATCTCTCAAAGAAACTGCGTCAAAACAAGACAATGTTGAATCTCATCGGTGAAAGGTTGGAGCAGGCATCCCGGCAGGCAGAACACTTCTCTACCAGCCATAGCAATGTGGTTGCCAATTTAGCTCAGGTCTATCAAGACAGTATTAGCACCTTCCGTCATCGTATTCAGGTGAATGGTTATGCTAACTATCTACAGCAGGACAGTATTGCCCAGCGAATTCGCTGCTTATTGTTCTCTGGTATTCGTGCTGCCATGCTATGGCACCAGTTGGGCGGGCGCCGCCGCCACCTGATACTCAACCGGAAGGATATTTTGGCCCAGCTGCGAGAACTGAGAGTTAGCCTCTAACCTCTTGGTTTATTTGTCCTTGCTCTTCGGATAATTTCCACCTGAAAAATACCCATAATTACGGTAGAATTTGCGCCTCTGTTAATGCTGCTACCCATTTTTTCAGTGGCTTGATTTTCAACTATTTGAATCATCTTAAATGTCGGATGCACAATGAATCTCTCTAGTTTGACCGCAGTATCACCCATCGATGGCCGTTACGGCAGCAAAACAGCTGATCTTCGTTCAGCTTTTAGTGAATTTGGCCTTATCAAGAACCGTGTACTGGTGGAGGTCCGTTGGTTACAGCACCTAGCTGCGCATCCTGAATTGACAGAGGTCGGCCCCCTTTCCTCCGAGTCCAATGCGGTACTCAACCATTTGGTGGATAACTTTACGGAAGCAGATGCTGAGCGTATCAAGGAGATTGAGCGTACAACGAACCATGACGTTAAAGCGGTTGAATACTTTATCAAGGAAAGTATTGTTGAGAATTCAGAGCTGAATGCCATTAAGGAATTTGTGCACTTCGCCTGTACCTCCGAGGATATTAATAACCTGTCCCATGCGTTAATGCTGAAGGAAGGTCGAGATCAGGTGTTGTTACCGCAAGCAGAAGAGATAGCGGGTCAAATGGCATCGATGGCGAAAGCCTATGCAGATGTGCCTATGCTCTCCCGTACTCACGGTCAGACTGCATCCCCCACGACCGTTGGCAAAGAATTTGCCAACGTGTGTTATCGCCTGAATCGTCAAATTGAGCAAATTCGTCAGGTGACATTGATGGGTAAAGTTAATGGTGCTGTGGGTAACTATAATGCCCACCTATCCGCATATCCCTCTGTTGATTGGGCAGAAAATGCCGATAGTTTTGTGGCCAGCCTGGGGCTTAGTTTAAACCCTTACACAACGCAAATTGAGCCCCACGACTATATTGCAGAGTTGTTTGATGCCATTGCCCGGTTTAATACCATTTTGATCGACTTCAATCGTGATATTTGGGGTTATATCTCACTGGGTTACTTCAAGCAACGCACTATCGCGGGTGAAGTGGGTTCATCCACAATGCCCCACAAAGTGAACCCTATTGATTTTGAAAATTCAGAAGGTAATCTCGGTTTAGCTAATGCTGTCTTTGGTCACATGGCACAAAAACTACCAGTATCACGCTGGCAGCGCGATCTGACTGACTCCACTGTCCTTCGCAATATGGGCGTTGGCTTCGGTTACAGTATGATTGCCTATCAATCGACACTGAAAGGTATTAGTAAGCTAGAACTTAATGAGCAGCGCCTGGCTGAAGATTTGGACAACACATGGGAAGTCTTGGCTGAGCCCGTACAAACAGTCATGCGCCGTTACAATATTCCTGAGCCTTACGAAAAACTGAAGGCTCTGACTAGGGGGCAAGGCATTACCAAAGAGGCGCTTCTCAGTTTTGTGGAAACTTTGGATATCCCCGAGGATGCCAAAGCGGAGCTTCGTGCGCTGACGCCAGCCAGTTATATCGGTAATGCTGTGGAACAGGCTAAGGCTATTTGATTTTTATTGTCTCTTGATATCCTTCATGAGGACACTCTTGAGTAAAGAGACCGTCATTCAAATAACCTAAAGGCGTTTATCGATGTCAGATACATTTCCTATTCTAGGTGATATGTCAGCCGAAAAATTCCTAGCGGAATACTGGCAGAAAAAACCGCTGCTAATTCGTCATGCCCTCCCCGGCTTTGAATCACCTATAAACCCTGATGAACTTGCAGGCTTATCTCTGGAAGAAGAGATTGAATCTCGGCTCGTTATTGAAGAAGGTAAAGAAGGTCCCTGGCAGGCACTACATGGCCCATTTGATGATGAAACCTTTAGCCAATTACCCGAAACAAAATGGACTCTGCTAATTCAGGGGGCCAACCTGTGGTTGCCTGAAGCAAAGACGCTACTGGATCATTTCACCTTTATACCACCCTGGCGCCTTGATGATGTGATGGTTAGCTATGCACCCAAAGGTGGTAGTGTTGGTCCTCACTACGACTACTACGATGTGTTTTTAATTCAGGGCTTGGGACAACGCCGCTGGCAGGTGGGGCCTGTGTGTGACCAAGACTCCCCTCAACTCGATGGCACTACTCTGCGGATCTTACGTGATTTTGATGCCACTGAAGACTGGGTGCTGAATCCGGGGGATATGTTGTATCTTCCCCCGCAAGTTGCACACTCCGGGGTCGCCTTGAATGATTGCATGACCTATTCCGTAGGTTTTAGGGCGCCGTCTGCTACCGATATGTTAGATGATCTAACCACGGAGCTACTGTCTCAGGGGAATTCAGTTTATTACAGCGATCCCGCGCTGACCCCGGACATGGCGACAGAAAATATCGACCCAGCATTTATTCATCAGGTGAAATCGTTATTGTCTAAAGTGCTTGATGATGAAGCCTTACTGGCCGATTGGTTTGCCCGATATATGACGGCGCCCAAGTACCCTGGCTTAGTTGATGAGTCAGAAGAAATACGAAGAGCCGAAGTTAATGGTCTTCAGTATGAAAATGGTGAGCCAAAAGCCTAACTTGGTTTTTGGACTAGGGTGTTAGGGTTAGACCTAGCCTAGACTTAGGGATCACTTGGCAATTGCCGCCTCTCCACCTGGCCAGCGTGGGTCTGTAATACCAGAGAGAACATGCCCATCGCTGCTTATTGCTTGAACACGGCCCATCACACGGGGCGTTATATTTATCTGATGCCCCATTTTCTTGAGCACCATAATAGTGTCTGGGCTAATACCAGCTTCCACTCGTACTTGGTCAGGTAACCACTGATGGTGAATTCTGGGGGCCGCAGTAGCCTCCGCGATATTCATACCAAACTCAAGTTTATTGAGAATATTCTGCAATACAACGGTAATGATTGAGCTTCCTCCGGGGCTGCCGGTGGCCATAATCGGCTTGCCATTCTCGAATACAATCGTCGGTGTCATAGATGACAATGGACGCTTGTTCGGCTCAATAGCATTGGCTTTATCACCAACTAATCCATAGGCGTTAGAGACACCGGGTTTGGCGGAAAAGTCATCCATTTCGTTGTTCAGTAGAAATCCGGCACCAGCAACAGATATCCCGCTGCCATAGGAAAAATTCAGCGTATAGGTGTTGCTGACCACATTACCTTGGTCGTCCCATACAGAAAAGTGAGTGGTTTGTGGGCTTTCTTCTGGCAGCGTTAAAGCTGGTTTAATCTCCACTGATCGAGAAGATTTCTGCAACTGAATATTCCCTCGTAACTGTTTTGCATAGGCTTTGTCTGTTAGTGCTACTGCAGGTACTGGGTAGAAGTCAGGGTCACCTAAATATTGGCTGCGATCAGCATAAGCACGGCGCATTGTTTCTATCAACCGATGCAAATACGCAGCACTGTTATGTCCCATTTTGGCCAAGTCCCAACCTTCTAGCACATTCAACATTTGAACTAAGTGGATACCCCCGGAAGAAGGCGGTGGCATAGAGGCAATGGTGTAACCTTTATAGGTTCCGGTAATGGGCTGACGTTCAATGACACGGTATTTGGTCAAATCATCGTGTGTAATGATCCCCCCACCTCGCTTCATTTCGGCCACTATGAGATCAGCCACTTCTCCCTGGTAAAAGCCGGGAGCACCTTCCTGAGAAATCCTCTTCAATGTTTTGGCTAAATCCGGCTGCTTCCATGTGTCGCCTGACTGCAATGATGCCCCATCCGTTCTCGAAAAATAGCGAGCTGAAGATGGGTCAGTTTGTAGCCGAGGTTGAGCTCTAGCGAGTGAATAAGCGAGCGGCTCGCTGACCTGAAACCCTTTTTCTGCCAGTGCTATAGCTGGTGCCATCACCTGTCGAAGACTCATGGTGCCGTAGCGCGCTAGCACATGGGTAAGACCTGAAACTGTGCCTGGGACGCCTGCAGATTGATGGCTGAACCAAGCAAGGGTTTCATCAACGTCTCCCTGGCTGTTAAGAAAAAGTGCTTTATGGGCAGCAGCGGGAGCCATTTCACGATAGTCGATTGCCAGGGTTTTACCGGTTTCAGCAAGATGGATGAGCATAAAACCGCCACCACCTAGATTGCCGGCTTGGGGCAGTGTGACGGCCAGGGCAAACCCGGTGGCTACAGCTGCATCAATGGCATTACCGCCGATAGACAGGATATCTGCCCCTACACGACTTGCGATAGTCTCTTGGGAGACCACCATCCCGGTTTGTGATACAACAGGGTGAAACCGGGCAGATCGGTCAAAAATAGGTGGAGTAGTATCAGCCAGTAACAGTGAGGGTCCCAGCAGAAGGATGAGAAGGGCTGGAATGGTTAGGTGGCGGATGATACTTTTCAAGTGGTTGCTCCGGTTTGATTTAACGCAAATCTTAACAATCCGACACTGTTTATACAGCCTCAGTGGGACTAATATTTAATACATAGGATTAAGAATAAAGGGTCATTATGATGGAAACAGTTGAATACTTCCCTATTGAGGTTGAGCGAACCAGCTGGAAGGTGTCCAGTGAAGTCCTGACTGACATTCGACATAAAGTGTTTGTTGAAGAACAGAAAGTACGGGTGGATGAAGAGATTGATGAGCATGATCCCCAAGCAGTTCACTGGCTCGCTTATGGACCCAATGATAAGGCCATGGCTACCGGCCGAATGTTACCTGATGGTCAGATTGGTAGGATGGCGGTCCTCAAGGAATATCGAGAGCGTGGCGTTGGCTCATCGTTAATGCGTAAGATGATTCGTTATGCCGTTCGGGAAGGACTGGATCAAGTGTTCCTGCATGCCCAAATCAAGGCAATTCCTTTTTATGAGGGCTTTGGTTTTATTGCTCAGGATGACCCATTTATGGATGCAGGAATTCCCCATAAAACGATGGTGCTTAAACTGCACCACTACCGTGATAACTCACCTCAATTGCCCTTACCCGAAATTACCGATGATGAACGAGAAAGAGTCAGCCTTGAAGGTGCCGAAAACTTTAGGGATCAAGCGGTGATGTTGGTCAACCGGGCACATAGGGAAATACGGATATTCAGTGCCAGGCTGGAGCCAGAGGTTTACAGTAACGGGCAATTCTGCGATGCACTCTATGCCTTCGCCACCAGTCACCCCTTGGCTCGGGTGAGAGTTCTGGTAAAAGACATTCCCCACCTTATACAACAGACGAATAAGCTGCAGGAACTGTGCAATCGTTTGCCAAGCCGCCTACAAATGAGAAAGTTTCAATCACAGGAAGAATGTCTACACACTGATTTTCTTCTGATTGATAAGACGGGGATTCTTTACAAGCAGGAACCCGAGCGATTCGTAGGTTATGTGGTAGCCCATGCACCACTGGAAGCCGTTGAGTTGGTCCAGGAGTTTGATAATCTCTGGGAGCAGGGGGAGCTGGATCCTGAGCTGAGGCGATTACACATCTAGATAACCTGAGAAATTAGGTCTATGTTCAAGTGTAACTAAGTTCAGGTATAACTAAAAACGCCGGAATCATAAGTGACTCCGGCGTTTTCATAGTTGTTACCGCTGGGTTGCTGAAATTTGGCTTTACTGCAACTTAGCCTTTCGGCGATATGCGTGCAGTAGTGGCTCGGTATAGCCACTGGGTTGCTCATTACCCTTGAATACCAGATCACAAGCCGCTGAAAAGGCAATACTCTGATCAAAGTTAGGTGCCATGTTGCGATACATGGGATCACCCGCATTTTGTCCATCAACTATCGCCGCCATCCGCTTCATGGTTTCCATCACTTGCTCTTCTGTGCAAATACCATGGCGCAACCAGTTGGCAAGGTGTTGGCTGGAAATGCGCAGGGTTGCGCGATCTTCCATGAGGCCGACATTGTTAATGTCTGGTACCTTGGAGCAACCAACACCCTGTTCTACCCAGCGCACAACATAGCCAAGAATACCCTGAGCATTGTTGTCGAGTTCTCTCTGAATCTCGTCGGTAGCAAGAGCTCTATCGAGAAGAGGAATAGTTAAAATGTCATCAACACTGGCTGGTACACGTGTGGCGACTTCATCTTGACGCGCAAACACGTCTACCTGCTGGTAGTGCAGAGCATGTAGTACAGCAGCTGTGGGAGAAGGTACCCAGGCAGTATTAGCCCCGGCCATTGGGTGCCCAATCTTGGCTTCCATCATGTCAGCCATATTTTCAGGTACGGGCCACATGCCCTTACCAATTTGCGCTTTGTTTTTAAGACCACAAGCAAGACCAACGTCAACATTTTGATCTTCGTAAGCGGAAATCCACTTCATGGTTTTTAGTTGACCTTTGGGTGCAAAGGCGCCGGCTTCCATACTTGTATGGATTTCATCGCCGGTCCGATCCAGGAACCCGGTGTTAATAAACACCACACGCTCACTGGCAGCACGGATACACTCTTTCAAGTTAACCGTAGT
>MAAC01000796.1_pt1 | contig 15911 bp, 16 predicted proteins | sample 1115981 | NCBI WGS metagenome assembly MAAC01 (sample SAMN04961126, study PRJNA320927) | seawater metagenome | isolation source: sample BD02T64 sea water enriched with oil for 64 days | place: USA:Gulf of Mexico | collected 2013-07-27 | reverse complement strand
GTGGAAGCTTTATTAGCCATCTTTATATCAGGCGCGGACGAATGCTGGTGCAGATGAGTGATGAAGATCTATTGGCCAGAGCCCGTGAAAAACTCCAACAATTAGAGCTTTAATAGCAGTCAGTTCAGGTGGTCTAATTCCAAGCTTTAATTCGAGCCAAAAAAACCCGACATCCTCTAACTGGAGTCGGGTTTTTTGTTTTCGCGTATGCTTAGTTAAGCGAACTTGCCAATAGCCGCAACCACGGCAGCTGTTTTCTCGACCATCACCATATGCCCGGCCTCTGGAATGGTGATTAATTCACTGCCTGGAATCGCCCTGTTAAACGCCTCGGCATAGGGCTGGCCAATTAATTTATCCGACTCGCCCCATATCAATAGTGTTTTCGCTTTTAGCCGGTACAGGCGTTCACTTAAACCGCGATCGGGAATGGGAAAGAGGATTTTCCCGGCCATGCCCAATTGTCGGGCGTTCTGCACCAGAAAGGCCTGTAGAAAAGTGGGATCCGAAAAGTCCGCTCCCGCGGTCATCATCGCGCCACCGGCTACGGGGTCGTGAAACATCAGTTCGGGTAACTCGTAGGGCATTTTTGCAAAGACGTCGGGAATGGGGTGCTGGTCCAGCCACAATCCGGCAGATGAAATCAAACACAGTTTGTCGACATCATTGGGCATCACCGAAGCCATCTCGGCGGCAATCATGCCACCCATGGAGTGACCGACGACGAGGGGTTTGTCGAGCCTCAGAGCCATCATGATGTCGTGTGTGTGGAGGGTAAAATCGAGCATGATGCGGATGTTTTCACACTCATCGGAGTCACCATAACCCGGCAACAGCGGCGCATAGACATGGTATTCCTGTGCCAGGGCGGCGAGGAAGGGGTTGTCTGCGGTAATGCCGCCGGCACCGTGTAGAAACAATAAATCGGGGCCGCTGCCGCCTTCAATAAGGTGGATGTCGGCACGGGGAGCCTTAAAAGTCCGTAGTTCTAAAGTGGCTGAATTCATGATTAGGCCCCCCCATTACTTGGTTTGCGTTCTGAGACCGGTCCGGGCACTGCACGCTTTTCCAGCGGAGTGGGCCAGAAGCGAGTGTCGTCGGCGTAGTCGGGCCACATATTGCGTAGCTTGGGCATGACCTTTTCGGCGAACAGCTGGGTCGAGTAGCGGGTTTTATCCATCGGCATATCGCCGACATGCATCAGGCAGAAAATATTGCCGACATTGAGACCCTTAATCAGATCCTCCATACGTTCGCGCACGGTGTCGGGGCTGCCGGCAATGACATAACCTTCGTCAACTAACTGCTTCCACGGCATGTGGGCAGCCTCGCCAAGGTCGGGGCTGAACTGGGATAGTGCGCCAGCCTTAATAGTTTTAATGGTGCGGTAGCCCGGTGCATCGGCAAAGCCAGGGGCGACGTGCAGGCAGCGATTAAAGAAATAGCTCACGTGATCTTTGTACAGCCTTTCTGCTTCGGCATCGGTTTCCGCGACACAAATGGTCTGGGCAAAGCCTGCACGATAGGGTGACTCGTCGGGTTCGTTGCGCTCGGTGAGCCTGTCCCAATAGCCCTGTAATAAAGCCTTGGCGCGGATATAACCGGAAAAGCTCAGGTAAGAATAAGAGTAGGTATTGTCGAGGCAGAAATCGTAAGTTTCGACCGAGCCGCCGCCGGGTACATGAATCGGCGGCGGATTCTGAATCGGTTTGGGCCAGGTATTCACATAACGCAACTTGGTGTAGCGACCATTCCAGGCGAAGGGTTCGGGGTCGGACCAGGCGCGCTTGATCAGATCGTGGGCCTCCTGATAGCGCTCGCGGCTGAGGGCCGGAATATCACCATAGCAGTAGTTAATATCCATCGACGAACCGACGGGAAAGCCCGCAACTAGCCGGCCACCAGTAATCACGTCGAGCATGGCAAATTCTTCAGCCACACGGGTCGGCGGATTATAAAGGCCGAGAGAGTTGCCGAGCACCACGATGGCGGCATTTTGCGCACGTCGAGAAATAGCAGCGGCAATGATATTCGGCGAGGGCATCAGGCCATAGGCATTTTGGTGATGCTCGTTAACGCCGATGCCGTCAAAGCCGAGGGAGTCGGCATATTCGAGCATGTCCATATAGTCGTTATAGACGTCGTGGCCTTTGACGGGGTCGTAGAGTTTGGAGTCAATATCTACCCATACCGATTTGTGTTTTTGGCGAAAATCCGCTGGCAGGTGGGGCCAGGGCATAAGATTGAACCAGGTAAATTTCATGCGTATTCCCTGTATTTTGATTGTTGTTATTAGCAGGGTGGGTATCGCAGGTGAGTCTGTAGATACCCCCGTGATGGCCAATCATACAGGGCGAATAAAGGCCAATCTATTGTCGTAAATGGCGATTTGTGACCGCCCCAGCGCTGGCTCGTTGGGGCGTAGTGAGCAATTTATAGGCTTTCAGGTGGCCGCTTTTGCAGCATCCAGTTTACTGGCGAGACGATCAATAGTGCTGAGAAACACCTCCGTTGCCTGCCCGCCACTGAGAATAAACTGGCCTTCAAGGCTGAACGAAGGTACGCCGTTAATGCCCTGCTGCCGGGAGAAGTTAATGAGTTCTTTCACATCATCAACGCCATCGTCACTGGCTAAGTAAGTGCTTACTTTGCTTTTATCCATGCCAATGTCGGCGGCGATGGTGCTGAGCACCTCGGTGTCACCAATATCCCGGTTGTCACAAAAGTAGGCCTGAAAGAGGGATTCACTGAGTGCATTTTGCAGTGGTGAGCCACCCTCGCGAAAAGCCCTGTCGAGCAGCCGGTGGGCTTTCAGGGTGTTGGCGCCGCGTTCAATACCTTCGAGATTTAAACGAATACCGGCAGCATTACCGGCCTGGCTGATCTGCGCAAACATCATTTGAATGCGCGCCTTACCGTATTTTTTCTCGATACTTTCAATGTAGTTATAGCCTTCGAGGGGTGCCTCGGGGTGCAGCTGGTAGGGAAACCATTGCACCTCAAAATCCATATCGGGGCGCTGGGCCATCGCCGCTTCGAGATTCTTTTTGCCGATGTAACACCAGGGGCAAACCACGTCGGAAATAATATCAATTTTCATAATGCTGACCTGGGATGAGTTTTTTATCGTTAGCGCTGATCAATCGCAAGGCAGGCATTTCCATGGCCACTCTTAAAGGTATTGCTTATCGGCTGAAGTCGAAGGGCGAAATGCATATCACCGAGCTCAGTCATGTCACCCCAAAAAGTGGCGTCGAGAATGACTACCGGGGCCACCCCCACAATCGACAGGTCACCGTGCTGAGCCTTGAAGATTGGCAGCATGCCTGTGATGAGCTGAAGCTTAATTTGCACTGGACGACTCGACGCGCCAATTTGCTGGTTGAAGGTATTAGCTTTAGCCCGGCCTCCGTGGGTGACGTGATTAAAATAGGTGACTTGCACCTGCAAATTACCCGCGAGACAGACCCGTGCAAACGCATGGAAGAGGCTCAATCGGGTTTGATGAAAGCCCTCGCCCCTGACTGGCGCGGTGGAGCCTGTTGTCGAGTGATTAATGGTGGGGACATTGCGCTGGGTGATGCAGTTGAGGTCATCTCTCAAGCGGAATAAAGCTGGCCAGGTACAGTGCCGAAAACGTCCAGTATTAGCGCAGTGTCCAGCTACACTAAGCCTATGCACGACACAGCTACCCCATTAAATGATGCGATTTGCCGTAAAGCGCGTTTAAGCCGAGATGCCCGTTTCGACGGCCTGTTTTTTACGGGCGTTAAAACAACGGGCATTTTCTGCCGTTCCATTTGCCCCGCCACACTTCCCAAAGAACAAAACGTCAGCTATTACCCATCGGCATTGAGCGCTGTTCAGGCGGGCTTGCGCCCTTGTTTGCGCTGTCGGCCGGAGTCCGCTCCTGGCTCACCGGCCTGGCGGGGCGTGCAAACGACATTGGCCCGTGCCGTAAAGATGATCGATCAGGGGGAGTGGCAAGGCCAAAGCTTGCCTCAGTTTGCTGCACGCCTTGGCGTGAGTGAGCGCTACCTGCGCAAGCTATTTAGCACTCACCTGGGTATATCGCCGCTGAAATATGCCAACTTTCAGCGGGTACTCTTTGCCAAGCAATTACTGCAGGAAACAAGCTTGCCGATAGCGGAGGTCGGGCACATGGCTGGCTTTGGCAGTACCCGGCGGTTTAACGCACAGTTTGTTGAATGCCTGTCTTTAAATCCACGGGAGCTACGCCGAGGACAGCAGAGGACAGCTATGGCGGAAAAGCCGTTAAGTGTTTTGTTGAGTTATCGCCCGCCTTATCACTGGCCTGGAGTGCGAGACTTTTATCGCACGCGACAAATCGCAGGGCTCGAAATCGTGAGCGCTAATAGCTACAGCCGCAGTTTTACTTATCAACAATGCCAGGGCAGTTTTACGGCGACCCATTTGCCGGATAAAAACAGCTTTCGCATCGAACTGTATCTAAGCCAGTCGGAGTACACACTGGCAATTATTCAGCGTATTCGCCGCTTACTGGATCTTGATGCCGATGCCGTGGCCATTGCCACCCAGCTTCAACAAAGCCCCTTGTTGAGCACGCTCAATAGTCAGGGCATACGGTTACCCGGTATGTGGTCGTGTTTTGAAGCCGGTGTAAGAGCAATTCTGGGGCAGCAAGTATCGGTAAAGGCAGCGCATAAACTACTGACTCGTTTATTGGTAGAGCTGGGTAAACCATTGCCAGCAATTGATACAAATACAGAAGCGCCACACTTGTTGTTCCCCGAACCAGCAGCGGTAGCAGGGTCGACCCTCGAATTTCTCGCCATGCCCGATAAACGCCGTCAGGCTTTGCGCCTTCTGGCAGAATATATGCTGAACAAAGGGACTGATTATAGCCCTAGGATTGATGACAAAATGTATGAGGACTGGCTGGCGATACCGGGTATTGGCCCCTGGACAGTGCAGTACACCTCTTTGCGCATGGGGCATCCCGATATTTTTTTGGCGGCCGACCTCGGCGTAAAAAATGCCTTAAAAAAATTAGCTGACAACAAGGTCAAACAAGCCTTTATCGATGCTGACACGCTCAGCCCCTGGGGTAGCTACGCGACCCTCTTGCTATGGCAAAGCCTCTCTAGTGGTGAGCCCATCAAGATCAATGAAAGCAAATGAAGAGGTCAGTAAGCTGATGAGCAACAAAGCAAGGCAGTACAGTATTTCATGGACGCATCTGGATAGCCCCATAGGCCGTCTAACCATTTTTGCGGATAGGCAAGGCATTACTGAAATCCGCTTTGCCAATAACGCTGCGCCTTTACCGACAGCCGATGTGTCGGTAAGTGGGCAAAATAATCATTACTTAACGCTGACTATCGCGCAGCTCAATGCTTATTTCGAAGGCCGCTTAAAGGTTTTTGATTTGCCCCTTAGCCTTCGCGGAACAGACTTTCAACGGGGCGTGTGGGCGCAGCTACAAAAAGTTGCCCACGGCACAACAGCTAGCTACGGCGAAATTGCCCGTGCCATGGATAAACCCAAAGCGGCGCGAGCGGTGGGCATGGCCAATAATAAGAATCCCATTCCCATTATTATTCCCTGCCACCGTATTATTGGTCGCAATGGTTCATTGACGGGTTTTGCGGGAGGACTGGATACCAAGCGCTGGTTGCTGGCCCACGAGGGCCTTGTACTTGCCTCTTAGCTAAGTACAGCAAGTTGTTAACCTGCACCCTGTCAATATACTCCAGCTCCTCTTGTTCATCCGGCCGTTCGGCCAGATGGGGCGGTCTGAACTGAGGGATGTCAGTGCATGACATTAACGTTTTACTGGCGATTTCTAAGTGGCAATAGGAAGGGTTTGCACAGTGCTAGCCCTTGGCATTAGGGTGCGGGCCGCATCGCGAGGGCGGTTTTAATCGCTTTTTATGGCTTGCCAAATGTAGGGCTTGGTGGGCCGTAGACTTAATCCGCGGTGGCATAAATTCTGGGTGATTGATGGTCGTCAGTCTGTTTACTTGAAGGAAGCAAAAAGCGCATCTATCCTGAAGCCATGAGAGCAGCAGAGACAGGGCCGTCATATTATTTCTAACTGCAAATGGCGGTAGTTATGACAAGTCAATTTTCTGTAGTAGCCGGCCAGCGGCAAGGGGGCTTTACCCTGGTAGAAATTGCCATTGTACTGGTGATTATCGGTCTGATTCTTGGGGGTGTCCTCAAGGGACAGGTCTTGATTGACAACGCCAAGTACAAAAATTTTGTCAAACAGATCGAGAGTTATCGCGGCGCTTACTTTACCTTTCAGGACAATTATCGGGGACTACCGGGGGACCTCGCGGATGTCTCTGCCCTCAATACTGCCGCTGTGGCGGGTAATGGCGATGGCAGTATCGATGGCGAGTTTTGCTCAACGAGCGAGGAGTCCTGCAATGTCTGGTCTCACCTGCGCTATGCCGGCATCATTGCCGGTGATCCGAGCGATGTCTCGATTAACTCGCCACCCAGTCACACCTATGGTGGCCTGGTGAGTTCGATTTCCACCGGCAACTGGGCCAATGGGGTTCTAGAAACGAAAGTGCTGACCCGGGGCATACCCGGTGACGTGGCCCAACGCTACGACAATGAGTTTGATGATGGCGACGCTACCAGTGGCAGTGTCGCTCGTTACGAGTCCGGAAATACTAGTACGACCTACGACTTAAACGCGAGACACGACGTCTTTATTACACTTTAGCTTTTACCGCCTCCTATGCGGGGGGTGGGGTGGTGGTGACCAGGGTTGTACACTGCTCTGGCGCGTCTCTCTAGCTCCATGTAAAAACCCAAGCCCACCAGTATCTCACCCCCCCCATTGGCTTTTGACCTCAGTCGTCATGGCAATGGGTTTGTTCCATTTCCTTAGAGTTGCCGCTGGCCATTGATGACTTGCATCAAAGCCGATTTTAGAGCCGAGGCCAGAGGTCGCTGAGGTGAAATCGATGAACTTGGCATTATAAGAAAGCCCTGGTGCGGGTTTTCTGCCCTCTTGTTGATTGCGTGATCCCTTTAGCGGGATCGAACTGGATTGCGGCGGCTCCCTGTGGCAGGGGTTCTTGCCGGGTAATTTGGCCGCCTTAATTGATTGTGGTCGAGAGTGCTGCGAGTGGCTTGTGGCTAATTGTTGATTAAGACGCTCGGTGAGTCGCCAGTGTTTAAAACTTAGAGAGACCCATGTCTCGTTATGCGCAATAAAGGCGTCGCTATGTGAACTTTGTCAAAACTGCCGCTTGCCTTGGCTTGATGACATCAATGAAGCCCTCTACCGTGGCGCTTGTTAGGTTCAAGCAGGGTCGCTAGACGAACTGGGAATAAGGTTGTTCAGCACTGTGCATTTTTGGTGTAAAAAATGAGAGTAAATGGAGTGTGTTTATGGGGCGTGAATTGAAGGCAGTACATAAGAATAAACAGTCGGGTTTTACCCTGGTTGAAATTGCCATCGTGCTGGTCATTATTGGTTTAATTCTCGGTGGTGTCCTCAAGGGACAGGTCTTGATTGACAATGCCAAGTATAAAAACTTTGTCAAACAGGTCGAGAGTTATCGCGCTGCTTACTTTACCTTTCAAGACACCTACCGGGGTCTACCAGGTGATCTTTTAGATATTTCAGCTCTCGACGCATCCGCAGAAGCGGGTAGTGGTGATGGCGTTGTTGATGGGGATGACTGTGGAACAGATGATGAAGAGGCCTGTACAGTCTGGTCCCACCTGCGCTATGCAGGCATTATTGCCGGTAATCCGGGTCTTACTGGTGCCACGGCACCGCCGACACACACCTATGGTGGCGTGGTAAGCACAATTGCGACGGGTAGCTGGGGCAACGGCATCACGGAAACGAAAGTGTATAGCAAAGGCATACCCGGCGATGTGGCTCAGCGCTACGATAATGAATTTGACGATGGTAATGCCAATACTGGCAGTGTGGCACGCATAGGCGGCGATGATGACACTTATGATTTAGCCACGACGCACGATATTACGATCAAAATTTAAGCCTTGTTAGCCCCTCTTATGGGGGGCTACTACCAGGGAAAGGCACAGAGTTTGTGCCTTTCCCACTTAGACAGTTTATAAATCCAGCCCCGCCAAAATAGTATCTACTCGATTCTTTACCTCTGCCGTCATGGCGATGGGTTTGCCCCATTCCCTTTGTGTTTCCGCTGGCCACTTATTGGTGGCGTCAAAACCCATTTTTGAACCCAGGCCGGAGACGGGTGAGGCGAAGTCGAGATAGTCGATGGGGGTGTTTTCTATCATTACCGTATCTCGTGCCGGGTCCATACGTGTGGTCATCGCCCAAATAACATCCTGCCAGTTGCGGGCATCGACATCCTCATCGGTGACGACAATAAATTTGGTGTACATAAATTGTCGCAAAAAAGACCACACGCCCATCATCACCCGCTTGGCGTGGCCGGGGTATTGCTTCTTCATAGTGACTACGGCGAAGCGATAGGAGCAGCCCTCGGGTGGCAGATAGAAGTCGACAATTTCGGGGAACTGCTTTTGTAGCAGGGGCACGAAGACTTCGTTGAGGGCAACGCCGAGAATGGCGGGCTCATCGGGTGGACGGCCGGTATAGGTGCTGTGGTAGATGGGGTCTTTGCGGTGAGTGATGCGGTCAATCGTCATTACCGGGAAGCGCTCGACCTCATTGTAATAGCCGGTGTGATCGCCAAAGGGGCCCTCGTCGGCCTCATCGTCGGGGGCGATATGGCCCTCGAGAATAAATTCGGCAGTGGCGGGGACTTGTAGATCGCTACCCAGGCACTGGGTGACGACCGTTTTCTCGCCGCGTAGCAGCCCGGCAAAGGCATATTCCGACAGCGAGTCGGGCACCGGTGTTACCGCGCCGAGAATGGTAGCGGGGTCGGCACCTAGAGCCACGGCAATGGGAAAGGGCTCGCCGGGATGGGCGGCCTGCCACTCACGAAAATCCAGCGCCCCGCCGCGCTGCGCCAACCAGCGCATTATCACGCGGTTTTTGCCGATCACCTGCATACGGTAAATGCCGAGGTTTTGCCGTTCTTTCTCCGGCCCGCGAGTGACAACCAGTGGCCAGGTAATCAGCGGTCCAGCATCTTCCGGCCAGCAGGTTTGAATCGGCAGCAGGCTCAAATCGACGGCATCGCCTTCGAGCACGATCTCCTGACAAGGCGCTTTTTTGGTGACCTTGACCGGCATATTGAGCACCGGCTTGAAGGATTCGCGTTTGTCCCACAGGTCTTTAATGCCTTTCGGTGGCTCGGGTTCCTTTAAAAAGGCCAGTAACTCGCCCACTTCGCGCAGTGCTTCGACTTTCTCCTGGCCCATGCCCAGAGCGACGCGCTCGGGGGTGCCGAATAAATTCGCCAGTACCGGCGTGGTGAAACCTTTGGGGTTTTCAAACAGCAGCGCGGGGCCACCAGCCTTGAGTACCCGGTCGCAAATTTCGGTCATCTCAAGGTTGGGGTCAACCTCAACGCTGATGCGCTTCAATTCGCCGCGTTTTTCAAGAAAGGCGATAAAGTCGCGCAGGTCGGTATATTTCATTGGGGGGTTTCCTTACAGGCTATGATCGCGACTTCTAATATCGAATGGGGTAGGCTAGGGGCTAAATAATAACAAATTGCAGAACTCCATCACTATGCAGCCACAACAAGTTTTTCGGGCTTATGGGCCAGCCATAACTGTCGAGGACGACGCCCAACGCCGACGTTTTTGCAGCCAGTGCGGCGCGCTCTGTGTTAGCGAAATTGTGGAAGGTGGTATTCGGGCAACCTGCACGGCATGTCAGGCAGTGCAGTACAAAAATCCTCAGCCAGCCATTGCGGTGTTAATTGTCGATGGTCAGCGCTTTGTCCTCGGTAAGCGCATTTCCAAAAGTTTGGGTCACGGACAGTGGTGCTTGCCCTGTGGCTATGTTGAGTTTCATGAAGATTATCTCAGTGCCGCCGTGCGCGAGGTGAAAGAAGAGACCACGCTGGATATTCGCGTGCAATCCATTATTAGTGTCGTTACCAATTATTTGTCGCCGAATATCCACTCACTGGTGACCGTACTACTGGCGGAAGTTATCGGCGGCGAGTTACAGGCTGCCGATGGCATGGAAGAGGTGGCCTGGTTTCCCTATACCGGGGAATTTCCGGAAATGGCTTTCGAGGCCGACACCCACATTATCAGCCGCTATTTTGAAACGGATTTGCCGGGTGCGCCGGTTGATGTGAATTTCGCCAGTGCCCAAAAAACAGATCATTAAAACAGGAAACAATCATGGACAGATTTCAATTAGGTAACAGTGAACTGCGTATTTCACGCCTCGGGCTCGGCTGCATGGGTATGTCAGAATTTTACGGTAGCAGTGACGAGAAAGAATCAATTGAGACCTTGCACGGCGCTCTCGATCTGGGTGTTAACTTTTTTGATAGCGCCGATATGTACGGCAGTGGCCACAATGAGGAGCTCATCGGCCGCGCTTTTAAGGGCAAATGGGACAAGGTGGTGCTGGCGACAAAGTTCGGATTTTTGCGCGATGCCGACGGCGGTTGGAAGGGACTGGATTGTAGTCCTGCCTATATAAAGACGGCCTGTGAAGCGAGTTTGAAACGTTTAAATACCGATGTGATCGACCTTTACTACGCCCATCGCATCGACCCCAATGTGCCTGTTGAAGATACCGTCGGTGCGATGAAAGACCTGGTCGATGCCGGCAAGGTGCGTTATATCGGTCTTAGTGAGGCCAGCCCTGAAGAATTACAGCGCGCCAGTAAGGTGCACACTATTACTGCTCTACAAACAGAATACTCACTGTGGAGTCGCGATGTTGAAGGCGATATTCTCGCCACTTGCCGCGAACTGGGTATAGGCTTTGTACCCTATAGCCCACTGGGCCGAGGTTTTTTAACTGGTGCTATTCAGTCGCGGGATAGTTTAGAAGCCAGTGATTTTCGCCTCGCGAGTCCGCGCTTTCAGGAAGAGGCTTTAGAGGAAAATAAAAAGTTCATTGCGCTAGTCGAAGCAATTGGCAAAGACAAAGGTATTACACCTGCACAGGTTGCATTGGCCTGGGTGCTCAATCAGGGCGAGGCGATATTCCCTATTCCGGGCACACGAAAAATTTCGCGTCTGAAAGAAAACCTTGCGGCTCTGGAGCTTAGTTTTACAGCCGCTGAACTAGCAGATATTCGCGCCAAACTACCCACCGCCACAGGCGAGAGATATTAATTTTGGGACAGTAAATGGAAGCAGTCAATAGCGTTATCACTCATAAAGACAAGCAGGGTATCGGCCGTATTACGATTAATCGCCCCGAGGCTTACAACGCCTTGTCCCTGGCTTGTATGCGCTCTTTGATTGCTGCCTTCAAGTTATTATCGGCCGATGATGGAGTGAGAGTGATTGTGCTGGATGGCGCGGGTAAGGGTTTTTGTGCCGGTCATGATTTGGCAGAAATGCGTAGTGATTCTAGTCGGGAATTTCAGCAACTGACTTTTAGCACGTGTGCTAACTTAATGCTGTCGATTGTCCAGTCGCCAAAACCGGTGATTGCCAAGGTCCATGGCGTGGCAACGGCGGCGGGTTGTCAGCTGGTGGCCAGTTGTGATTTGGCGGTCGCTGAGGAAACGACGCGCTTCGCCACACCGGGGGTTAATTTAGGTTTGTTTTGTTCGACACCGATGGTCGCTCTATCGCGCAATGTGTCGCCAAAGCATGCCATGGAGATGCTCTTGCTCGGTGATTTTATTTCCGCTCAGCGCGCCTATGAAATGGGTTTTATTAATTTTCTGGCAGCGGTCGATGAGCTTGAAAAAACGGTCGATACTCTGGCGCAAAAGATAGCCAGTAAATCAGCGCTGACCTTAAAAATAGGTAAGCACGCCTTTTATCAGCAGCTTGATAAAGGCTTGATTGATGCTTATGACTATTGTGGGCAGGTGATGGTGGAAAATATGATGGCCAAAGATGCCCAGGAAGGTATTGATGCTTTTATAGAAAAGCGTGCGCCACACTGGCGGGATGAATAGCTTTGCGCTTATTACTTGAACTCAGGCTGAATTCAAGATTGATTAAAATATCTGGGGGTATGTGTGGCACTTAAGCCAACCATTTTTAAATTTAAAATTTCATTATCCGATCTCAATCGCCATTATTATGACACGCTCAATTTAACCGTTGCCCAGCATCCCTCTGAAACACCCGAGCGGATGATGGTGCGAGTCCTGGCCTTTTGTCTGAATGCCGAAGAGCATTTAACCTTTACCCAGGGACTCAGCGCCATTGATGAACCCGACATTTGGAGACACACCCTCGACGGGCAATTAGCCCTGTGGATCGATGTGGGCGAGCCCGCTGCCGATAGAATAAAAAAGGCGACACGGCTAGCGCAAACCGTCAAGGTGTACAGTTTTAATACCAAATCAAATGCTTGGTGGGCACAGGGTGATGCGCAATTTAAAAAGCTTGCGGTAGCGGTGATTCAATTTGACTGGGAGCAGATAGAGGCGCTTACATTACTGTTGCAACGTACGATGGATTTGTCGATTACCATCACCGGTGACTCCGCATACATAGCAGCAGAATCGGGGGAGTGTGAAGTGGAATGGCAGGTGCTGCAGTAAATGATTAGTGTAAAGCAATAAGAATAGGGAGTAGAAAATGGATCACCCAACACAGGTCGCTCGCATCAAAAAGGCCTTTGAATATATTGATGCTGGTGAGACGGTGACCACCCCTGGCGTCAAGCGTGCCCCGGTGGCAGCCTATACCGACAAGCAGTGGCTGGATCGTGAGCTGGCGAATATCTTTAAGAACTACCCGTTGTTTATGGGTTTGTCTCGCGTTATTGCCGAGCCGGGTGACTACCTGACTATGGAACACGGCACTTTGCCGATCTTATTGGTGCGCGGAGACGACGGCGTCGCCAGAGCCTTTATTAATATGTGCAGTCATCGAGGTGCCCCGGTGGCCCGTGGCTGTGGTCGTGCTGCCAGTTTTACCTGCCGCTATCACGCCTGGACCTATGGTCGCGCGGGTGATTTGAAAGTTATTCCTGATCAACGCAACTTCCCCGGCGTTGAACGACAAAACCACGGGCTTACTCCCCTGCCCCTGGTGGAAAGACACGGCATGATTTGGGTGCAGCCCGACCCGAAAGCGGAGATCAATCTCGATCAGCACCTCGCCAGTATGCAAGGTGAGCTGGCGGGCTACGACCTGCAAAATTATGTGCACTACCAAAGCCGGGTGTTACACCGGGATATTAACTGGAAGATGCCGATTGATACTTTTTTAGAACCCTATCATTTTGCCTCACTGCACAAAGATACGGTCGGCCCGATATTTTTCGGAAATCTCTGTTTGTTTGAAGGCCACGGTTTACACCACTGGATGGCGGTGATGCGAAAAAGCATCGAAAGCCTGCGAGACAAGCCCGAGGCCGAATGGGATTTTATTAAACACACGGCCATTTCGTATCAGTTATTCCCCAATACCATTTTTACGATGCAGGCCGGTCACGTCGAAACCTGGCGCATTTTCCCGGTGAATAATCGCGTGGACCAATGCGTTATTTATTTTGACTGCTACGTGCCAGAGCCGGTGACCACTGACAAAGCGAAAAAATATTGGGATAAAAATATCGATCTGGCACTGCGCACCGTTGACGGTGAAGATATTATGATTCAACAGGAAATGGAGAGAAACTATCTTTCCGGTGCCATGCAAGAAATTCTTATCGGCCAGAACGAACCGGCCCTGGCCCACTTTCATCAATCCCTTGAGCGGGCGATGGCTGAGCAATAGAAAAAAGCCCGCAGAGCTAAAAGTGAATTCTGGCGGATAAATTATGGCTGGCATTATTTTAGAATCGACCATTCGTTGCCCGGCCTGCGGCCACAGCAAAACAGAAATCATGCCCACCAATGCCTGCCAGTGGTTCTACGAGTGCGAGGCTTGTCAGCAACTGCTCTCGCCACTGCCCGGCGATTGCTGTGTCTTCTGTTCCTATGCCAACGTGAAGTGCCCGCCGATTCAACAGGGCGACAGTTGTTGCGATAGCCCTTAAGTGCTTGTTGGGTAGGCTTAAAAGGCCTCTTGCGCCCGAAGTGGCAACTGCTACACTCGAGATTAAATAATATTAGCGCCCTCGCCATTGCGCGAAGGTGAATTTTTAGTCGGAGTTTGGTTTTGCCCAGGCTTTTATCAAGGAATTTACAGAATGAATTTAGACGGTAAATCAGCCATCGTCACCGGCGGTGGCCGGGGTATTGGTCGTGAAATTGCGTTAGTGCTAGCCCAGCAGGGGGCGCGGGTGGTGGTTGCCGACCCCGGTGCCGACCGCGGTGGCAGGGGGGGTGAAGAAGCGCCGGCCAATCAGGTGGTCGCCGAAATTGAAGCGGCCGGTGGGCAGGCAGTTTCTGCCCTGGCTCCGGTGGATGACTACGACGCGGCGGCCGGTATTATCGGCACCTGTGTCGAGGCCTTTGGTTCCGTCGACATGGTGGTTAACTGTGCGGGTGTGCTGCGCGAACGGATGATCTGGAATCTCAGTGAAGATGACTGGGACACGGTGATTCGTGTACACCTCAAGGGTCACTACAATATGTGCCATCACGCCGCCAAGGTGATGCGCGGTCAGCGCTTTGGTCGGATCGTCAATTTTGCCTCCGACGCCTGGCGCGGCAGTGTCGGCCAGTCCAACTACGCAGCGGCCAAGGGTGGCATCGTCAGTTTTACTCGCTCATTGGCAAGGGAGTTAGGTCGCTACGGTGTTACCGCCAATGCGATTTGCCCCATTGCCGCGACCCGCATGACACTCGACCAGGGTGTTATCGACGGTATGAAAAAACGCCTCGATGCCGGTTTGATCAGTCAGGATCGCTACGACTCATTAATGGCGATGCCTGGGCCAGAGTTTGTCGCGCCCATGGTTGCCTATCTCGGCACCGATGCGGCAGCCGATGTGAATGGCCAGATCTTTCATGTCGAGCGTGGTCGGGTGTCTGTCTATTGCGAGCCGGTGGAAGAAAAAATGCTCTTGAAAACCGACAACGATGGTCAGTTCACCGTGGAAGATTTGATGGCTTCGGTACCGGGCTCGCTGATGGTTGGGCGACCCAACCCAGCACCGGCTGAGCAAGAGGACTAAGACTATTTACACAGATAGAAGGGGTGCAGTCAGTGCCGTCTGAATTAAGCGTCTGCGTCACTGGCGCCTCGGGTTTTATCGCCGGACAAACCATTCGCGAGTTACTTGCCAATGGTTTTAAGGTCAGGGGTACGGTGCGCGGTGATATCGGCGATAGTCAGTACGCCTATCTCAAACAACTGCCCGGTGCTGCCGAAAGTCTCGAATTGGTGCCGGGTGATCTCACTCAGCCCGGTTCTTTCGACACCGCCATTGCGGGCTGTGATTATGTGATTCACGCCGCCAGCCCCTATTTACTCGAGACGAAAAATCCACAACAGGAAATGGTTGATCCGGCGGTGAATGGTACCCTCGACGTTCTGCGTGCCTGTGCCCATGCCTCCAGCGTAAAACGCGTTGTATTAACCTCATCCCTCGCGGCGATAACCGATGAGCCCGATGACCAATACGTTTTTACCGAAACCGACTGGAACAGTAAATCCTCCCTGGCTCGCAACCCCTACTTTTATTCCAAGGCACTGGCCGAACAGGCCGCCTGGGCTTTTATGCGGGAGCAAGCACGGGGCTTTGATTTAGTCGCCTTAAATCCCTGTATGGTGATTGGCGAGGCCGTCGGCTCGGGTTTGAACAGCAGCAACCAGGTGATTCGTGACCTGCTCAGTGGCACCTACCCCGGGGTGATGGCGCTGAATTTTTGCATGGTTGATGTTTGCGATGTGGCCCGCGCTCATGTGCTGGCACTGGATAAAGAGGATGCCGAGGG
>MAAC01006751.1_pt1 | contig 15914 bp, 18 predicted proteins | sample 1115981 | NCBI WGS metagenome assembly MAAC01 (sample SAMN04961126, study PRJNA320927) | seawater metagenome | isolation source: sample BD02T64 sea water enriched with oil for 64 days | place: USA:Gulf of Mexico | collected 2013-07-27 | reverse complement strand
GCTTAATTTGTTTGATAAACGTGACCTGATGGCGCTGTTAAGGGGGGATCCGCCTGATGACGGGTTACCTGATACTAATCAAATGAACCTCATATGAAAGTTAACGGGACAGCAGTGATAATATGTAATTCATTATATTTAGCAAGTTTCGGGTCGAACTAAGGAAACTGTGCGCTTATAGTCGTTAAATCACAGACATAAATAGGGATCTAATGATGAATAATTTGAAGAATAAAGTTGCGATTGTTACTGGTGCCAGCTCAGGGATTGGCTATGCGACAGCAAAACTGTTTGCTCAAGAAGGAGCTAAAGTTATTGTTGCTGCGCGAAGACAGCAAGAACTTGATACGCTTGTCCAAGAAATCACACAAGCAGGTGGGGAGGCAAGGGCATTAGCTGGTGATATAACAAGAGAGGATCATGCAAAAGCACTTGTTGATCTTGCTATACAAGAATTTGGAGGGCTTCATATAGGCTTCAATAACGCAGGCACATTAGGCGTGTCCGGCCCTACACCTGAAATCACCCTTGATGCGTGGAGTGACACAATAAACACCAACTTAAATAGTGCTTTTTTGGGTGCTAAATATCAAATACCGGCCATGTTGAAATCTGGCGGCTCTCTTATCTTTACTTCATCTTTTGTTGGTTACACTGTCGGTATGCCACAAAAGGCAGCATATGCGGCAAGTAAAGCCGGTGTAATTGGCCTGACTAAGGCACTGGCTAGTGAGTTTGGGGAAAATTCAATACGGGTAAATGCCTTAGTGCCAGGCGGCACTGATACACCAATGGCAGAAGAATTTGGAACCTCACCGGAAGTAGTTGAATTCGTAAAGAAAATGCATGCCCTAAAACGTACAGCCAGACCAGAGGAAATCGCAAAATCTGCATTGTACCTTGCCTCAGATGCATCAAGCTTTACAACAGGCCCGGCTATGCTGGTTGGTGGTGGCGTATCCATTAGCAAAACATAAACACACACCGAACTAAAGCGCCCCTTAAAAAGAGGTAATAATGGTTGAAAACGAACATATAAATTATGGGCGTATTGCCGCTGCAATCGACTATATGAAATTGCATTTCAAAGAACAGCCTTCCTTGAATGAAGTAGCTGGAGTGGTTGGGTTGAGTCCTTTTCATTTCCAGCGATTATTCACACAATGGGCAGGTGTTAGCCCCAAAAAGTTCATTCAGTATCTAGGTCTTGAATACGCCAAGAAATTGTTACAAGAAGAGCAGTCAACATTGCTTAATACGGCGTATGAGACGGGGTTATCTGGAACGAGCCGGTTGCACGACTTGTTTATCAACATTGAGGGGATGACACCTGGAGAATACAAAAACGGAGGCGAAAACCTTGTTATAAATTACTGCTTTGCAGAAAGTCCCTTTGGAAAAATAATTGTGGCATCCACGAGCAAAGGTATTTGCCATATGTTTTTTGAAGAAAATGAACAACAAGCTTTGTTCGACCTTAAATCCCGCTTCCCGAATGCTGAGTATCATCAGGTCGTGGACAAGATTCAACAAAGCGCCCTTTTCATTTTTCAAAAAGACTGGAAACAACTTGACCAGATAAAACTGCATCTAACCGGCACAGACTTTCAATTGAAGGTGTGGGAGACCTTGCTAAAAATCCCACTGGGAGGGCTATCTACTTATGGCGCTGTTGCTAAAGACATTGATCGGCCAAAAGCGTCGAGAGCTGTTGGCACCGCTATCGGTAGTAACCCTGTAGCGTTTCTTATTCCATGCCATAGAGTCATTCAGTCCAGTGGGCACCTTGGCGGTTATATGTGGGGAGAAACCAGAAAGTCGGCCATTATTGGCTGGGAAGCATCGAAAGTGACGGATTAACGGATGAAAGATATTGCTGAAAAAATAAACGTATTAGATTGGAAACGTGTAACTGAACAACTGCATAAAAATGGATATGTAATTGCCCCTGGCTTTTTGTCAGAAATGCACTGCAAGCGCCTTATTGAAATGTATAGCGATATTGGTATTTATCGAAAAACAGTTGTTATGGAACGATATCGTTTTGGTCTGGGTGAATACAAATACTTTCAATACCCATTGCCAGATATTGTTCAGACAATGAGAGAAAACCTCTATCCACATTTGGCTCCCATTGCCAATTTATGGATGCATATGTTAGGGATCAACAAGTCATTCCCTGAGACACTTCAGGAGTTATATGTGGAATGCCGTGCAAATAATCAGTTAAAACCTACTCCATTACTATTAAAGTATGGAACGGGTGGATTTAATACATTACATCAAGATTTATACGGTGAAGTTTACTTTCCTCTTCAAGCCATATTTATGCTTAATCAACCAAATATTGAATATACGGGTGGAGAATTAGTACTGACGCAACAAACACCGAGAGCACAATCTAAAGCTATCGTGCTCACTCCTCAAAGAGGAGATATGGTTATTCTGGCCACTCATTTTAAGCCTGCCAAAGGGGCCAGAGGTTATCACCGGGTCAATATGAAACATGGCGTAAGTGAAGTCCATAATGGTGATCGTCACACATTAGGTGTTATTTTTCACGATGCGCTGAGTTAATTAGGGCAGAATTTACTCATGATACCACATAGTGATATAACCACTCGAGAGCTGATAAAACAGATAAAGCACAAAAGGATCTGCTTTGGTGGAAATCGAAGACTAAAAATATACGGAACATTAAAATGCTCCACAGGAAAAAGAATGAAGCGGGAAAATCGTGTGTTTTTCTCCTCGGAAGTAGAAGCTAATAATCAAGGTTATAGACCTTGTGGGCATTGTATGAAAAGTGAATATAAGAAATGGACTTATTCAGTCAACTAGAAGACAAACCACCAAATATTCTACACAGAGATGGCACCGTCAATTATTACGGTACATTACTGCATCACTCAGATGCCAATGCATATCTAGCTTATTTTTTAGATAAAATTGATTGGCGACATGATGAGGCAATAATTTTTGGAAAGCGTATTACCACTAAGAGAAAAGTTGCTTGGCATGCTGAGAGGCCTTTTGAGTACACCTATTCTAAAACCACCAAAACAGCTTTGCCATGGACTGAAGAGCTATCTTATCTAAAAGGTATGGTGGAAAAAGAAACGGGAGAGACTTTTAATTCCTGCTTGCTCAATTTATATCATAATGGTGACGAAGGTATGGCGTGGCATAGTGATGGCGAAAAGGATTTAGAAAAGAATGGAGCCATTGCTTCCTTGAGCTTTGGTGCAGAACGAAAATTCTCTTTTAAGCATAAAAAAACTAAAGAGACCGCTTCTCTCTTCTTGCAGCATGGCAGCTTACTGATCATGAAAGGCACAACACAAACCTATTGGTTGCATCGTTTACCGCCAACGAAAACAACAACCCAGCCTAGGGTGAACCTAACATTCAGGACAATTGTTTGTTAGCCTCGACCTCCTAAATCGTAGTTCTATAAGACGACCTCTTTATGACACGAGGGGGGGTTGAGTTCTCTAGTGTATTAAGTATGTAACTTTATTACTCAGTATGAGACTTTAATACATGGTATGGATCTTTATTACTCGACGACATCGACAACATTCACAAAAAAACCCCCCATAGCAATCATCAGATACTCAATAAAATTGTCGATAAACTCTCTGAATCATTAGAAACCATATGAGTAAAACGTTAGATTGTGAACGGCTAGAAATATTTCTTTAACCGCTCAAAACTAATACGAACCGCCAAAGCCAAGGCGATGGCAAACGGAAAAATGACAATGACCGGATTCACGCTGTACGGCAAACTGATATAAACCACACAGGCAAGAACAAAGGCTGGGGTAATGGATTTTTTGGCCAGATTGAACACATTGCTGCTTTCCCGTCCTCCTCCCCAGCGCCGAAGATCCCGCTCGACCAAGCCATCAACAGCGCCGACGACGCCTGCAAATAAAAAAATAGGTAGCGAGAAAAATATCAACGCTAAACGAACCACAAAAGTTTGTGCCACGTAATTGGCAGCCTGCCAATAATCCTGATAGCGGTCAGACAATCCGTGAATCCACTTCTGAATAGCGTCCACGCTACCCATCGATACCTTGGATATGGGTGTTCCGGTACTTAGCGTAGTTAACCATGATTGTTGTGCTATCCAGTTTACCGCTGTCGCTGTCGCGCTAATGACTTGACCTTTGATAACCAGTGATTCGTTCTTCAATGACTGATTCAGATAGCGCTGATCCATAGCGAGTACGGTTTTAGCGTGATTCGAACCTTGTTCTGCCCAAAGCCGGTTGATGCCAATCCACTCGATGATAATTGAAAGCAATAAACTAATGATCAACCATGCAGCTAATTGCACTGTAGCCGATAATAATTTGCCGATTAAGCCCAGTTCTTTTCTTCTGGGTACGGGGGTTTGTTGCTGTTTTGGCATTACTTAGACTGCCCCTTTCGATGAGTAGTTACCAGCCCTGAAATTGCGACTATGACCTATCGACGATGGTAGCTCGGCCAATCCATCACCGAGCTGTAGTTCTGCCGCATTTGATGCAGCATACTGCCCAAGTCATCGGGCAGTTCCTGATCATCAACTTTGGAGGGCATGGGGATACGAATTTTCCACAGCTCGCTGCCTCTGAGTAATACAAAGGCTTGGCCTTTGGGCAGTGCAACAATATCAGCCGGTGAGATCATCGGCACTCGGCTGACGCTGATACGATCTTCATTGTTCGAGGTAAAACCAAAGCTACCATTGGCCTCGGTGCCATCAATCACACCGGACACTGCCATTATTTCACTGACACTGACTTCGGGTAATTGCTTGGTAAACATTTCACAGGTCGAAATTTCTTTCACGCCCATAATAATCATGGTGCCGATATTGCCCGCGATCTGCCCCGCTTTCGCTTCACTGCCGAGTTCGGCAATGGGGTCACTCCAGGTTTGGGTATAAAGATTCAGTTCATATCCCGCGCCCCCGCTTTTATTAATCAGGGTTTTAAATTGCGGCCCAATTAAATCGGAAAATTCATCCCCGTGAATCACCACAGTGGGTGCTTTTTGTTTTTTGGACGGCTGACCATTCGCCCCTTCTTTGCCAATACCGTGTTTGTAAATATGGCCTGCTAGGCTGGTTAAATCACTGAACATGGAGGCACCCACCGCACTGGCCACTTCTGCGTCGGTCAACGCATCCAGGCCGACATAGACCACGGCTTCTGTACGAATAGCCTCCGCCCATTCCAATTGTGGTCGGGAATCTTCCATATCATGAACATCAGGGGCTAGAATGGCGTTGATTTTACCGGTGGTGAGTTTTTCTAAAAACGGCTTGGCCGCAATGGTGATCTTCTGAAAATATTCACGGTCGTAGCGAAACACCGAAACAAGCCCTTCTAGCACTTGATCTAACTCACCCTGAGTTTTCAGGTATCTCACCAAGGCAATAGCATCGGGGTCTTTACCCTGTTCGACGCGGGGCAGTGATTTAACATTCATGGCATCACGCACCGCCTCTAACTCATCCTCCCAACTTTCACTGCCATGCTCGTTTAACCAGTGCCTTCCATACTGGATCAACAAGGGGTCAATATCACTCAGGTAGCGGCGAATTTTGGGGAAGTCAGGTTTAATGTCCAGTGCATCCAAGGCGACCGAAATAATATTGACAAACAGCCAGATAAATTCTTTAAAAGCCGCTGCATCCCCCTCTGACGGTAATTGACTGGCAATACGGCTAGCGACCTCAGTAATACGGGAAAATGAACCAATAGCGTTGTAGCGGGCGCTTAGTTCTGGGTAGCCCAAGTGAAAGACAATAAGTTTGCGGCCTGCTCGTTGAGTTTCGATATAAATACGCTTTAAATAATCCGCATCGCCTTTAGGGTCGAGCACGATCACGCAGTTATTACCCCGTCGGATATCTTGGGTGGTTAGAATTTCCGCCAACCGTGTTTTACCGTGGCGGGTACGGGCAACCACCACCATATGCCCTACCCGATCACTCAGCGGCATTACCGCATTGGTTTCCGCCCCGATCCCGACACCGTGTATCACGGCATCGCCCCCCACCGCCGGTGGTGGACGAACGGGATTCAGGGCGGAATCTGTCGCCGTCCATTGCATTAACTTTTTTAGACCCAGAGTATGCTCCCAATCCAGCTCCTTTCGGCGTATCCACTGCGACAAGGCACTCACTTGCAGGTAACGTTCAGCTCGTTTATCACGCGCTGCATACAGCCGTTCCGTGTGGGTTTGATTCCATCGAAAACCACGACCTAAAAATAGTACCGATTGACTGATGGGTATTTTAGTCGCCGATAACACATAACGGGGCGTACGTTTAAGATGGCGCTGGTAGCGTAATACTCGCCACGCCTGACAGCCTCGCCATAACCCCAAACCACTCAGACAAGCGGCGCTGAACAGCGCAACGGTGGGTGTCATCATCATGATGTGTGGTGCTTTCAATACCACCCCAGCAGAACACAGTGCCACCGCTGCCGAAGCCAGCTCGACCGGAGGCCGTAACAGCACTTCAACTTCGTAGCGATCCGTCACTGCTCCCACCCCTGATTCGACAGCAGTATGGGGTAATGTGTTAAGCCCAACCCAGCCGCAAAACCCTCTGCCGAGGCAGGCACTAAACGTAAGCCTTGAGCGAGAATAAGCATTGCTTCAATATCCTTTTTGTCCTTAGCCTGAATCAATAAACCAACCGCACCTAATTCCATCAATTGCTCACGCCTTTCGATTAACCATTTTTTTGAGCGCGAATCAGAACCCACTAGAAAGAGTGGCTGTTGCAAATAACGTAATGCTTTGGGGCTGGCCGTTACTACCCCCGGCGACAGGGAAGGTGTTGTGATTGGCAAAACATAGGCCGATAATTTTTGTTTGTTTAAGAGGACGGATTGGCGCGATTGTTTAGTGTTTTCCTGCTCAAACCGTTGGGGTAAATACCCGCTGATGGGTTGGGTATTACCCGAATCATAAATAACGGTTAAGGCTTCGCTGACAGGAATAACCGTCAGTAACATGGCAATTATGAATAGTTGATTTAATAAACCCTGGCTTACGTTTATCATCAAAACGCCACCGTCCAATTTTTCCTGACTTTGGCGCGATAGTGCTTGGCGCTTTCAAGGGATTGTGGGTCTTGTCCCGGATCGTGATAACGCCCGACTGCTTGCCACCAATCCTGTGTGTTTTCAAATTGCTCCCGCAAAATGGCAGCGCCTGCTTTTAAGTTTTGTAACGGTATCAGGGCTTGTTCTGCATCCGTGAACCGCTGCTGCTGCCAACGCCAACTGATTTGCATTAGTCCAATGTCAATAGAGCGTTGTTGTTGAATGGCTTGATGGATATGCCGTAACGCTTCGCTTTTCGACTGACAATAAACGCTACGCCCTTCAATATTTAATGCCCAGGGCCAAGGCAATGCTGATGCGTCATAACGCCGCCCACTTTCAGTTAAGGCAACTGCATAAAGAATATCAACCGGCACCCGATAGGCTTTCGCCACAACATGGTAGGCAACAGGTAGTGATTCCAATGCCGCTTCGTTAACGGGTTGCATGACAACCAATCCGGCCAGGCATTGATAAAGACAGTAAGATTTCATAAACCTAAATCCTCCGTTTTTAGTTGGAAAAACTGTTGATTGCGCTTTAAAAAAACAGGAACCGTTGCATGATTGACGTTTGAGGATCGGCTATTCAAACGATGGTATAAACCTTCATCACGGTTTAGCGTCAGTGTTTGTTTATTTAGCCATTCGGTTTGTATGCCCTGTTCTTTTGCCCACCCGCTTACCGTTGCATCATCCTTGGCATCGCGTACATAAATATCGACACCGCTGTTTTTTAATCCTGACAATAAGCTCATCAACCGGCGAATGGTGGCAAAACACTCCTTGCAAGAATCAGCGACAAACACCAGCAAACGATCACCCTCAACAAAGCGCCGTTGCGCTAACTTTTTAGCCGCTTTGGAAGCTGATTTTTGTTGTTGGTGCGCGTAGTAAGGCGCTAACAAGCGCTGATCCAACACGCCTACATTGGGGTATAAGCGCTCAAAGGCAGCACGGTAAGCTTTTTGGAAATGCAGTACCCGCTCGGTTAATTCAAATTCCTGCTGTGCGTAACGCTCGGCATAGCGTTGTGATTGCTGTTGGGTGTCAGCGAACATACCCAAGGCCATTAAAGGGTCAATCGTAGGGTTCCATTTACCCAATGGCCCACGGATTAAATCAAGGTATCGTTGGTACTCGCTAATATCCAGCGTCCAACGTGCAGCATCCTGCTGAATGATCTGTGTTTGCGACACCGGGGTTTCTCGCACGGGGGTTTGTGGAGTGGTTTTTTGATTCTCGGCTGCTTCAGAATAACTAACACTGACCAGCGCCACTATCCCAATCAATAAAACAATAAGACTCACAAATTGATTTCTAACTTTCATGGCATCACCTTTTTTCAAGCCATAAACGGTGATGTTTATCCACGATTCTACTGGCCGAACTCGTCGATAGAGTGGTAGGGTTTTGAAGTGTGAGATTCAACATCACACCTTTTTTTAGGGCATTCATATTGTTAAGAAAAGCATTGGGATTGGCTTGAAACACTTGCACCATACGTTGATCTAATGTCATCCCCTTCAAGCCAGAAACCGTGACAATGCCGCTGAGACTTTCCCCTTTATTTACCGGCCCATAGTGGCTCACTGTTTCTTTTTTCTGCGTCCAATTTTTTACGGCTTGTTTAATCTCTGCCTCGCTAACAAACTGCTTGTAGTCTTTTTTCAAGGCGTAGGAAACGATTCGTGTGACTGGGTTAATCGTCACCTCAAAACTTTCGCCACCTAGCAGCTTAAGCGCGTCAAGAAGTGTGATCGGGTCAAGTGTTCGGTGAGGATCAGGTAACGCCAGCGACAATAAAAGCGCTTGCTCAGGCAATGCCTCCTCCGTGTTGAGCAATCGTAAACCGTAGGGGTGGAGCAGATACGCCAGCGCCTCCCCTATGGTTTCTAGCTGTTTGGGGATATGAATTGAGATAATAGATTCCAGTAAATTGAGCTGTACTGGTGTTGCCCCCACCTGCACCGACACATAGCGGCTTTCTGGTATCACCGAGCTGATTTCCGCTGCCAGTGAGAGTGATGAGACACCCAACACCATCAGCGTGGTTAGGGTTAATGGTTTTCGTTTCATCCTATTTTACCCATCGAATAATTAATCTGAATCGACAGGCTAACGGAACCGAATTAGTTTATGGGGTAACAATGGTTCGGACGACAAAGACCGTTAAGTGGTAGTTTTTTTAAAAAAATAACACAGGCCTAACCGGAGTCAGGCCTGTGTTGGGGGTTACTGGGCAAAAGCCAGTTGATTTAAAGGTTGTAGTCGAATAGCCGATAGTGGCTCCCAGTGCTTAAGTACCACGAGGGTTTCCCACCGTACGCTTGTTACACCTATCATCGACGTGTCTGTCAACTGAGCTTGCAGCTTGAGTAATAATGCTCTGATGCTATAACTCTCCGAGATCGTACCTTCGGCATGAATCCGGAGCGTTTGGCCTTCGAGCGAAATATCCATATAACCCGTATCAACAAACTCTGTTTCTTTTAGCATATTCAAAACAGAACCTAATACGACTTTATCGGCATCCGCTTTCAGCTTGACTGCACCGCGCATTTCCAGATACTCCATGATCTTTCTCCTCATCATCAAAATAAAAAAGAGAAAGACATCCCAACGGAAAATCATTTCTCCCGCTGGGGTGGTAGCAACCGGTAACACTAAGACGGAGGTCTGGTGTGTTATAGGTCGTACCGTTCAAATGACAGGCTGCGACCTGTCGGGTGCTATTGAAACTGCAATAGCCACAGTGAATTTTTACTATCCGGGTGACTTCATTACCTGCCTAAATACACCGCAGTAATTTGTTCGCGCTCGTGACCCAGCTCCTGCGAGATGGCAAAGCGAGCCACCCTGTCATTGAGGCGCTCGTTTTCTTCCAGCTCTTTATGGCTTGGCCCACCGCAGGCGGGCGCAGGCCAGCCGGTCAATTCTCGATAGCGTTCCTGGGCATAACGATGACGCAAGCCGTGTAATTTGGACAAACCCGCAGTATCGGTTAATTTTTCGTACAAGCGGAGTTGTTGCACGTACATCAGGTGGGAGGGAATCAGCGAGCCTTTACCCGCAATAAGGTGCGCACGTTTCACAAGTTCACGTTGCTCATCCGTTCTAATCGGAATATCACGCGCTTTGCCCCCTTTGCACCAGCTTGATTTAAGATGGATATAACTGCCTTTATCCGCGTAGTCCGGGCTGAATTTAATCGCCTCTTCACGGCGAAGGCCAAACGCTTTTTGTAATTCAAGGCTGATTTTTATATGTGGGTCAGTGATTTTTTCTAATAGCTCAGAATCGAGATCACGGGCTTTGGAGATATTGGTCACAAACACTCGTTCGGCAATACCGTAGTAGGCGTTATCTTTAGCAACCACATTTTGTTTACCGATTTTTTCAGCCCACCAGCGCAATATAGATAGCCTATTTTTTATCGTACCCGATGAAAGCCCTTCTTCCAGATAGTGCGCGACCAGCGCATCAATATGCTTGGGTTTGAGTGATTTTGCTTCCATACGACGATAGCCCAACTTAAATAATTGGTTAGCCATCGCTTGTAATAACAGTTGGCGGTCAGCCTGGGTGTTGTGGCTTCCATCGGGATTGCGTGTACACAAATTTTTAAGCTGATAGTTAAGTTCTTTCATTGCGCGCCCTCTTGTTGATAGGGCTTATTTCAGCAATGTGCTGGCCTTTTTGCTACGAACAATGGTACAAGCACGAAGGAACATTAGAGGGGATATTTACAATAAACTCAGCGAGTTTTTTGAATGTTTTCCAATATGAAAATAAAATTAGCTGTAAATATAACGGGGAATATTAGGCCAAAAAATCAACGATAAGTCACTCGGTAGAAACGATAATACAAAAGGAGATTTCAGCCAACTTTGTCCGGCACCTTATTTGTCACCGACCGGTCTACACAGTCACCGGCTTTAGGTGCGTCTGGTTATATCAGACAGGCGACCGGTCAGACCGGTCGTATTTACCTATCCGCATACTCCGCAACCTTATGTTTTTATAATGGTTTTATCGGAATAATGGAAATTCATTCCTCAAAAGCTGTTGGCCTCTGTTGTGGTGTCTCTCTCTGCATTAAGGTCAGGTTTCTTTAATGTTTCGGGTGATTGAATGACCGTTTAGCACAGTCACTAGCTTTTTACGCACTAGTTGAACCGGTTGCATAACCGGTCAGAACAGTCGCATGAGCTGAGAAACATAATGGTGTTGATACGTTTGGTTAGTGTTAATGACTGTCTATTGGCTTTAACCAATAGAGAGATAAGCGATAGTGCTGCTTATCGAACGTCACGGGACACCACTCCCATAAAACCTGAGTAACGGCACAACCATCAAGACCAACCGTAAAGTGTAATCCTGATTCGTTTTAACGCCTCAGACGTGTTACTGCTCTTTGATTACCAAGCAACCCTCCTCTGTTAATGAATGAACCTTATACTACTGTATAAGTGCGTTTTTGGCTGTGAACCCGCCGGGGTGCTATTGAGTCTGCAATAGCTACAGTAGGTAGGGAGAGTATTCCATCATTCGTGTGAATAATCTAGCGTAACGGGTACATCACTGTAGGAAAGTTTATTTAGCCCAGTGTTGGCAAGGTTCGCGCCCCCTCGTCACTACCCCAGAGTGTAGTGACGAGGGGTATCACTACTAATCAAAAAACCCGTTATTGTCCTTAAAGTTCATGAATACTTACCCCCCTCATCTAGCCTTTGCGTCTGTTCAACTAAGCGCTGATGATGCGTAAACATAATCACTTGTGTTTTCTTAGCTAACTCCGCAAGCAAACCCAATGTAGCTTTAGACCGCTCATCATCAAAATGCACCAATATGTCATCTACAATAAACGGCATGGGTCCGGCGCTGTCCATGTACTTTTCCAGAGAGGCAAAGCGTAAGGCCAAATATAATTGATCCCGAGTACCGGAGCTCATACCTTCAACATAGACCCGCTCATCATCGGGCCTCACTCCGACAAGTACTGGCTCATCACTTTCATCGAAGTCAGCACGTAATCCACTAAACGACCCTTGAGTAAGCACGGCGAAGTACTAACTGGCGCGGTCCAATAACGGCCCTTGATGCTGTTGGCGGTAGCTTTCGATCTCATCACGTAATATACGCGTGGCTAATTTAACTCGAACATATTGCTCGGCTTTAGAACGAATGCTTACCAGTACAGATTGAGCCACATCCGCAAGCACAACCGCATTGTCAGCGCCGTCCATCAAACCCAATTCTTTGCGCTGCTCTCCCTTCACTTCTGCTAGTTCTGTTTTGCAGGGGGGCTATATAGACATTTATACCGCTCAAGTATAGATTTGGATACAGAATCTTTGAGGATGTGAGGTGGTCAAACTTTCCTGTGCACCCAGTTAAGCACCTTTCTTCAACCCCGCTTGCTCTATCAGAGCGCCTTTAACTCGTGACTCTCTGGTTGTCCACCTAACGATAGGATCATAGAGCGATGTAAGTCATGGAATCCTTAATGCTGTTATGCACTTATCTGGCAACTCATTGTTCTTCAACTTGATTGACCTCCGAAAGGATAGCTTCAGATGGAAGCCATTTGTCCATAACGATGCAGGCGGTTAAATCGCCTTTCACATTGATCGCAGTACGTGACATATCAAGAATTCGATCCACGCCAATAATTAACGCGATCCCGCTAGCTGGTACACCAATGTTTGTGAGAATCGTACCAAAAATAACGATACCAACCCCCGGCGTACTAGGTGACCCTATCGAAGCACCTATCGTTGTTGTGATTAGCAGCAAAAGCTCTCCAGAAGAAAGATCCACGCCAAAAACTTGTGTTAAGAAAACGGCAGCCACCACCTGATAGAGTGCAGTACCGTCCATATTAATGGTCGCTCCCAAGGGCACAATAAAATCCGTCGTTGAAGATTGAATACTCAGCTTTTCCTCTGCGGTCTTTATGGAAAGCGGCATTACTGCTGCTGAGCTAGACGTCGAAAACGCAAGCAACTGAACTTCTCTTATCTGAGATAAAAAGACTGAAGGCTTAATACCACCCACCGTAAACGCGATGGTCAGATAAAAAACCAATAACAATCCCAATCCCGCCAAAACGGTACCCACATAAACAGACATACCAACCAGTGCATCAATGCCTACCTGCATAGTAATTTGAGCTAACAAGCCCAATACTGCCAGGGGTGCAATGACCATAGCCCAGCTAACAATTTTCATTGACAGCTCCTGAACAGACTTGGAAATATCAAGCAAAGGTTTCGCACGAACCGAGTCAATGGACGCAAGAGCAACCCCCATAAGAATTGCAAACACCACGATCTGAAGCATGCTTTCATCAAGCGCTGCACTTAGCGGGTTAACCGGTATTAACCCGACAATCCGGTCATGAAGCGTTAACGTTTCCAGCTTTTTTCCCACGTCTACTACATCGATATAGGAGAGCGTGGTATTAAGCATTTGTGGATCAATATACTGTCCTGGCTCGACGAACATTGCGAGCGCAACACCGATAAAGACGGCTACGGTCGTCGTCCCGACAAAATAGGCAGCAATTCGCAGACCCATTTTGCGGAGTTTACTCTATCCGCTGCAATGCCTTGTTAGCAATGTATCTCAACATTTTCAGATTGAATAGCCGTAATAGTCGGCCCCATTGACAGGGTGATATTGTGGTGTTCTCGGATTTTACCCGCTGTTAAGTGCTCTTTATCATGAGTCGTATGTGCATCAGATACGAGCTGAACTGTGTACCCCAAACCGGTAGCACGACGGGTAGTATTATCAACACAAAGCTCAGAAGCATAACCACAGATTACTAAATCGCTAATTTCGAGTGACTTTAGTATGTCTTGAAGCTCCGTTCGGAAGAAAGAATCACCAGCCGTTTTACGCAAACGAAGATCACTCTCTTCAACTACTAAATTTTCCTCCAGACTCCAGCCTTCGCTGCCAAAATCCAAATAGCCCGGTACTTCAGTCTGGATAAAAAATACAGGGGCGCCAGTATTTCTTGCCCGAGCTGTTACACTGTTTATTCTATTCACTATTTCATCAGCTTCAAATGGGCGAGGTTGATCAGTGAACATCTTAGATTGAACATCTAATACTAATACTGCAGATTTCATATTTTGTCTCTTTGGTGAGCTTATGAACAACCATACCCCCTTTGTAAAGAGCGTCAAGAGAGAAGATTAACGAGGCCTAGGCGATTTTAATAGATGGGCTTGGCTTGGCGCTTACAAAGTATTGCCCAAAAGGGAAAGTAAAAAATGTATGCATTGCTTGAAAGTGTAAGATGATACTAGAACGATACAAAAATATCCTCGCTTATCGATAACACAAATATAAGCTATGCAAGCACATAATAAGTTCAAAGCTGTAGTGGTTTATCCAACTTAAAGGCATTGGGGTTTGTCTCCCACTCATGAGATGCACAGTCTGTTGTTAGTTCGATGAGATACCCGTCCATATCACGAGTATAAAAAGAGTGAGATATATTGTGATCAACACCTGTGCTAACAGGGTATTCTGCATCTAATAACTCCTGATACATCATTTTAAGAGCCTGCGTACCTTCAATATTAAATGCAAAGTGGGCTAGCCCACTTTGTTGAATATCCGCTAACGTGAGACCTGGGTCTTCAACTAAGGCCAGTTCATGATTATAGAGGCCGCTACTATAGAAATTTATGCCACGGCGATGTCCCACGCGTTTCAAACCTAATATGCCAGAATAGAATTTTTCGGCTCGCTGAAGGTTTTGAACGCGTAGGGTAATGTGGTTAATACCTCCTTTAATAGTCATTGTAAGCCCCTCACAAATTTAAGTAAGACAAATCAGGTCCCTTTGGTACGATACCTTGTGGGTTTAAGGCTTTCATCGAATAGTATCCTTGCTTAATATGGTCAAAATTTACCGTGTCAGAGATTTCTGAATAGTTATAAATTCTCTTCATATACGCCAGCACTCTTGTAAAATCTTGCACTTGTGCAAGATTCGTTTTAAATAGACCATAATAAGCAACATCAAAACGAATCAGAGTTACAAAAACTCTAATATCAGCCTCTGTTAATTGATCTCCTACTAAATACATTCGGTTTTTCATATGTCGCTCTAAATACTCTAGACTTTCAAAAACCTTATTAACAGCCTCTTCATACGCTGATTGATTAGTAGCAAAACCTGCCTGATAAACGCCGTTGTTAAAACGGTCATATAAATAATCATTGATATGATCAATTTCTAATTGTAAAAATTCAGGGTATAGGTCGATGGTATTATCAGCTAAATCCCCAAATCCATTATTAAGCATTCGGATAATATCAGCAGATTCATTGTTCACGATAGTTTGTTGTTTTTTGTCCCAAAGAACGGGAACAGTCACTTGCCCTGTATAGTCTGAGTCAGCATGCGAATATAGTTCATGAAGATAACGATAGCCGTAAAACGGTTCATGGTCTGCAGCTAAATAGCCACCAAATGCCCAACTCTTCGCTCCTAAAAAAGGCTCAACTACGCTAATTGAAATAATATTTTCGAGTTTCTTGAGTTTGCGAGCCATTAAAGTTCGGCTTGCCCAAGGGCAAATTAACGCAACATATAAATGATAGCGATCTGGTTCAGCGGGAAATCCAGATATTCCTGTTGGCCCTGCGGTCCCATCAAGGGTAATCCAATTTCTATACTGCGATGAATAGCGTAGAAAACGACCTTCCTTATCACTTGCTTGAACAGGGTGAAAATCTTTACTCCACTTGCCATTGATTAACATTAAATATTC
>MAAC01006750.1_pt1 | contig 15916 bp, 16 predicted proteins | sample 1115981 | NCBI WGS metagenome assembly MAAC01 (sample SAMN04961126, study PRJNA320927) | seawater metagenome | isolation source: sample BD02T64 sea water enriched with oil for 64 days | place: USA:Gulf of Mexico | collected 2013-07-27 | reverse complement strand
TTAGCTGCTGGTAGTCTTTCATTGTTGCATCTCTTGCCGGAGAAAAGACGATTAGCCTACAGGCAGCTAACCGCTTCTTCTATCTCATCAAGTTATGCACTTCAGATTTGAATCCAAGAGATGGATTTTGTTGGGAATGTTATTTTTTACCTTAGCGGCTAACGCCTATGGGCCATATGATGCCCAGCTTGTACGCGTGATTGATGGTGGCACGATAGAGGTCGAACCCTTTGGCCGGGGTTGCTTCAACGAGCTAAGATAAGGCTTGTAGGCGTCAATACGCCAGAGAAGCGCCCCAAACTTCAATGCGAGAAAATGGCTGGAATAGAGGCAACGGAATTTACCCAGGCATTTGTGGAAGAAGGGCGCAATCACTGTAGGTGATATCCGCAATGGCAGGTTTGCAGGCCGGGTACTTGGGAATGTTTTTGTCGATGGTAAAAGCCTGGCTGGTGCTTTGTTAGTGTCCGGCCATGCCTGAGTCTATGGTGGCGGAAAGCTACAGACGTGGTGTGATTAGATGTAAGACGGCTGTACCGCTTGTACTCGCCTATTTTTCCTCTGCTATCTCACCACGCCAAATTTTGACCGACTTCGGCGCTTTGATGTCCAGCTTGGCGCGACCACTCTCGATTATTAAAATAAATGGTTATTTTTTCGGTCTCTGTTTGAATAACCAGCGTTTCACCAGAGCGGCGTGATAGCTTGAGCATGACTGTTCCCTGTCGTGTTGTTGGTTGCTTGATGGTGCCAATAGAAGGGGGCCGAAGGCTAGGCGTTCTTGTTGTAATCGGCCATCGCCTACATTATCACTATGTGGAAACCTACTCAGCCCCTACCTAGCAGCCTCAAGGTCTGACCATCTTGCTGTCGATCAAAGTACCTGGCCAGCACTTGCTGGAACATGGCTTTGTCATCTGACACGGCAGCAAACAGGGTCATTGATGAGTGCAGCTTCCTGTCATCTGGGAAGCCGAGTATTTGCAGTGCAGTGAGGCTCTGGAGGCTCAGGAGCACTTTGACGCACTGTCTCAGGCGTTTACCCAGGACGGGATGGCTGAGATAGGCGACGGCTTCTCTCTCGCTCTTAATGGAATAGAGAACCGATGTCGGGCTTTCTCCCAGGCCGGCAATTTGTGGAAATACGAACCACATCCAGTGTGTTCGCTTTTCGCCATTCTGCAGCTCGGTAATAACTTGTTCGTAAACCTTGCTCTGGGCTTCTACAAAGCGGTTAAGATTGTACTCATTACCTGAAGTGGTCATTGGTGTTTGCTCGTAGTTTTTAGTTATATCTGCTTGACTGGGTAGCTCAGTAGGCACCAATACTAGTTTCTGTCTGCCCTTGCCGAAGCCAGTCAAGCGTTCCAATGCTCTCCAGTCTCTCGCCGTGGGCTTCCGCCTCGGCGGTGAGGGTCGCGTCTTCATCTTGTCGCTCTCGATTATAAGCCTGGCTATCCGTTCTTCGATGGTTTCCTTTTTCATTATCAATCGCCCCCCTTTTTTCCTTGTCGTCCTTTTGTTGCATAAAACCCACACTGCGCCGTCGAACTTTTTCCCATCGGCAAGCGCTGCGGCCATCACATAGACCATTGCGCGTAGATCAGTAAATAAACGGCCATTAACCCATCCAGCTCTGCGTAACAGGTCATAAGCAGCGGTGACAATCTTAGTGCAATATTTGTCGAGTAATTGCACTTTGCTCTAGGTTGCCCTGACCGGCAGTTCTTTTGCTTGGGTAATTGCTGTATCGCCTTTCGTGGCCTTTCTTTTGGCAGCAATAACTCGACTGCTTTCTCCGTCCAACCTGCCGTGCAATAGCCAGCAGTAAAATAGAACCCTATTTGAATGCCATTGCTTATGCGTTACAATGTATAACACTATATAAAGCATTGTGAAAGTATGGCACCTAAAAAAACGGCAACTTTAAACCTCCGAATTGACCCTTTTATCAAGGAGGCTGCTCGAGTCGCCGCTATTCAGGATCAGCGCAGTGTCGCTAATTTGATCGAGGTGCTGATTCGAAAGCATTGTGATGAGGTCGGTATTTCGATACCTGAACAAAAATCTTTTTTTGAAGAAGAAGGCGATGAATGAGAAAACCCTGCGAGCATTAGTGGATGCCGGTGCGGTCAAATGTGTTCGTATTATTGCGAATGGTGGCCTATTTCATATCGAGGCAGATATACCTAATGGCCATGTTACAGCGTCTACATTCAAGGGTGCTGTGAAGACATGGCGCCCGCTCGATACGGCAGCTAAGTGGGCGCATTCATTAGGACTTGGGGCAGCACAGATTAATATTGCAAAGTGGCAGCCGGGGCAAAAGGGGCTGGATTTACAGTGAAAGATTCAGAACATCAACGCTTCAAAGCTAGGAGCTCGATATGCCAGCAAAAATAGGGCCGTTCTTCGAGTTATTTATTATGAAAGAGGCCGTTGAGACCCAATATCCTGGAGGGCTAGATAGGTTCGCTGAAGATATGGGGCAACGAGCTGAAATTAATATTGATCTCATTGTATATGGAACCATGGGGCAAGATGACACGATCAGAAGAGCCCTTGAGCTACTTCAAATCGCCTTCATGAATTGTGATGAGGAAAGCCCACATTGCGTCTATGTACATACCGCTCATTACCGGCGCCCCAAGAAACATCGAGACTGGCTGTACATCAAGGAAATCGCCAAAAACCATATTGAGCTTTCTGTCGACCCTGCATATAAATGCCCAAAACCGCAGTGAAAGCTAAGTTCTATGGGTCGTATGGTGCTCAGCCTCGATGGTGACACGATAGAGGTCAATGTAGAGTTTGACCAAACTAGCTCAGCGAATCAGCATGGCACAATGAAGGTGAGTGGCAGGCTCAATAAATAACAGTAGAAAAGAACTGCGGCAAATACCTAGTGCATTCAACATTTGAACAAACGATGCCAATCAAACTGGATTAGAACGCAAGGCTTCCGTTCCAGATATTTTCAACGCTAGCGATGCCTTGCCTTCAACGCATCGAGTACAAGTCGCTATTCACACGCAGTTATCGCCACCCAACCGCCTCATCGAAAGTACCATGAGGTCAGGGGCTGCAATTAATCAGTGATGCGCAATGGCAAGCCTTTTCACATGCACAGTTTTAAGTAGTATTAACATAAGCCAAATGCAACCTGTTTTTGCTTAGTCGTATTCCTCTTCCTCTTCCTCTTCTGCTTCAACTATTAGTTGTCTGAGTTTAGGCTTATCGATTAAAGTCTCAATGTCAGCCTCACTCCACGCGTCTACTTCGTCTACGTCAACCAAGCCTGCAGCAACGTAGGGGCTGGGGTAGCCATGCGCCTCCATGAATTTCGCGATTTCTGCGTTGCTTTCTTTTTTCTTGTTCTTGTTCTTGTTCTTGTTCTTGTTCTTGTGCTTGTGCTTGTTCTTTCGATGGAGAACTATAGTGCGTAGCCTGTAAAGTTCTTGATGTAGTTTCTTTTTCGAACATGCCAATTTATAGCTCACCTCACTGGCTTCGTGAATGAGTGCGCCAATGGTATTCGACAAGGCATCGGTGCCACTTCTGCGGTGTTCTATGGGATTGGTGTAACCATTCTTGACACAGAGCTCTCCTAGGCGCTTTTTTGTTGGCGCATCCAAATAAATCGTGACTCCCTCCAGCCCAGATTCCTTCCGCTTTGCTCTGAGGGTGTATTGGATTTTATTATTGGCAGCCGTTTTTGCCTTCTCAATTTTGGCTGCGTTCTTGTGTTTCGGCATCCCTCACTCTCCCTCCAAAAGTTTCTGATCAGCCATAGCCTTAGCTATGCCGGTACATGTCTAAGACCCAAGCAAACCCTTATGACAGTCATCCGAGTATACATGCGCTAGACGTCGCAATGAAAGCCCCCGGCTCTAAGGGCATCTCTTGTCGTCGCTGAATGATTATTGAAAACCCGGCAGAAAATTTCCTGCCTGATCGAGTGTGCCAGTTTTTAAATACGTATTTACCATCTAATTTAAAGAAATTTCCTTATGACTGTTATGCGTGCAACCTAATGATATATATAAAGTTATATGGTATGACTGGTATAAATTGTTGCGTTTTTTAAAGGTTGTTGGTTCGCTGAAAAATAAATTATTGCCGGTATCTAATTTCATTGCTCTTGCTCGTCAGGGTAAAAGCCCGCGTTCTGTAAAGAGATGGGGCTCCAATCCGGAGCGTAATTTTTCGAGGTTATACCAATGAATATTTCTAGATTATTAAGAAAAGAAGATGTCCTGGAGCTTTGCGCCATGTCCCACTCAACCCTATATCGAATGATCAAAAGCGGCAGCTTCCCAGAGCCCGTCGCGGTGACTGGTCAGCGATCAGTGGCTTGGCGAGAAGACGACATCGAACGTTGGATTAATACCCGCCCCCGAGTTCCATTAGCGCGTGTTCAGCTTATTGACGATGGGGGTGTTTGAGATGGCTAGTCAAAAAAAGATACGCCTACCCAAAGGCTTTGAATCCCTCGAGACTTCGCAGAATGAATCCCAAATAAGACAGAAGTGTTTGGCAAAGCGTCGTTCTAAACGATGCCGTAGTTTGGCTGCATCACTTGCTGCTTGTGGAGGGGATGGCGGGCCTTGCGGAAGCGGTGCCTGCCCCGTTTGCTTCAGGGCCAATAGGCGAAAAATCATCCCCGAAACGATCAAGCTCCACGGTCAGTACCCTGCGCTAAAAGCGGTAACACTGATATTTTACGAAGAGGCAATGACGAGTAAAGAGTTCATGGCTTGGGATGTTCGCCCGCTTATCGTAAAGCTTAGGAAGAAATTTGGGCGATGTGGTGTCAGGGGGCCTGTGATTGGCTCTTTCGATATCGATTACCACGCTGACACCGAGCTTTGGCTTCCCCACTTCCACTTACTTATCTCTAGTGATGAGGCTGGCTTAAAGGCATTACGACGCTATATGAAGAGGCCAAAAAATATGGTGCGTGATGGTGTGAAAAATCGCCCGATGCTGGTGCAGGGTATTAATGATCCCGCCAAGCAAGCTGGCTACCTCTATAAATCTTATTGGTCGCAGATCGCTTGTTATTCAAAAAATGGCAAGAGGCGAACTGCCAAGCGAAGGTTAAAGAAGAACCAGCATGCCCTCTCTCTACTGAAATTGGATCAATTGGGTTTACAGGGCGGGCTATTCCTCTACGGGCTTCGTTACAGCGGCGGTAAGTTAAGAGTGATGGGGCAATGTCATCGAGGCAGACAATGAATTAGCTGCTTATCACTTGTAACCCACTACTTGAGGTGTCTGGTGAGCCATTTGAGGCTAATGGTGGTTTAACACTAGTTAGAGTCGATTGCTCAATCAGGCGCATTCAAATTCAGTAGCAACATAACTATTCGTTCTACAGGGTGATTTGGTGATTTCGTGATTTTCATATCACGGTGATTTGAATCGATCCTGTTCAATTATCTTTGAGGATTAAATGATGACAATTTTTAAAAACCAACAGCAGGTTAAGTTATTGGCTTTAACACGAACCCAAGACAGCGGCGATACTAATAACCCAGAGAGCTATCGTTATATCAGTTTTGTGAATGTTTCTGGCGAGACCAATTTTCTAATTCTAGAGAGCAGTCTGGTGATGAGCGTTCCTAAGTTGATGGACTTTCTGATTAAGAATGGTTTCTCACCTAAGAAGGCACGTAAACACGGGGAAGAGATCCGAGAGATACTCATTGCTGACACACAGGAATCTGTTGATTTGGTCAAGAACCCTGGGTATTTGAATGATGCCTACTTAAATGGCGACGGCCGGGTTATACGCGCAGCAGGTAAGGCAGGTAAGACAGGTAAGACAGGTAAGACAGGTAAGACAGGTAAGACAGAGCTTGGTCCTTTGCTCGACCCAAAGGCAAATTTTCAAACGTCCAATCAGGATCAGTTTGGAACGTTAGATGATTGGCAAAAGAAAGTTGCACCTCATGCGCTATTCAGCCCCCCTCTGATGCTTTCACTATGCTCCGCACTGTCAGGTTTTATCTTACGTTTTTCTGACGTAGAAAGTGGGGGGTTCCACTTCTTTGGGGATAGCTCTATCGGTAAGAGTACGTGCTTGAAGTTTGCAGCATCAGTTTGTGGTAGCCCAAACTATGTCAATTCGTGGTTTACAACAGAGGCTGGTTTTGAGGAGATGGCGGCAGGGCACAACGACTCTACTCTAATTTTGGATGAGCTTAACTTGATCGATAAGAATCCTAAAGTTGCAGCTCAAAAAGCAATGGGCTTGGTCTATAGTGCCACTAACGGCCGCGCGAAAAATCGTTCGCGTATATTTATTGAGGGCTCAATATCATGGAAGGTGTCACTACTGAGTTCTGGTGAGAGCAGCTTGAGTGAACATGCTTATGCCGGTGGTCGAGAGCAAAACAAGGGGGAGACTGTCAGGCTCGTTGATGTGTCTGCAGATATGGGGAAGGATCTTGGAATATACGAAAAGCTACCACAGAAATGTAAGGGCTCCTCAGCCGATATGGCCGACCGAATCAATAGAGCTTGTGATAAATATTATGGTACGGCGAAAGATGCGTTTATAGGCTATTTATTAACTCACGTGTCTCCTAAAGGTGACGCGATGAAACTAAGACGTCAGATCTCAACGTTCATGAAGCACTTCTTGGCAGAACACAGTACTTACAATTTAAGTGGTCAACGCCTGCGTATAGCGAAGCGGTTTGCGCTTGCTTATGCTGCTGGCGCTCTAGCAGTTAAGGCTGAGGTGTTGCCATTTTCTATAGATGAGGTTATGCATGGTATCTCTACTTGTTTTAAGGAATCGATTGAGAAGCAACCCCTTAGTATGGGGCAGTTGGTAGCGCAGGCTAAAAAGGAACTAGGTGAGCATCTGTTAAAATCGTTGGACTCTAGCCCTTGTTATGGAGACCTGTCATTTGAAGAGGCAGAGCAAGCCCCTTGTTATAGAACCAGCATAAAGAAGCACAAGGTTCTTGCTCAAAAGATAGGGTCTATTCAGGCGATTGTTAGTGAGGATGAAGTTCGTAAGGCTTTACTTAAAGGATGTGTAAGGGAGGGTGTATTACTACCAAGTCGAGATGGTAAGACTTCTCGACAACCACCTTCCGGGGAATCTGGACTTGTTTTAGCTCGCCGTTATTGTTTCTTAATTGACGAGCTTCATAAACTTACATCCTAACTTTCTCAGTAACAGCGCTTGGCTATTTGTATGATGGCTAGGTGCTGTTTTTCTTCTCGGTAACGCTTATGTGGAGGCTGGGAAAACGGGTATAGCATTAGGTATAACTTGCCATTTTTTATTCTATGTAACCTGTTGAATTATATCAGTATTATAACCTCTGCATCATTGGCGTGTGTGTGGCTTTTGTCACGTTTACCTTTTCAGTTGTCATTGCACTTTCTATGGGAGCTTAGCAATTGAGTTTTTTGGGGGGGGTGGCTAGCCGGGGATTAATAAGTTCAATTCTTAATGCGTGGCGGGATATCCCCATTGGCTGTCATGGTTCGCAGCGCGCTAGGGTAGCAAAGGCGAGTCGGGAAGGGTAATTAAGTGTGGCGTGCGGGGTAGTGAGCGCTAGACTGGGTCAAAAATTTGGCGTCGTAGAGCCGTCGGGTTTACTCCAACCAGACGGCGTATTCCTTAGTTCCGTTGTGAATTGAAAAAACACTTTGCGGGGCCAGGCCAGAATCGAGCACGGCTTGTTTGATCTCGGCCATGTCGACTTTATTGTCGACGGTTAGTAGCGCCAAGACATCTTCTGGAATCAGGCTTTCAATATCCAGAAACATCTCTGCAGGTAATGTGACATTAACGGCTTGCTGGCCGTTGTTGGTGACCCGTACACGCAAGGTATTTGCCAGACTGGTTACTGAGGGAGTGCTGAGGTCTTGTTCCTCGGCCAGGGCTGGTAGCTCAAACTCTCGTGCCTGTTGGATAGTTTCTGGCTGCAGATGTTGCAGCAATATACTGGACCAGCAGACCGAAGTTTGCAGGGTGTTTAACTGTTGGGTAATACCCTGAAAGGCGCGCAGGATTAACAGTAGTTGCGCCGGGCCCGCCGAACGAAACCACCAGCGCTGCTCATTGAGCAATTGTTTGATGGGTGTTTCAATTTGCCAGGTTTGAGTGGGGAAGGGTTGGTCCTGGCAAAAGGGCTTGAATAAAAGGCGGCACAACATGGGTAGAGCATCGCCAATTTTAGCCAGCTTTTTGGCGTCAAAACCCAGTGCGACAAAGTAGCGTAGCGGGCTGATCGGTGTGTTCTCACTGGTGGCGAGTATGAGTTTGAGGAGGGCCAGACGCTGGTTTTCTTGCAGGGCTATGGTGCAACCGTAATCCATTAATATCACCTCGACCTGCTTGTTTTGGTCGTGTCGAAAATAGCTGTTCCCGAGGTGGGGATCGCCGTGGACCAGGCCCAGGTCGAACAGGCTTTTGAACAATGTGGCGAGGACAATTTCACCGGCACGGCGTCTATCGCTGCTGGACCAGTGATTGATCTCGTCAATGAACTGACCCTCGTGCCAGCTTTGCACTAATAGTTTCTCTGAACAATACTCGGGGTAAATGCGCGGTACCGTTAAACCCTTCAGCTTGACACCCTCCCCGAAGCGTTGCTGGCTCTCGGCCTCGGCGCGGTAGTCCAGCTCTCTGTCCATATTGGCTTTAAACGAGCTTTTATAGGCCTCTAAATCGAAACCCCATTTTTTTACGGGGCCGATGCCGGGCATCAGGCCGAAGAGGGCAATTTCGGCGTCGACTCTGGCACCGATATCGGGGTATTGGATTTTAAGTGCCACGTGTTCGCCGTTAAGTAGCTGAGCGCGGTGAACCTGGCCCAGTGAAGCGGCACTGTTGGATTCCTCGAGATGAGTGAAAGCTTTTTCTATGGGTAGGCCAATAGCGTCTTCAATGGCGGGAGTCATGGTGATCAGGGGCACGGCCGGGATGCCTTTGGCCAGTGTGCCAAAGGCATCGTCACCTGCCGGCGTGGCCAGGAGCTGCCCGAGTTTCATCATTACTCCGCGGGCGTCTGCAAATTGCAGCGCCAACGCTCGCTGGGCAATCTGGCGTTGTTGCGGATGGCTGGCTGTTTTTGTTTTAACCACCTTGAGGCCAATTTTGGCGAGGCGCATGGCGCTGTGATAAGTGGCCTTAAACATTAAGTATTAGGTGGTAGCGAATAATTTTGCATTTGACGATCATTTTATGGCTCTTACTTTATTGTTGTTTTCCGAATGTTGCTGGGCCTGGTTTTACAGTAAAAAAGAATCGTCATTAATGGAGTTGAGCAAGCGGGCAATTTTGCCATTTTGCCTGTTCGAAAATTTAATCCGTAGATTGTTATCCTCGGAGGCGATAACCACAGAGGAAATTTCATCGTTGTCATTGCAGTTAAAGCCGAGTCTGTCATCAACTCGCAAGGGGGTGGTGACGGTAACGGCCGCGCCACCCGCGCTAATATTTTTTATGATGCCGTTATAAACCCGACCATTGGCATGAATCGCGCAATCAATTTGCTGTGCTGGCGTTTGCCGATGTTGGCCGCGTCGGTTGAAGGCGTCATAATTTCTTAGATTACTCAAAATCTTGGTGACGTTATCAGCCAGGGCTTGGGTGGCAGTGATAACGCCGGATGAACCCTCGGTAACCTCGGTGGCTAAATCCTGGCAAAAGCTGGTTTTATCGGCCACCTGTTGAATGTTGTTCGCCGAGCTTTTTGTCGCCTCCGCAGCGGTGCTAATATTGTTATTCATTTCTTCGGTGGCAGCCATTTGTTGCTCGATGTTTTTGGCTACGGTTTTAGTAATTTCACTGGACTGAAGAATTGACACGCCAATTTTTTCGATGGCCCGCGACGTTTGCTGGGCCATTTGCTGCACCTCTTTGATCTGGGCGTCGACCCTGCCCGTGGCAGTCGCCGTCTGATTGGCCAAATCTTTGACCTCCGAGGCGACCACCGTAAAGCCCTTACCCGCTTCGCCTGCACGCGCAGCCTCAATGGTGGCGTTAAGGGCTAGCAGGTTTGTCTGCCCGGCAATCTCCTTAATGACATTGGATATGCTGCTAATTTCATCGATGGCTAAGGTCAGTCCATTGACAATGTCATTGGTTTTTTCGAGCTCTCGCTCGGCGGACACGGTTGCTTTGAGGGATGATTCGGACTGGGCAGTGATCTCTTCTGCGGTGGCGGACATGGCCTCCAGGGCATGGGCACAGGCCTCGACGCTGGTCGATATTTCGGTAGATGTGTCGGCAACGGTAATGGCTTGTTCGTTGACATCTTCCAGATTGATCGTCATGCCCTGAGTTGTTTCGAGCATGGTTTGACTGGTGTTTTGCACGTCTGAAATGGCGGCTTGAACTTCCAGTTCGAGATTGTTGGCCAGGTCCAGCATTTCATGATTGCGGTCGGTATGTACCTGTTCAATATAGGCCTGGGTATCGACAATGTTTTTTGCGGCTTTAAGGTAGATGCCCGGCATACCCTGTTCGAGAAAGGTGCGAAAATATTGTTCCTGGGCGATATTTTCAAGCACGCTAGTGGATTCGCGAATGTAGGTATCGGCCATGTCGACAGCGGCATTGAAGGCAATCATCAAGGGCGTGAATTCGCCGAATTCGTCCCAGTTAGTAATGCGGGCGTTGAGGTCTCCGGCGCGCACCCGGTTCATGGTTTTAAGGAAGTGTGCCGCGCCATTTTTATACACCTCAAGTTCGCTACGCAGTGCATCACATTCTGCGCAGGCGCTGACTTCCTGTTCGGCTAACTGTTTGTTGCGCGCAAGTTTCATGATTTGGCATCCATTATTGACCAGATAAACTCGGGGTAATTGTGTCCCTGCTCCGTCAACAAGGCGTTGAGCAATGTTTCACCGGCCAGTATGGCGGCATCGGGGTCGTCGTGTCGTTGCTCTTCACTTTGTATGCTTCTGTAAAGATCGGCTATTTGCGCGATGACCTCGGATTTGACTGAACGCCTGACACTGTTGTAACCAATATGCTCGTCGCTGCGATCAAAGAGGGGACTGACCTGTGCCAGCGCCCAGACATATTTTCCGGTTTTAGTAATGTGCTTGATATACAGAAAAAGCTCGCGCTCTGTGGGATCGGTTTCCAAAATACGCTTAATCAGTGAGCGAGGCATATCTGGATGCCAGGTAAAACTCATTGTTTTACCTAATATATCGGCAGTGCTGGTTTCCATAACGCGACAGTAAACGTCATTGCAATATATTAGCTCGCCATTGAGGTCAGATTGCGTAATCATCAGTTCGTTGTTGTGAAATACAGCCTCTTCACGAGTTGGCGACACTGAAATTTCCGTCATCAGTCATTCCCTTATATTGAACCCTGGGCAAGGGCTTTAGGATATTACTTCTTGCTCTCTGCCCTCTTATTCACTATGCGCTAGCCAGCAATGTCGAGGCAATTATTAATTGTAATTCCGATCGCTTAGCTAGTCGATAATGCCTTCTATTCTCAACTTAGGCTAACACAAGATTTGAATCCTGTGAGTAGCATTTTTTTTGTCCGGATATGGGCCGCGGTAGTTTGTGAGGTGTATCCCTGTTTGATCGATTAATATTGCAAATATGATGGTCAGGGGCTATAAATAAATTTCATTGCGCCTACCAAGCACTGGTAATGGAATGTTGAATTGTACAATTATAAGTAAGTTTTATCGGTAAATAGGACCTTTGCATGGGATGTGCATCAACGATTGACTTGGTGATTTAAGTGACGTCAGAGTCCACGGCTAATCATATTATTCTTGTCGATGATGACTGTAGCATTGGTGTGGCTGTGGCGACTGCCTTGCGAGATTGCGGATTTGAAGTTATTAATGCCAACTCTCCGCTTGGCGATGAAAGCGCTGCAGCGGTGGCGATGATGCTACTGCCAGTTAATATAGCCAATGTTAAAGGTGCCACGGGTCGTGAGCGTTTTGAGCGTCAGCAAAGCACTGACGATGGCGAGTTTCAAAATAATCCTCGTGACCATACGACCTTAGGACTTAATGAATTGTGCTTAACGGCTTTTCCAGTTTGGTCCAGGCAAATTATTTCCACCGTCGAAATGCTCGAAGCCGAGGTGACGGGTATCTCGCAGTCGATTTCGTCTATGGCGGATGAAATCCATACGGCAATGACACTTAGCAATACCGTCGTTGCAGACATAGTTGAGCGCACCCAGGACCGTAACGATGGCTCGGATGTTCGGGACAAAATGCAATCCGTTGCCCTTGCGCTAAGAACGACCGTTGAGACCCGAGGCACCTTGCTGGAAGACGTTAAAGCCCTGGGGCCGCTGACTAGTGGCCTGGAAAGCATGGCCAATGACGTAATGGAAATATCGACGCAAACCAAGCTGCTGGCCTTAAACGCTACTATCGAGGCCGCCAGGGCCGGTGAGGCCGGCCAGGGTTTCGGTGTGGTGGCATCCGAAGTGCGGGCTCTGGCGATGCGCAGTGCCGAAATTGCCGAGGCAATGGTGAATAGCTCGGAAGATATACAGGGGAAAATTCGCCATACGCAAATGAGTGCCGATGAAACGGCCGAGGTAGAAGTCAAACTTGTCGAAACCTCTAATGTGAATATGACGACAATTTTAGCGATCCACGATGCCACCATGGAGCAATTGACAGCGGGCTTGGATGAAATGCATGGCATCGATAGTAAGTACCAACAGAGTGTTAGCAATGCCATCATTGCCCTGCAGTTTCAGGATAGGGTGGGGCAAATCCTCCAAAATGTGTCAAAAAGTTGTGATAGTGGTTTGGCGCTGTTAGCGGAGTCGATAAAAAATAATACCCGGGCCGTCGATTTCGAACCCTGGTTGGTAGAAATGAATCAACATTTCACTACCGCCGAAGAGCGCGCGAATTTGCGCGACTTTATGGGTGACGGTAAGGCTAGTCGTGAAGTGGCAGCGGGTGAGGTTTCTTTTTTGTGAGGGTAGAAAATGGCTAAAACAATTTTAATTGTCGATGATTCGTCTTCGGTGCGCATAGTGTTGGCAACCACCTTGAAATCTGCGGGTTACAACGTGATTGATGCTGTCGATGGTGAGGATGGCTTGTCGAAATTAACCGGCGAAAAGATCCACCTGATTATCAGTGACGTGAATATGCCGAAAATGGATGGCATTACCATGGTCAAAAAAATCAAGGCCATGCCGAAGTATAAATTTACGCCAATCTGCATGCTCACCACCGAGTCTGAAGAGTCTAAGATGAAGGCGGGAAAAATGGCAGGGGCCAAGGCCTGGATAGTCAAGCCCTTTCAGCCTGCCGTCTTACTTTCAGCGGTTGAAAAGCTCGTCCTTCCCTAACAGTTCCGCAACGGACTATTTTGAGAGTTTGCCATGGAAATTAGCAAGTTAAAGGGCAGTAATAAAAAGACCGGTGTCTGCAAACTACGCTTTCAGGGCGATATGGATATTTACGCCGCCGAGGAGACACTCACGGCATTACGGCCTTATTTTGACGATTTTAAGACCTTCAGTGTCGAGCTCGACAAGGTGGGTGAGATCGACAGCTCCGGTATACAGCTTTTGCTGCAATGCCATCGCCATTCGCAAAAGTCCGATGGCCAGCTGTCAATTTTGTCCTGGAGTGAAAATGTCAGTGAGTTGATTGGACTTTTTCAACTCACCGAGCGCTTCGACTTGAGTCAGGTGGCGTAGAAAACAATGTAGTAATGGAATAAAAACAAAGATTAACCAATACAGGGTTGTAGCGATGAGTCTCGATGAGGGCTTACAGGGTTTTCTTGAAGAGTCGAAAGATTTGTTGGATGAGATGGAGGATTTACTCCTGCAGCTCGAAGACAAGAGCGATGATGGTGAGACCATTAATGCTCTCTTTCGTGTTGTGCACACGCTCAAGGGCACCTCGGGCATGTTTGGCTTCACCGATGTGGTGACCTTTACCCACGGTGCCGAAAGTGTCATGGACAGTGTTCGCGACGGCGATATCGCCCTCAATGAGGACCTGCTCTCCATCCTGCTCAATTCCCGCGATCATATTTCCGCCCTGCTTGATGTCGCTCTCGACATTAGCAGCGAACTATCGCCAGAGGATCGCCAGCAGGGCGCGGAGTTGAGTGCCAAGCTCACCGAGTATTTAAATGGCTTCACTACTTCTCCGCCTGTGGCCGCAGGCCCCGGCGAGAGTCCTGCCCCGGCCGCTGCCGCCTCTGGTAGCAGTGCCGAGCCGGTGTTGGAGGGTGCAACGGTCGAAAATGAAAGCTGGCATATATCCCTGCGCTTTGGCTCCGATGTGCTGCGCAATGGCATGGAGCCCCTGTCGTTTATTCGCTACCTCAACACCATCGGCAGCATTCTCACCCTCGAAACCATCGATGAACAGCTGCCCGAAGTCGCTGCCATGGACGCCGAGAGTTGCTACCTGGGCTTTGAAATCAATTTTGCCACCAGCGCCGATAAGGCCGAAATCGCCGCCGTCTTTGAATTTGTCGAGGACGACTGCACCGTTAATATACTGCCCCCCCACAGCCATGTTGAAATTTATCTGAAATTGCTCGAGGACCTGCCAGAGGGCCATTATCGCATCGGTGAAATCCTCACCCGCACCGGCATTCTCACCCACCGCGAGCTGGAAAATATCCTCGCCCTGCAGAAGGAGAGCATAGACGGAGCGGGCGACAGCGGTGACAGCCAGGCCGAGCCGGTGCCCTTTGTTGGCGAGCTGGCGGTCAGCGAGGGCCTGATCGAGGCCCCCCTGGTAGATGCCGCTATTAAAAGGCAGGAGGAGTGCAAGGTGGTGCGCGTCAGCGCCGCCAAGCTCGAAGAGCTGATCACCCTGGTCGGTGAGCTGGTAATAGCCGGTGCTAATACCCACCTTCTGGCCCGTGAATCCGAGAGCAATATTTTGCTCGATGCCACCGAGAAGCTCGGTGGCCTGGTGGAGTCGATCCGCGACACCTCCCTCAGTTTGCGCATGGTGCAAATTGGCGATACCTTCGCGCGCTTTCGCCGTGTGGTGCGCGAAAACTCTCGCGAGTTGGGCAAGGAAATAGATCTCGTCATCAGCGGTGGAGAGACCGAGCTCGACAAGGTAGTGGTCGATAAAATGGGCGACCCCCTGATGCACCTGGTGCGCAACTCCATCGACCACGGCCTGGAAACCCCGGAAGAGCGCGAGGCCGCCGGCAAGTCGCCCCGTGGCACTATTAGTCTCAACGCCTTCCACGATTCGGGCAGTATCGTCATCGAAATTAGCGACGATGGTCGTGGCCTGGCAAAGGACAAAATCCTCGCTAAAGCCATCGAAAAGGGCTTGATCAGCGACAATCACAACCTCACCGATGATGAAATTTACCGGCTTATTTTTGAGGCCGGCTTCTCCACCGCCGAGAACGTCACCAACCTCTCCGGTCGCGGTGTCGGCATGGACGTGGTGCGACAAAATATCGAATCCCTGCGCGGCCTCATCGACATTAACAGTACCCTCGGCCAGGGCACGGTGATTTCCATTCGCCTACCCCTGACCATGGCCATTATCGATGGTTTTCTGGTGCAGGTGGGCAGCGGTTCCTATGTCATCCCCCTGGATATGGTGGACGAATGTGTCGAGTACAGCGAAGTGGCGCAAGATGCCTACGACGGCAGCCAGCATATTAATCTGCGGGGTGAAATCATGCCCTACCTGCGTCTCGGCGAGGTGTTTACGCCTGGCCGCAACAGCGACGCTATAGCGCCCAGTTTAAATCAGCCAGCTAAGGTTGAGGGCGCTACGGAGGGCGAGGCGGCTGAAGCCCCTGAAGCGGTGTCCGAAAGTCGAGAAAAGTCCCGTGAAAATATTGTGGTTGCCCGCTATGGCAATAAAAAAGCCGGTTTGGTGGTCGACGATTTACTCGGCGAGCACCAAACGGTGATTAAGCCCCT
>MAAC01010950.1_pt1 | contig 15925 bp, 12 predicted proteins | sample 1115981 | NCBI WGS metagenome assembly MAAC01 (sample SAMN04961126, study PRJNA320927) | seawater metagenome | isolation source: sample BD02T64 sea water enriched with oil for 64 days | place: USA:Gulf of Mexico | collected 2013-07-27 | reverse complement strand
CCAGTGGAAACACCAGCCCTCTGGCTTATCATGCGTATGGTTATATCCGAAAACCCATGTTCATGGATCGAAGAGATGGTGGCTTCGATCAGCTGCTTTTTTCTGACGACTTCCATTCCCACTTTGGGCATAAATCTCAATCCATTGCTTTGTTGTGGCACTTATTTTATTTTAATTGGACGTCCGATCAATATAAAAATTTAATTTTATGAATTTTCTACTTACCAAGCTCTATATTAAGGAAGCATTTACCGTAATTGGTTAATTATATTGACATGAAAGTTGGGTACATGAGTTTTCGTCTCTAGGCGGTGGTTATGTTGTGAATTTTGGGAAAAAATATGGGACTTGAGCCGCTGTTTCTAACGAAGCTGGTTTTGATCGCTTTGGTTATTATTGCAATGTTATCTGATCTCGTTCAAATGAGAATCCCTAACGTCATTTCCGTCGCGATAATTTTCTTGTTTCCGGTTGCTTTTTTAGGTGGAGAAACTCCCCCGCCCATTCTCGATCATGTCGGGGCGATGTTGGTTGTACTGGTTGCGGGAATTATTCTTTTTGCTTTTAAAATTTTAGGGGGCGGAGATGTTAAATTTCTCAGTAGCCTAGCGCTCTGGACTGGATTTGGTCTGCTCCCTTCTTTTGTTGTTATTCTATCTCTCGTTGGCGGAGTGCAGGTTGTGCTCATCCTTGTTCTTCGTAAATATTCAGACGCGATAGAATACTTGTTGGCAAATACCAAAATAGTACTCCCCGAATGGTTTCATCGGGAAGGTGGCGTTCCTTATGGATTATCTATTGGTATTGCGATATTGATTATTTTTGAGCGCCTGCCGTTTTGGGCATCGTAACGGAACTTATATTTCCTCTTCTATTCCCTGACTTTCTATAAATTGCAAATTTGCCTTTGGCCCACGCATGGTCGGGTGAATTTTTAGGGCTTTGATAAAGGCCTTCTTTGCGAGAGACCATTTGTTTTGTGCTATGTAAATCAGTCCCTGACCTGAAATAGCACCAAAATGATTGGGCTCGAGACTGAGTGTCTTTCGAATGTCAGAGAGAGATTTTTCATGATTGTTCATGAGATAGTGAGCTAGTGCCCTTTTATTCCAACCCTCTGCATAATTAGGATCTTGCTGAATTACTTGTGTATAGGCATCCAGAGCATCCGATATCTGTCCTGATTGAGTTGCCTGTTGGCCTGTTTTCATTAGTTTTACAATGCTTTGGTTCTTGGTTTCCAGCCAAATGTTCCATATTTTCTTCTCCAGTATAAGACTTTTGATACCGGGAGGGATGGATAAAAGATGACTAAATAGCACGGGAAGTCGCGGATCTTTTTGATCGGCCTGAACATTTATACTTACTGCAATGTTGAGTGTGCAAAACACAAGGAGAGTTAGCATTTTTCTCATTTGTGAAGTGTGAACTTAGTTGGATGAAAAATGAAATCACGTATCTGTGTAGGCACTACTTTTAAACTTTTGATATCTTCTCGAAAGTAAATTTTAACCCTATTAATGTTATCTCACTCGTGGGGTTACATCTGTCTTCGTTGACTGGATGATAAAAATGAATTTTAGAGGGCTGAGCAAGCTCCCGGAAAAAGCCGCTGATGAAGAGTACTTTGTTACTCTTTACGATTATTGGCGCTCGATTACACCGACCGGTAGAATGCTACCTGGCCGCCAACATGTGAATCCTGCGGATATAACGGAAGTTCTCGGCCGGATTGCGTTGGTTGATGTCAGTATTGAGGGTGGAAAATACGATTTCCGATACCGCCTTTGGGGATCGGTCATGACCGAAATTGTTGGTCAGGATTGTACAGGGAAATCGATAAAAGATCTCTTCCCTCCTGAGAAACTTTCTCTTGTACAAAAAGCATTTGAATCAGTTGTCGAAACGGCCTGCCCTCATTATTGGGAAGTTGCATGGGGTGTCGAAAAGCGAGATTATATTGGATATAAACGCTTGCTCTTACCCTTAGCCGAAGATGGTGAGAATGTTAATATGATATTGGGGATGATTGTAGAAACGGGTAATGGAACTACCAATTCTGATACTAATTTGTATCTCAAGCCTTAATAAATCTGCAAAAACTTGTGAATAATAATATGGTGTAACTGTATTTGTATTTGAATTTATATTTTTTTATTTAACAAATGATCAAAAATAAATATGTATATACAATGGCATTTGTAAAAAAGTAATTTGCATTGTCTCGATACAACTACCTTTTCTAAGTTTTATGTGATTCCTACCGTGGCTTAACTTCCTGTATGTGTTATTCATTCGATGAATACTGCATATTAGGTCAGGTTTTAACTCGCCTTGACGATTTTCGAAGCAAATAAAATCTGTAATCAGTCAAAAGACATCATCTCAAATGATGATTAGAGATGAATTTTTTTGATCCGTGTCGCATTCGGAATAGCAGATTACGATGCGAGCTGGGAAATCATGTAAGTGGATCAGGTCTTTCTCAGGCAGTACTAATACCAAGCAGTACAAATAAGAGTACGGGAATCAGTTTAAAGGATAAAAGTTGTGAGCAATCTCGAGAACAGAAAAATCAAAAGACTGTTAGTTGCTAACCGTAGTGAAATTGCGATACGGATTTTTAGGGCTGCTACGGAACTTGGGATCGAGACGGTCGCAATCTATTCAAACGAAGATCGTTTTGCCCTTCATCGCTTTAAGGCGGATGAAAGTTATCTTATTGGTGAAGGTCAGGGACCTGTTCAGGCTTATCTGGGTATTGAAGACATTTTGCGGGTGGCTAAAGAAGCCAAAGTTGACGCCATTCACCCAGGATATGGTTTTCTGTCTGAAAACCCGGAATTTGCTGATGCCTGTGAAGAGGCGGGTATCGTATTTGTCGGTCCTTCTGGTGACATCATGCGTGGACTGGGCAATAAAGTCTCCGCGCGTGAACTTGCGGAACAGGCTGGTGCGCCTGTTATGCCTGCGACGAAAGCTTTACCATATGATGATGGTGAAATTCGTAAACAGGCAGCTGCGGTTGGCTATCCCTTGATGACAAAGGCCAGTTGGGGAGGCGGCGGGCGCGGTATGCGCGTTATCGAAAATGAAGCCGAAGTGATCGAACAGGTGGATGCGGCACGTAGAGAGTCCATGGCGGCATTTGGCAATGACGAAGTTTACTTGGAAAAACTCATTCGCCGGGCAAGGCACGTTGAAGTTCAGATCATTGGCGACCGTCATGGCAATGTGGTTCATTTGTTTGAGCGTGATTGTTCGGTACAGCGTCGCAATCAGAAAGTCGTTGAACGTGCACCTGCGCCTTATCTCACAGACGAACAACGTAAAGAGTTCTGCGACGCTGCAATAGCGATCGCAAAAACGGTTAGCTATTCCAACGCAGGTACCGTTGAGTTCTTGATGGATATGGAGACGGACAAGTTCTATTTCATCGAAGTTAATCCCCGTGTTCAGGTTGAGCATACTGTTACAGAGACGGTTACAGGTATCGATATTGTCCAGGCGCAAATCAAAATTGCTGCAGGTGGACGAATTGGTGGCGATGATTCCGGTGTACCAGTACAGGAAGGTATTCGCCTCAACGGTAATGCGATCCAGTGTCGTGTGACCACAGAAGATCCAGAGAACAATTTTATTCCAGATTATGGTAAAATCCTGGCGTATCGTGGTGCAACAGGCTTTGGCATTCGTCTTGATGGCGGAACGGCTTTTTCTGGTGCGGTTGTCACTCGACACTATGATTCGTTGCTCGAAAAAGTAACGGCTTGGGGCGGTACACCGGATGAGGCGATTGCACGTATGGATCGCGCATTGCGGGAGTTCCGGATCAGGGGAGTGTCAACCAACCTCACGTTCCTTGAGAACGTCTTGTCTCACCCCAAGTTCCGCGGGGGTGAATATACGACAAAATTTATTGATGAAACGCCTGAACTCTTTCACATGCCGCGTCGTCGGGACCGTGCATCGCGTCTGTTGCGCTTTATTGGCGATGTTATGGTCAACGGTAATGATGAGGTTACGGGGCGTAAACACCCCGAAAATCCTCATGATCCTCGCATCCCGAAAACGGGTAATGGTGCAATCCCGGACGGTGCCAAGCAGCTCCTGGATCAGAAGGGTCCTGAAGCCGTTGCTCAGTGGATGAAAGACCAAAAACGTCTTTTAATTACAGACACGACTTTTCGGGATGCGCATCAATCCTTGTTGGCGACCAGAGTACGGACCGACGATTTAAACAAAATAGCACCTTACTATGCACAAAACCTGAGCAACCTGTTGTCGATGGAATGCTGGGGCGGTGCTACTTTTGATGTATCCATGCGCTTTCTCAAGGAATGTCCTTGGGAGCGCCTGGAGAAGTTACGCGCGGCAATGCCGAACCTGCTGACCCAAATGCTGCTTCGCGCTTCTAACGGTGTTGGTTATACCAACTATCCGGATAACGTAGTGAAGTATTTCGTGCAGCAATCCGCTGACGCTGGAATGGATCTATTCCGTGTTTTCGATAGCCTCAACTGGGTTGAAAACATGCGTGTGGCCATGGATGCGGTTTGCGAAACAGGTAAGATATGTGAAGCCGCGATTTGTTATACAGGCGATATTCTGGACCCGAACCGTCCGAAGTACGATCTTAAATATTATGTAAACATGGCCAAAGAACTTGAAGCGGCTGGCGCTCACATTCTGAGCATCAAGGACATGGCGGGTCTCTTGAAACCTGCAGCAGCCAAGATTCTTATCAAGGCTCTTAAAGATGAGGTCGGATTACCAATTCACCTTCATACCCATGATACCAGCGGAATTTCAGCGGCGACGATTATTGCCGCGGCGGAAGCTGGGGTAGATGCCGTGGATGCCTGTATTGATTCCATGAGTGGCCTGACGTCTCAACCAAGTCTTGGTTCTATTGCAGCTGCGTTACGCAATACTGACCGTGACACCGGACTTGATGATGGTGCTCTGCAAGAGTTGTCCGGTTACTGGGAACAGGTCAGAGCAAACTATATAGGTTTTGAGAGCGACATACGGAGCGGTACATCGGATGTTTATCATCACGAAATGCCTGGCGGTCAGTACACCAATCTTCGTCAGCAAGCGCGTTCTCTCGGTATCGAAGAACGTTGGCCTGAAGTTTCCAAAGCCTACGCTGAAGTAAACGATATGTTTGGTGATGTGGTTAAGGTAACGCCATCCTCAAAAGTTGTCGGCGATATGGCCTTGATGATGGTCACCAGTGATATTACACGCTCCGATGTTGAAAATCAGGACAAGGAAATTGCTTTCCCAGAATCTGTGGTTTCTTTCTTCAAAGGCGATCTGGGGCAGCCCGTTGGCGGGTTCCCGACCGAGCTTCAGAAAAAGGTTCTAAAGGGCGAAGAAGCAATAACTGTAAGACCTGGCTCTCTTATGCCTGCCGCAGATCTCGTAGCTGAGAAGGCAGAGGTTGAGAAGAAAGTCGAACGCGCCATAAGTGATTATGAATTTGCATCCTACCTGATGTATCCACAGGTTTTTGTGGATTATGCCAAACATCAAAGAGAATTTGGCCGCGTTTCTACTCTGCCAACTCCCGCCTTTTTCTACGGCATGAATGTAGGGGAAGAGCTTTCGGTGCATATTGATCAGGGTAAGACCTTGATTATTCGCTTCCGCACGGTGAGTGAGCCCGATGATGAGGGAATTTGTACTGTATTTTTCGAGCTCAATGGGCAACCACGAAATGTGAAAGTTACGGATAGAAGCCGTTCGTCCGCCAAGGAAGCACATCCTAAAGCGGATGCAGGGAACGCTGATCATCTCGGTGCGCCGATGCCGGGGTTGATAGTGACAGTGTCTGTTTCTGAGGGCGATGCAGTCGAACAGGGAGACGTTTTGATGTCTATCGAAGCGATGAAAATGCAGACATCCGTACTGGCAGAAAAGTCAGGAACCGTGAAAGAGATCCTTGTTAAGCCGGGCTCTAAAATCGAAACCAAAGATCTTTTGGTTGTTATTGGTGACTAGGGTCCTGGCCCTTATGTATCTCAAGACAGTAAAATACCGTCACTTCGGGAGGTTCCCGAGATGACGGTATTTATTTTTATTCAGCCTGTCTTTCCACAGCAAGCTCTAGCCATTCTTGAAGACGTTCTTCGGGGCTGTCGTTATAAAGAACATCGGTAACAACGCAGATAGTGTCTGCACCTGCATCATAGATTTCCGGCGCGTGCTCTACGGATAGACCTCCAATAGCGACGAGGGGAATGTGTCCAACCATTTCCTTCCAGCGCCTGACGTTTTCAGCGCCTTGAGGAGCCCAGTGCATCTTCTTTAAAATGGTTGGATAAACAGGTCCAAGCGCAATGTAATCGGGCTCCAGATCCAGAGCACGGTCCAGTTCGTTTTCATCGTGAGTACTGATACCTAGCCTGAGGCCTGCTTGCCTAATTTCACCTATATTGGCTTCATCCAGATCTTCCTGGCCGAGGTGGATAAAGTCACAACCAAGTTCAATCGCCAGCTCCCAATAGTCATTGATAATCAGTTGAGTTTGATATTGCTGACAAAGCTCTTGTGCAAGGGTGATTTGTTCGCGGATGGCATCTTCTTCGGCGTCTTTGATTCGTAATTGCACGAGCTTTAAGCCAGCGGGGAGAAGGCGCGGAAGCCAGCTGACGTCATCAATAATTTGGTAAAAGGGATTAAGCATGTTCTTGATTCCAGAAAGGGAGCCCGGCGACGGGAGTGGATGGAGCGGCCATGTCTCTTTTTTCTATTGGGTCTGCAACAAACGATAGGTGCCCACTTTCTATCGCCAGCGCAAAAGCTTTCGCCATGAGAACGGGGTTACCGGCTTTGGCAACGGCTGTATTTAAGAGGACGGCGTCATAGCCCAGTTCCATTGCGGCTGCGGCATGAGAGGGCAACCCAATTCCAGCATCAACAATAAGAGGGATTTTTGGGAAGTGCGCACGCAGGCTTCTGAGGCCATAGACATTGTTTAAGCCCCGGCCACTGCCAATCGGTGCCCCCCAGGGCATGAGGACTTCACAGCCCGCAGCTAATAATTTTTCGGCAACGACAAGGTCTTCGGTGGTGTAGGGAAAAACCTGGAAACCATCTTCGGATAAAATTCGTGCTGCTTCGACAAGCCCGAATACATCCGGTTGTAAACTATCATCTTCACCAATGACCTCGAGTTTGATCCAAGGTGTCTCGAAAATTTCCCGAGCCATATGTGCGGTTGTGACGGCTTCTTTTACGGTTTTACAGCCTGCAGTGTTGGGGAGAACTTTTGCTCCGGTTTCCTTGATGTAGGACCAGAAACTTTGTCCAGCCTGATCTTTTCCGGACTCTCTCCGAAGAGATACGGTTACAATGTCAGAACCAGAGGCTTTGATTGCATCCAGCATGATCGCAGGCGAGGGGTACAAAGCTGTACCTATCAAGAAGCGCGAAGATATTTCCTGATCATAGAATTGAACGGTCATGCTTATCCGCCCTGCATGGGAGCGACGATTTCGATCTCGTCGCCGTTTTCAAGTTGATTTTGATCGCGAAGACTTGCTGGGGCAAGGGTACCATTTATCGCTGTGGCAACTTTGGCATCGCCATAACCCTGTTCAATAAGTAATTCAGACAGAGTTGAAGAGTTCGATTGAAGCTCTTGGCCATTTAAAATTAAGTTCATAGGGACATTCCAGAAGATAAACTTGAAGGTGGGGTATTACCTGTTCCTTGTAATGCGAGATCAGCGACACGTTTTGCCATGGCCGGGGCAGCTAGATATCCATGGCGATACATCCCATTGAGGTGAATGGTCTTCCCCCTTTGAATTATCTGGGGGAGATTATCTGGAAAAGCGGGCCGCGCATCAACACCAATTTCTAAAATTTCTGCTTCGCCAAAAGCAGGGTGCAGAGCATAAGCTGCAGAGAGGAGTTCTAACACGGAACGAACGCTGGCTCTGGATCTCTCTTCGTTCTCAATCATCGTTGCGCCAACCATGAAAACACCCTCTTTTCTGGGGACGATATAAAGAGGGATGCGAGGGTGCAGTAAGCGTATGGGTCTTGAAAGAGTGACTTCTGAACTCTTAATCAGAATCATCTCCCCCTTTACACCGCGTAAATCATCAAGGGTATCTTTGGCAGCCAGACCGCGGCAATCAATTCTGAAATCTGCTTTTGTTGGGGAGTTGAGACCATTGCTGTCTATTGAGGCGTTGAATAGAAATGAGACGCCCTTGTCTTTGAGGTAATTGACCAGTTCTGGCAGGACTTCTCTCGGATCGAAGTGGGCTTCTTCAGGATAGTACAGGGCCGTGGAAAAACGATCTGCAAGATCGGGTTCGAGTTCCCTGATTTTATCCGACTTGATCTGTTCCCAATTCTCGGTCCTGCGTCCAAAACGTTTAAGATCAGGAACATCCCGTGGCGTTGCAACCACGAGAGTTCCTTTTTGCTGGTAAGTGGAGGTGAAACGCGACCAAAAGGCCATGGATTCCACCCCGAGTTCCCCAATTATCGGTTCTGCGCTTTCCATCTCGCACCAGGGGGATAACATCCCCCCGGCCCACCAGGAGCAACAACTTGCGTCCGGCCCATCACTGGCAGAGATAACCGTGACATCACAACACCTTTCGGCAAAAGCGGCTGCGCAGGATAATCCAACAATACCAGAACCGATAATTTCGATTTTCATTACTCTGCAGGTTCCTTTATCTTTTCTTTTGCAAGATCAGCGTCGACGTAGAGCAGGCTGCCCATTTCTTTATATTTATGGCTCATCTGGGCCATACCTTGTGTTTTATCATTCAACTTACCAGCATAATCCCTGACTTCCTGTGAAATTTTCATGGAACAGAATTTGGGGCCACACATGGAGCAGAAATGAGCGACCTTGTGGGCATCTTTGGGCAAGGTCTCGTCATGGAATGAGCGGGCTGTGTCCGGATCGAGTGAGAGATTAAACTGATCTTCCCAACGAAAATCAAAGCGGGCTTTTGAAAGGGCATTGTCTCTAATCTGCGCTGCTGGATGCCCCTTGGCAAGGTCGGCGGCCTGAGCCGCTATTTTATAGGTAATAACACCGATTTTTACATCGTCTCTGTTCGGCAGTCCCAAGTGTTCTTTCGGGGTTACGTAACAAAGCATGGCTGTGCCGTACCAACCAATCATAGCGGCGCCAATTGCAGACGTAATATGATCATATCCCGGTGCAATATCTGTGGTGAGGGGGCCGAGTGTATAGAAGGGAGCTTCGCCGCACTCCTTGAGCTGTTTTTCCATGTTGGCCTTAATTTTGTGCATGGGAACATGGCCCGGGCCTTCGATGATGACCTGGCACCCTTTTCTCCAGGCAACTTGTGTCAATTCGCCGAGGGTCTCCAGTTCAGCAAACTGGGCGCGATCATTCCCATCGGCGTTCGATCCGGGTCGCAAGCCATCGCCGAGAGAGAAAGAAACATCGTATTGGCGCATGATGTCACAGATGTCTTCAAAATGCTCATAAAGGAAGCTCTCTTTGTGGTGGTGTAAACACCACTTTGCCATGATCGAACCCCCACGGGAGACAATGCCTGTAACACGGTCAACTGTGAGGTGGATGTAAGCGAGGCGAACGCCAGCATGGATCGTGAAGTAATCAACACCTTGCTCACACTGTTCGATCAAGGTGTCTCTGAATACTTCCCAGGTTAGATCTTCGGCGACGCCACCAACCTTTTCCAGAGCCTGATACATGGGGACGGTCCCGATGGGCACAGGGCTGTTTCGGATGATCCATTCACGGGTGTGGTGTATGTTCTTGCCAGTAGAGAGATCCATGACCGTATCTGCGCCCCACCGTGTGGCCCAAACCATCTTATCGATTTCCTCTTCTACAGTGGAAGCGATGGCAGAGTTTCCGATATTGGCGTTGATCTTGACCAGAAAATTTCGGCCAATAATCATCGGTTCCAGTTCAGGGTGATTGATGTTTGCCGGTATGATCGCCCTGCCGCGTGCGATCTCACTTCTGACAAACTCAGGCGTAACAAACTGTGGCAGAGAAGCGCCAAAACTTTCACCCTCATCCAGAGTTTCCTGAGCGTTATCCAGAGCCTTCTTACGTCCCAGGTTTTCCCTCTCGGCAACATAGATCATTTCTTTGCTGATGATGCCTGCGCGTGCCATTTCGTATTGGGTGAGGGGCTGTTCGCCAGTGCCGCGATAGGGTTGGTATTCATAGGCAAAAGCATCGGCTAAATAAGATCCTTTTGCCCCTCCATTGTCTTCCGTTTTTAAATTCCGACCTTGATATTGTTCAACCGCGCGCTCTTTGATCCATGCTTCTCTATATCTCGGAAGTCCCTTGTCGATGTCTATCGTATGGTTGTCATCGGTATAGGGTCCTGATGCGTCATAAATTCGAACAGTTGGTTCCTGGGGATCACTGGTTTGAATGTCACGAAAGGGAACTCTTAAATCGAGGGCGGTGTCGGGTGTGGTGTATGTTTTACTGGATCCCGTCAGGGCACCAGTGGTTAGGCTCGGGAGTGTATTTTTTTCAGACACAGTAGATCTCCTATTGTCTAATTCATAAGGAGATCCGGGGAGCTATGGGAGGCTTTGGACAGAGAGATTCGCAAATATGGTCTTGCAATATCGTTCTGCCGTGTTTCCAATCCCTTCGCCGGCATGACCCGGATCAGGTTCGAAGGGTCCCGTGCAATAACAGCACAATCTCAGCCCCATATATGGGACACCCCTAGGATGTTTTGTTTATAAAATAAGATTTGGTGAGATACAAGCCAGTAACCGCTGGACTCAGAGTTTTGCTGTTCTGGGCAAAACTTGATTGATTGCGGTCTTGGTATTTGATTTACATCAATGTCCTTCCCATCAGGAGTGTTATCCTGCACAATCATAAATGTGTTGGTTTTCTGGTGTTCGTATTCGGACATATGTTTAAACCCGTTAGAACTGAGAGAAATAACGTGGAAAATCTACAAGCAGTCCCAGTTGAAAAATCCAAGAAACAAGAAATTACTTTGTTCATGTTTCTTGCGGCAGGCCTTATCCCGGCGATAACCCTGGGGCTTGTTGTTGTTTATGGGTTTTCCATCTGGATGTATCAGGCCCTGATTTCTGGACCACCGACTCATTAGAAATGTGTTGGGAAAGTTAGAGGAAAAGTAAATTTTCCGGTTTGCTGTTTCTCCGCATTAAAATCATGACGCTTGTTTTTTTCGAATTTCCCGATATCTATTGATTGTTGAATACAGTTGTTCTTCCGAGAAAGGTTTAGACAGAACGCCATCCATGCCTTTGGCAATAAACTGGGTATGACGCTCTGTAAAAGCTTCTGCTGTTAGTCCGACAATTGGGATATCGGTTCCAATTTCAAGCTGCCGAATACTCTGCGTTGCTTCAAGCCCATTCATTTCTGGCATGTGGATATCCATAAAAATCATGTCTGGGGGAGAAATTTCAACTTGTTCAACGGCTATTTTACCATTTACTGCAATACGTACCTTATGTCCGAACTTCTCTAAGAATGCGCGGGCAATCATAGCGTTAACCCCATTATCTTCCGCAACCAGGATATCAAGGCCATTACTGGTGACAACCTGAAGATCGTCGTTTTTTTCTAGAAAATTGTTTTGCTGTGCAAGGTTTGCAATTTCAAAAGGTATATAAACATCAAAGCATGATCCTTTGTTCTTGGTACTTTCGACATGAATAAACCCTCCCATTAACTCTACCATGTTTCGAACGATTGAGAGTCCTAACCCTGTGCCGCCATGTGTTCTGGTAATCGTATTATCTTCCTGAGTAAAAGGGTCAAAGATCATTTCAAGGCGTTCTGTCTCAATTCCTTTACCTGTATCTGCTACTCGAAGGCGCAGTATTGTATCTTTTGGGGTGATTCGATCATCTTCAATCTCTGCTGTCGAGAGTGTGACGATAATGCTTCCCTCTTCTGTGAACTTGATAGCGTTACTCATGAGATTCCAGAGAATTTGCCTTATTCTAACGGGATCTCCCACTAAGTAATCTGGACAGGTATCTGATTTATTTAACTTAAATTCTAACCCTTTATCTGATGCAAGGCTTTGGATCGCAGTCATAGTAGTTGAAAGGAAATCCGATAAACTGAAAATAGTACTTTCCAACTCAACAGCTCCGGCCTCAACTTTACTCATATCCAGAATGTCATTTATGATTGCCAGTAAAGTGTGCCCAGAAGATTGTATAGTCCGGACTTTATCTTTTTGATTTGTGTTCAGTTTTGTATCTGCCAAGAGCTGGGTTACTCCCAGTATGCCATTTAGTGGGGTGCGAATCTCGTGGCTCATAGTTGAAAGGAAACTTGTCTTTGCTTCGTTGGCGCGTTTGATGTTCTTTTGCCATTTTCCAAAAAGGCGAAAGACCATGGTCCAGCCAAAACTGAGAATTAGTGCTATTCCTGACACGACCCAAATTTGTATTTGACTATTTTTTTGTCGAAGATTTTCTGCCTGCTTGATTGCGTTGTGTAAACTTTCCTCAAACACTAACATGCCAGTAGTATAGATTTGTTTTTGCTTTTCATATTCTTCAGAATAAAGCAACTGCTTTGCTTTAGACGATTGTCCATCACGAATATAGTCAAATGCCTGTTCTTCTATAGCAACTAAAGCCAAGTTAGCTGTATCAACAGCTGAGATGTTTTCTATATCTTGTAATTCGGGTACGAGTTCTATGGCACGTTCGATTTTCGCGGTCAGTTGAACCTCGTGTTCACGATATCGATTTTCCCAACTTTCATTGCCAGTTTCTGCTGCCAAGCGGGCAGAGGATGAAAGGATTTCATCCAATAGGATGATCTCTCCACGTATATCAGTAACCTCAAGCGTCCAGGCATTCTGTGCTGATGTATCTCTGAAATTCACTGAATATATCGACCAGATAACCCAGCAGAGTCCGATAATCGTCAAGATTAATGTGATGAGTAAGATCCGTAGTGGTGACCGTTGCGAGTGATCAGGCATTACATAGAGATTTCCTGTGGCAAAAGCTCATAATTAAAATACAAACACCCCCTCAATAATGAGTGGGACTTTTTCAGCACAAGCGTAGTAAATTACATAAATAGTGTGAATACTTTGTTTAGAAATCACCTTGGGGTTGTGATTTCTTGTATTTCATTCGCTCTTGCACATTGGTAATTAAGCTCGGGAAATAGATTTTAGTTCGATAGAGGAAACTGTTGGGTCTCTCTTTCTTGAGTTACAGACATAAAAAAAGTGAGACCATTTTGGCCTCACTTAATTTAATTATTTGAATAGCGATGGTATTATTTCCAGCCTTCAACTCCTGTCATATCAGGGAGTTCATGGGCGATACCTTTGTGGCAATCAATACAGGTTTTTTCTCCGGTAAAGAGGTCGGCTTGGTGGGCCGTTGCCGCACGCGTGGATTGCGCCGTTATGTCCATTGATTCTGTTGAGTGACAGTTACGACATTCAAGCGAATTGTTCGCTTTGAGCCTGTCCCACTCGTGTCCGGCAAGCCGCCGCCTTTCAGCCAGGAATTTCTCTCGGGTATTGATGGTACCAAAGAGCTTACCCCAGACTTCTTTTGAAGCTTGCATCTTGCGGGAAATCTTGTCCGTCCAGTTGTGGGGAACGTGGCAATCGGGGCATGTCGCACGAACGCCTGAGCGGTTGCTGTAATGGATTGTTGATTTTAGTTCTACAAGGACGTTATCACCCATTTCATGACAGCTGACACAGAATTCTTCGGTGTTTGTAATTTCCAGAGCGGTGTTAAATCCGCCCCAGAACATGACACCGGCAACAAATCCGCCGATTGTTAGAAAGCCTATCGATAGATGCCGGGCCGGGCGGTTGGCATTGGACCAAATCCAGCAAACCATTGCCCATAATTTTTTAAAAGGTGTCATCATGGTTTTTGCCTATTCACCCTTGATAATTTTCTCGACGTCGATGAACTCGTTCTCGACAAGCGGGGGTGCCGTTACCTGAGTGACATGGCACTGATTACAAAAATATCGACGCGGTGAAACCGTAGCCAATACCTGGTAATCCCGATCCATATAGTGGGTAACACTGACCATTGGTGCCTGGGATTCACCCGTACGTGTTCTGGCGTGACAGGACAAACATTTGTTCGCATTTAGAGAGATTTCATAATCTCTTGTTTGGTGTGGAATGGTCGGGGGCTGTTCCGGGTAATTGCGAACGCGCTTTATATCATTGTTCTCGACTTTGTTCATTCTTGGTGCTTCAGGTTCTGAAGTAATTGGTTCACCTTGGCGCAAGGTTGCAATGCCGTCTGAAAAAGCACCAGAGGTAAGGCCAAGAAGTCCGACAATGGTGATCAGGTGTATAAGAAAGCGCTTCATTTTATGCTCTCCCCGTTGCAATAACTTTGACCGCACATTTTTTGTAGTCTGTTTGCTTGGAAATAGGATCAGTTGCATCCAGCGTTACCTTGTTGATGAGCTGAGTTGCATCGAACCAGGGAACAAAAATCAGGCCTTTGGGTGGCTTGTTCCGACCACGGGTTTCAACGCGTGTAATCATCTCACCGCGTCTGGATATAACTTTTACTTCCTGACCACGCCTTAAACCACGGGCCTTGGCATCGTCGGGATGCATAAAGGCAACTGCGTCGGGGAAGGCTTTGTAGAGTTCAGGTACACGCTGTGTCATGGACCCGGAATGCCAGTGCTCCAGTACGCGACCTGTGGATAACCACATATCGTATTCTTCATCCGGGCTTTCTGCTGCGGGCTCGTAGGGAAGTGCAAAAATAACCGCCCGACCATCGGGCTTACCATAAAAGTCGAAGTCACTGCCCGGTTTAGCGTAAGGATCTGATCCTTCTTTGAAACGCCACTTGGTTTCTTTACCATTGACGACAGGCCACCTTAAGCCACGTTCCTGGTGGTAAAGGTCAAAGGGTGCAAGGTCATGACCGTGGCCGCGACCAAATTCTGCATATTCTTCAAACAGACCTTTTTGGACGTAATAACCAAAATGATTGGCTTCTACATTTTCATAATCTGGATGCGCTTCTTCGAGGGGATATTTATCAACATTTCCGTTTTTATAAAGAACCTCAAAGAGAGTTTTACCTTTGAATTCAGGGTTTTCTGCAAGAACTTCTTTGGGCCACACATCATCTGTTGTGATGCGTTTGGAAAATTCCATGAGCTGCCAAAGATCTGACTTTGCTTCACCCGGTGCGTCGACAAGCTGGTGCCAGAACTGAGTACGACGTTCTGCATTACCGTAAGCACCTTCTTTTTCCACCCACATGGCTGTTGGTAGAATGAGATCAGCGGCTTCCGCAGTTACGGTTGGATAGGGATCTGATACCACGATGAAGTTTTTCGGGTTGCGATAACCTGGATAGCCTTCTTCGTTCAGGTTTGGGGCGGCTTGCATATTATTATTACACATAACCCAATAAGCATTGAGTTTACCGTCTTTGAGCATCCGGTTTTGTAGAACGGCATGATAGCCGGGTTTGGGGGGGATAACCCCTGCTGGGATTTTCCAAATTTTCTCTGCAATGGCACGGTGCTTAGGGTTTGCCACGACTAGATCCGCAGGAAGGCGGTGTGAGAAAGTTCCAACCTCACGCGCTGTACCACAGGCAGAAGGTTGCCCGGTCAAGGAGAAGGGGGAGTTGCCCGGTGTGGAGATCTTACCGACGAGAAGGTGAATGTTATAGATCAGGTTGTTAGCCCAAACACCGCGTGTGTGTTGGTTAAAACCCATTGTCCAGAAGGAGACAACCTTGCGATCAGGATCGGCATATAGCTCAGCAAGCTCGATCAGGCGGTTTTCGGGAACGCCAGAGAGCTCGGAAGCTTTTTCGACTGTATAATCTGCAACAAAGGCTTTGAACTCTTCAAAGTTTATCTCTGTAGAGCCACCCGCTTT
>MAAC01006749.1_pt1 | contig 15927 bp, 18 predicted proteins | sample 1115981 | NCBI WGS metagenome assembly MAAC01 (sample SAMN04961126, study PRJNA320927) | seawater metagenome | isolation source: sample BD02T64 sea water enriched with oil for 64 days | place: USA:Gulf of Mexico | collected 2013-07-27 | reverse complement strand
AATCAATTATTGAAAGATTATTAATAGTTACGTTCTTTAAAATATATTAAAATTACTGCCTACATTAATACTATTTTGGTAAACTCAACGCGAATTCTTTAAAAAGGGTGAGTTAAAGTTGTAAAAGCGTGCCGTGTCCCTTTGGGAGAGCGGATACTTGATCAGCTTGTTAGCCCTAAACTTGTTTTAAGGAGTTTATACAAAACCCGATATTAATGTAGGCTTTTTTTATACACAAAATAAAAATAAAATGGAAAATATTATACCCATCGTTATAGGAGTAATAGGTTTAATTATAGGATTTGTGATAGCAAAAGTGCTAGAAAGAAATAACTCATCACAAATTATAAAATCGGCAAAAAAAAGAGCAACATCGATTACAAAACAAGCTGGTAAAGATGCAGAGACTTTGAAAAAAGACAAAATGCTACAAGCCAAAGAAAAGTTTTTAGAATTAAAGTCAGAACACGAAAGAGTGATATTAAACAGGGATAGAAAAATCTCTGAATCTGAAAAAAGAACACGTGATAAGGAGTCAAAAGCAACAAGTGAGTTGGCAAAAGCTAAAAACTTAACTATAGAATTTGAGTCTAAGAAAAGTGACTATGAGGAGCTTTTGTCTCATGTAGATAAAAGACAATCAGAAATCGACAAAATGCACAGAAGGCAAGTAGAACAGTTGGAAGTGATTTCTAGCCTTTCTGCCGAAGATGCTAAAGCTCAATTACTGGAAAGTATTAAAGACGAAGCCAAAACTAACGCTATGGCTTATATCCAGAATTCTATTGAAGAAGCTAAGATGACTGCGCAACAAGAGGCTAAAAAAATCATCATCAATACCATTCAAAGAATAGGAACTGAAGAAGCAATAGATAATTGTGTCTCGGTTTTTAACTTAGAAAGTGATGATGTAAAGGGTAGAATCATTGGTCGTGAAGGTAGAAATATACGAGCTATTGAAGCTGCAACTGGTGTGGAGATTATTGTGGACGATACTCCTGATGCTATAATTATGTCTTGTTTCGATTCAGTTAGAAGAGAGATTGCACGATTATCACTTCATAAATTAGTTACCGATGGGAGAATTCATCCTGCAAGAATTGAAGAAGTTGTTAAAAAAACAACAAAACAAATAGAAGAAGAAATTAAAGAAGTTGGAAAACGCGCAGTAATAGATTTAGGAATTCACGGATTGCATCCTGAGCTTATTAAGGCTGTAGGTCGGATGAAATTTAGATCCTCTTATGGTCAAAATCTATTGCAACACTCCCGTGAAGTAGCTAAGCTTTGTGGTGTAATGGCTTCAGAATTAGGATTGAATCCAAAACTTGCTAAACGTGCAGGATTATTACACGATATAGGTAAAGTTCCTGAGACAGAAACTGAATTGCCTCACGCAATATTAGGGATGCAACTAGCAGAAAAATATGGGGAAAAACCTGATGTTTGTAATGCTATTGGAGCTCACCATGATGAGGTGGAAATGACAAGTTTGTTGTCTCCAATTGTTCAGGTTTGTGATGCAATAAGTGGAGCAAGACCAGGTGCAAGACGACAAGTGTTGGATTCTTATATTCAACGATTAAAAGACTTAGAAGATGTAGCATTCGGATTTAAAGGAGTAAACAAAGCTTATGCTATACAAGCTGGACGTGAATTGCGTGTTATGGTGGAAAGTGAAAAAGTAAGCGATGATAAAGCTGCAGAATTATCCTTTAGTATTTCTCAGAAAATCCAAACCGAAATGACTTATCCTGGACAAGTAAAAGTTACTGTGATAAGAGAAACTAGAGCTGTAAATATTGCTAAATAGATCATTAGAAAATTGGATAGTTAAAAGGTTGGATTGTTAGATGGTTGGATCATTAGAAGGCACTATTGATACTTTGATTTTTTTTACCAACACCTAACACCTAAACCAGATACCAAGAATTTCGGGGTGAACAATCTAGAACCTAGACCATACATATTAGACAATTTTGAAGATTGGAAAAATAAAGTCTATTTTCGTGGATGAAATTGATTCATTATTTCAGCTAAGTGAGTGGTGTCAATATGAGTGTAAATCTCTGTAGTGGTGATGCTTTCATGACCAAGCATTTGTTGAATAGCTCTAAGATCGGCACCATTTTCTAGTAGATGCGTTGCAAAAGAATGCCGAAAAGTATGCGGACTTATATTTTTATGGATTCCAGATTTTTCAGTGAGCTCTTTTACGATATGGAATATCATAGCTCTGGTTAACGAATTCCCTCTTCGGTTTAAGTATAAGGTGTCTTTTGCAGGGGGATTTATTTTTTGATGCACTCTAATTTCATTTCGGTACAACTCTATGTATTTTATGGTAAGAGTTCCAATAGGCACAAACCGTTGTTTGTTTCCTTTCCCTGTCACTTTTATAAACCCTTCCTCAAAGAATAAATCAGAAATTTTTAAATTAATCAATTCTGAAACTCGTAACCCACAACCGTATAAAGTTTCAATAATAGATCTATTTCGTTCCCCTTGAGGTTTACTTAAATCTATAGTTGCAATTAAAGAGTCAATTTCTTCGAGAGAAAGAGTGTCTGGTAATTTTCTACCTATTTTAGGACTTTCTATAAGTTCTAAGGGATTAGTTTTTCTGTATTCTTCAAAAACTAGATAATTAAAAAAACCTTTTAACCCAGAGATAATCCTGCTTTGTGAACGAGGGTTGATTACTTTGGCAATAGTATAAATAAACTGTTGTAATAGCTCTTGTGTAATGTTAATTGGAGAATCTTCAATTTTGTTTTCCTCCAACCATTTTATTAGCTTTTTTATATCCAGCGTATAATTGTAAATAGAATTTTGAGAAAGCCCACGTTCTATGCGAAGATAATTTTGATAGTCTTTTATAGCTTGCTTCCAGTTCATATAACGATATTAATCATTAATAATGTAAAATAAAGATAACCTAGAAAAAAATTGAGGCATTAAAACGAATTATTTTATATTTGATAAACTTAATAACTAAAAAAAAATCAATCATGAAAAAAATTATTTTAATTGTCTTTACTGTTTTAGTAACAGCTACATCGTTTGCACAAGGAATAGATGTTGGGATAAAAGCAGGGGCAAACTTCGCTAGCTTAACCGATGTAGACGATGTGTCTACAAGAACAGGTTTGTTAATTGGAGCATTTGTCACCTTAAAATTTACAGATAAAATGGCTTTGCAAGGAGATGTCTTATACTCTCAACAAGGGGCAACAATCGATATTAGTGGTTTTGAAGATATCGAATTGGATTATATAATCTTTCCAGTAGTATTTAAGTATTATATCGTTAAACGATTAAACATCCAAGCTGGGCCACAATTTGGTTCTGTTATTAACGATAATTATAATAGTGATTTTGAATCTTTTGATGTTTCAGGAGTAGTAGGAATAGGAGTGGATTTACCATTAAATTTACGCGTTACTGGACGTTATAATTTTGGTCTTAATGATATTTCGTTTGTAAATTTTTACGGAAATGATGTTACGACAAATGCTAAAAACAGTGTATTTTCCTTATCTGTAGGCTTTAGTTTTATTTAATATTTAAAAGGTTTAAATATTTTTTATAAATTTGATTCATTAACTAAAACAATTAATTATGAAAAAATTATTAGTAATCGTTGCTTTTGCAGTATTTAGTTTATCCCATGTATACGCCCAAGATGGTGTGGACAAAGTGGTAGAACAAGCCAAAAATGGCGGTTTTTATGTAGGTGCAAATATTGGGATATCGGTGATAAACAGTTCTGTAATTAATGCTATCCCAGGAAGTAATAATGTTGATGACTTTGGTTCCTTTAATTTTGGTTTTGATGTCGCTTATTTATTTGAGGTAATGGAAAACTTGGAAGTAGGCTTATTGGTAGGTTATACGCACTATGTTGCAAACGGTGAGTATTATAAAGGATATGATGATGGTGATATTTATGCAGATTTTAAAGATGCCTCTTTTGTGCCAATTTCATCCTCTGCAAGGTATTATTTTGGGGATCGTAGATTTTTTGGAGGAATGGATTTAGGCTATGCTATCAATGTAGCTGGAGATGATGCTGTAGATGGAGGACTGTTTGTTCGTCCAAAATTTGGATTTAATTTAGGCGTGGTTACTTTAATTGCTTCTTATCAAAGAGTTGGTGGTGATGCTGATTATGGTGATGTTGATGGAAATACTTATTATTCTCTAAGTGGTTTTAGTTCTTTTAATGCAGGTGCGGAATTTAGTTTTAATTAATATCGAATTTATTTTATATGAAAGCGGAAGTTTTACTCCCGCTTTTTTTATACCTAAATTTTAGTAAATTTACCATATGAATATCATTATTATTAACGGTCCTAATATCAACTTGCTAGGAAAGCGAGAGACCGATATTTATGGGAACCAATCCTTCCATAATTTTTTTGCACAACTCCAGGATAAATATCAAGGAGTTAGTCTTTCTCATTTTCAATCCAATATTGAAGGGGAGCTGATTGATAAGTTGCAGGAAGTAGGTTACGAATATGATGGTATTATCTTAAATGCAGCGGCTTATACACATTCCTCAATTGGGATAGGGGATGTAGTGAAAGCAATATCAACTCCAGTGATTGAGGTACATATTTCAAATACTTTTTCGAGAGAAGAATTTAGGCATCAATCCTTTATCTCTCCCAATGCAAAAGGTATTATTTTAGGTTTTGGATTACAAAGTTACGAGTTGGCCTTGCAAAGTTTTTTAAATTAAATCGCTTCGATTTTAGATACTAGATTGCTCGCTTTTTTCTTTTAAAGAACCAAGACAAATAAAACAAAAAAAAAGTCCAAGAAATTTTCTTGGACTTTTTTAGTCTATAATCTATTGTCTAAAAGTTTGCCTAGCAAACGGTCTAATTTCTTTTATAAATGTATCACCTCACCATAGGCGTCTGCAACGGCTTCCATTACCGCTTCACTCATCGTTGGATGCGGATGTATCGTTTTTAATACTTCGTGACCAGTAGTTTCTAGTTTTCTTCCCAATACTGCTTCCGCAATCATATCGGTAACACCAGCACCAATCATATGGCAACCTAGCCATTCCCCATATTTAGCATCAAAAATTACTTTTACAAACCCTTCTTTATTTCCTGCAGCACTTGCTTTACCACTTGCTGAAAAAGGAAACTTTCCAATTTTTAAATCGTAACCAGCTTCTTTTGCTTGTTTTTCAGTCATTCCAACCGATGCGATTTCAGGAGTTGCATAAGTACAACCAGGAATATTTCCGTAGTCTATAGCTTCTACATTCATTCCTTTAATTTTTTCAACACAAGTAATTCCTTCCGCAGAAGCAACATGAGCTAAAGCAGGACCTGGAACCACATCACCTATGGCATAATAACCAGGGATATTGGTTTGGTACCAATCGTTTACAAGAATTTTATCTCTGTCCACAACAATACCTACATCTTCCAATCCAATATTTTCAATATTTGATTTAATTCCAACAGCTGAAAGTACGATATCAGCTTCCAGAATTTCTTCTCCTTTTTTAGTTTTTACCGTTGCTTTAACCGTTTTTCCTGAAGTATCCACTTTTTCAACAGAAGCATTAGTCATTACTTTAATACCCGCTTTTTTGAAAGATCTACCAAATTGTTTTGATACATCTTCATCCTCTAATGGAACTAGTGTTGGTAGAAATTCAACAATAGTCACCTTGGTACCCATAGCATTGTAAAAATGAGCAAACTCAGCACCAATAGCGCCACTACCCACCACAATCATACTTTTAGGTTGTTCTTTTAAGGTCATGGCTTCCCGATATCCAATAACTTTTTTACCATCTTGAGGTAAGCTTGGCAATTCTCTAGAACGAGCACCTGTAGCAATAATAATATGGTCTGCAGAATATTCTTTTCCGTCAACCTCTACTTTTTTTCCTGGTTTCAATTTCCCGAAACCATCAATAACATCAATTTTATTTTTTTTCAATAAAAACTGAACTCCTTTACTCATTCCATCCGCAACTCCACGGCTACGCTCTACAACTTTAGTAAAGTCTTTATCAGCTCCTTTTACACTTAAGCCATAATCTTCCGCATGTTGTAAATACTCAAAAACCTGCGCACTTTTAAGTAATGCTTTGGTTGGGATACACCCCCAATTTAGACAAACTCCCCCTAGATTTTCCTTTTCAACAATTGCGGTTTTAAATCCTAATTGAGAAGCTCTAATAGCTGTAACATAACCGCCTGGGCCAGATCCTAAAACAATAATATCGTATTTACTCATTTTGTAGTTTTTAGTGTATTTTTCAGAAAGCGAAATTACAAAATGTATGTGTAATAGTTTAAAAAAGCACCAAAAATCAATTCCCAAATTACAAATAGTTTAGTTATTGGAATTTGGGAATTATTATTTTATGATTTCTGGTTATTCTTCTTCCTGAAAATCTAGAGATAAGGAATTTATACAGTAGCGCTGTCCAGTTTCTGTAGGGCCATCGTTAAATAAGTGTCCTAAATGTCCGCCGCAATTTTTGCAAACGACTTCTGTACGAATCATTCCGTGGCTTTTGTCTAAAATAAAATCTACAGCATCTTTATTAGCATCATCAAAGGAAGGCCATCCACAACCGCTATCAAATTTTTGATCACTTGTAAATAAAGGGGTGTTACAGGCGCCACAAACGTAGTTGCCTTTATCGAGATGAAGATTGAATTTCCCTGAAAAAGGTCTTTCGGTACCTTTTTCACGAAGTACATGATAGGCCTCTTGGGTCAATTTCTTATTCCAGAAGGTGTCGGACTCTTGTTTTGGATATTTTTTATCACTCATTTTCGCTAGGTATAAATTCTAAAGCAGCACCATTAATACAATGTCTTTTTCCGGTAGTTTTTCTTGGTCCATCATTAAATACATGACCTAAATGTCCACCGCAGGTTGCACAATGTTCTTCTTTACGAGTATAGCCAATATTATTATCTATTGAAAACGCTACATTTCCTTTAATTTCTCTATCAAAACTTGGCCATCCAGAACCGCTATCGAATTTGTATTCACTTTTAAATAAAGGAGTACCACATGCAGCACAGGCGTATACTCCTTTATTGTAATTCTTATTTAGTTTACTAGAAAAAGCACGTTCAGTACCTGCTTCTCTTAACACAAGATATTCCAAAGGATCCAGTTCCGCTTTCCATTCCGTTTCAGTTTTTGAAACAGGATAGACTTTTTCTTTGGTTTTATCTTGTGCTGTAGAATTACAACTCCATAAAGCAATACTTAATAGTAGTAAACTTAATTTTTTCATTCCGTAGTTTTAGTTGGGAAGAATTTCTATATCTGTAGTATCTATTTGCATATTAGACATTAATTCTTCCATAGTTAAATTGGCATTGGCATATTCTGCAGGGAGAATGGCAATACGGAATGTTTGGTCGTTTGTAAAGTTTGGAGTTAACGTAGATAGATCAAAATTCCCGTATAAAAATAAATTTACATCTAAAAAAGTATGGTCAAAACTATAAATTAAAGTTTTATTAGGATCGTTAAATATTGAAAAGAAAGTTTGTGGTAATTGTGACCAAACATCATATCCGTTAACAACATCTTCTAGTAGGTATACTAAAACTACATCAGATTCATAAACAGTGATGTTTGATGGAAAGTTAATTAATGATTCTTGTAACCCAGTATCTGAATAATATTGAAAATTGGTGGTGACTTCAAAAACCTGGCCTAAATTGTCATATCCTGGAGGGCCTGGAGGGCCTGAAGGGCCTTCGCAAGAGGTAAAAATAAGGGTTGTGGTCATTGCTAAAAGTAAAAATAAATTTTTCATGTGTATTTGTTTTTTTATATAATTTACAAAAGTCGTTCCAAAAATATTCTCAATAATTTTAGAAAAACGATGTCGTTAAAAATATATAAAAAATAGTACCTTTAACGGGTTTAAGAAGAATATTTAAAATGATGAAACAAATAACTTTATTCCTATTTATCTTGTTGGTTTTTGCCTGTAATACCAACCCGTTTACAGGAAAAAAAACCTTGGCATTAGTTCCTAATTCTGAGATATTACCAATGTCTTTTCAGCAATACCAAGAATTTTTGAAGGAACATAAGGTGATAAAAAATTCAGCGGATGCTAAAATGGTAAAAAGGGTAGGTCAAAAAATTGCTTCGGCGGCTCAACGTTATCTTAGTGCAAATGGGTATGGAAGCTATTTAAAAGATTATCAATGGGAGTATAATTTAGTGAAAGATCCTGCAGTTAATGCCTGGTGTATGCCGGGAGGTAAAATTGTTTTTTATACAGGGATACTTCCAATAACAAAAACTGAAGCTGGAATTGCCGCGGTAATGGGACATGAAGTAGCACATGCCTTAGCAAATCATGGACAACAACGTATGAGTGCAGGACAGTTACAAGCCATTGGTGCTGTAGCTGGAAACATTGCATTTATGGATGATCCAGAAAACCAGGCAATGTTTAATGTTGCTTATGGTGTAGGTTCAGATATTGGAGTTATGAAACCGTTTAGTAGGAGTCATGAAAGTGAAGCAGATAAAATAGGTTTGACCCTTATGGCAATAGCTGGTTATGATCCAAATGAATCTGCTAGGCTTTGGGAGCGAATGAAAAAACAAGGAGGAAGTGCTCCCCCAGAGATCTTAAGTACACATCCTTCCAATCAAACAAGGATAGATAATATTAAAAGTTGGGTGCCAGAAGCTATAGCGGAAGCTAAAAAGTTTGGGGTTACCAATTTTAAAAAATAATCACCTAAAAAATATTTTACTATTTTAGAAATTGCTTAAAAAGGCAGCTTTTTAATTTTAATGATTCAAAACAATTATGGTTAACTTAAAAAAAGGAAGTAAAAAGCTGCTAAATGCATGGGCTTTTTACGACTGGGCAAATTCTGTTTACAGTTTAGTAATTACATCTTCTATTTTTCCTATTTATTATCAGGCATTGTTTAATTCTGCAGATGTGGAAACTGTTATTGTTTTTGGGGGAGAAATTCGAAGTACACCTCTAATAAGTTACACCACAGCAGCTGCTTTTTTAGTGGTTTCTTTATTAATTCCTATACTTTCAGGAATCGCAGATTACGTAGGAAACAAAAAAATATTTATGAAGTTTTTCTGCTACTTAGGCGCACTGTCTTGTATCGGACTGTACTTTTTTAGTTTAGAAAATATCCATATAAGTCTATTACTTTATTTTTTAGCCTTAGTTGGTTTTTGGAGTAGCTGGTTATTTTACAATTCTTATTTGCCAGATGTAGCTTATCCAGAACAACAAGATAGACTTAGTGCTAAAGGATATTCATTAGGATATATAGGATCTGTTATTTTACTTGTTTTTAATTTGGCTATGGTAATGATGCCCGAAATCTTTGGTTTGGGAGAAGGAGGTGAGGCTAAAATAATGGCCATGAAATATTCCTTTATTTCCGTAGGAGTGTGGTGGATTATATTTAGTCAGTATACCTTTTATTATTTACCTAAGGGGAATAAATCTAAAAACAAGATAACCAGTAAAATATTTTTGGATGGATTTAGAGAATTAAAAGGAGTTTATAATTCACTTTCCGAGAATTTAATACTCAAACGGTATCTAACCGCTTTTTTTGTTTATAGTATGGCAGTACAAACTGTGATGCTTGTTGCAACATACTTTGGAGAGCAAGAAATTAATTGGGGGGGCGATGATCAAAAAACGTTAGGTTTAATTTCAAGTATATTAATTATACAATTAGTTGCCATTATTGGGGCACAATTAACCTCTATAGCATCAGAAAAATTTGGGAATATTGCTACTTTAATTGTAATCAATGGTATATGGGCAGTACTTTGTGTCGCTGCATATTTTATTTATACTCCTTTAGAATTTTATGTCACTGCTGGTTTTGTAGGATTGGTTATGGGAGGAATACAGGCTTTATCTCGTTCTACTTATTCAAAATATTTACCAGAAACAAAAGACACTACTTCTTATTTTAGTTTTTATGATGTTGCTGAAAAAATTGGAATTGTAATAGGGATGTTAATTTACGGATTTATCGATCAAATAACAGGGAGTATGCGTAATTCGATCTTGTTTTTGTTTGTATTTTTTATTCTAGGTGCAATTTTATTGATTAGAATACCAAGAAATAAGTAATTCTTCACAATTTTTATTTATGTTTGCTGTTATTACAAAAAAAACCTACAATCTATGAAAAAAGTTCAACTTTTTAATTGGCTCCTCATTGCTTTGATAGCGATCCAATTTACTTCTTGTGAAAATGAACCTCTGGAAGGTGAGTTTCCTCAAGATGAAGATGTAATTAATGTTGAAGAAGGAGGATTTATTGCAACTATTGAAGGATCAGGGTTTATAGCAGAGACTGCTAGTGGTACCATGTCGTCAGATAATTTATTAATTCTAACAGGGGTTACAACTTCAGGAGAAACAATAATTTTAACTGTTGAGCAGGCTGCTGTTGGGGTTTATGATATTACTGCTGGATTGGGAAATCAAAATAGTGGGCTATATTCTAATGATGATATTACACCTTATATTTCTGTTGGAGCTTTTGGAGGTTCAGGAACCATAAATATAACCGAATTAGATGAAGTTGGATTAACAGTTACAGGTACCTTTAGTTTTACCGGAATTAGAATGGCAGTTGATGGGGACGGTAACCCTATTTTAGATGGGGATGGAAATCCAGTAATAGAATTAATAGAAGTAACTTCTGGAGAATTTAATAAAATTGTATATGTATTTGATGATAATGGAGGAGAAACCCCAATTGAAGATGACTTTTTTGCTAAAGTGGATGGCGTAGATTTTATTCCAGAATCAATAACGACTTCATTAAATGAATATGCAGGAATTAGTGTAGTAAAAATTGTAGCAGTTAATTCAGAGGGCGCTATTATGAGAATTGATATTCCTGAAGATTTAGGTTTAGGAACTTTTACTATGGAAGCTTTATCAGATGGTACTAAATTAATTAGTTTATATAATTCAAATACTGGAGGAGAAAATTTAACTTCAAACCCTGGTACAATTACCATCACAAAGTTTAATACTTTTACTGGTATTATTGAAGCTACTTTTTCATTTACAGCTACAGATCCTATTAATATGGATCCAACAGTTAATGAAATTACAGAAGGGGCTTTTGAAGTGGATTATATCGTTACTCCAGGTGATACTGTGACTAATTTTACTGCTGAAGTGGATGGAAGTTTCTTTAATCCAGACTCTATAGCAATAACAGAAACTTCGTTTAATGGCATTTCAAGGTTCAGTATTACAGTGATACAAACAGATGTTGAAACAGGAATCAACCAAAAAATGGGTTTATTTTTCCCAACGAATATTGAAGTAGGTACTTATGAAATGACCAACTTATTAATAGACGGAACGGAAGTATTTGCACAATACTCACCAGATTTTGGAAATTCTGTAATTTTTAGATCTAACCCAGGTATATTAACAATAGTTGACTATGATGAAGCAGCAGGTATAATTGAAGGAACTTTCTCTTTTACTGCAGTAGATATCTTAAATCAAGACCCAGCTATTTATGAAGTTACAAATGGAGAATTTACTTTAGAACTTTAATAATAAGTCTAACAAAAAAAATTATAAAAAGCCATCCACTTAAAGTGGGTGGTTTTTTTTGTTTTAAATATATATTTATATGTAAACTCGCTTCTTAAAAAATAAAAATGAAAAACATTAAATTAATAAACATTCTTTTTTAATCTATTTTAACTATCTTTTTTGTTGGATGTAGTGGAGATGATGATTCAAATGACTCAGGTGTAAATGAAGGCCAATTAGTTGCAATTATTGATGGTGACTCATATAGTTCTGATGACACAAATGCTTCAGCAGCTCTTTTTAATGGAACCTTTAATGTAACCACTACTAAGCCAACTATTGGAGAAACAATTACAATTACTGTTTCAAATGCAACTGTGGATACTTTTGATTTAAGTAGTGCTGCAAACAGTCTCAATGGAGATGCATATACTCTTAATGGAGAAAATGCATATTTGTCTAATTATGAGGGAGGGTCAGGAATTTTAATTATTACAAAACTTGATACTGAAAACTTATTGACTTCTGGAACTTTTGAATTTGTTGGGGTAAGAGAATCTTTTGATAATAATGAGAATGTCATTACTGAAACGGTTACAATTACAAGCGGAGAATTTAATAACCTTCCTTTAGTTACTCAAGTTATTGGCAATCCAGATAGCTCTTTAGAGGCTAATATAGATGGAGATGCTTTAAATACCGATTCAGTTACTGCTCTTGAAATTGAATTTCAAGGAATACAACCTTAACAATTTCGGCTATCAATGATACAACCCATCAAAATATTGCATTATCATTACCTGCTGATATTGCTGTGGGTACTCATGATTTTGAACTCTTACCCCTTCCTGGAGCATTAATAGGACAATATACACCTAGTCTAGGAGGAGGAAATGAAACGTTTGTATCTGTCGATGGTACCATAACGATTACAAGCTATGATATGGTAACTGGAATAATGGAAGGTAACTTTGAATTTACAGCTGGAGATTTTTCAGGAATTGACCCTACTATACATGCTATTACAAGTGGTAGCTTTTCTGTTGAGTTTCAATAGAAATTAAACCTATAACTGATAAATAAAAGCCGCTTCAAATTTTTGAAGCGGCTTTTATTTGATAAATGGAGTATCAGATTAATTAGACTCAATGTCACCAGAACCCATTACTTTATTATCTGTTGTTTCTGGATTTCCAGAATAGACAATGTCTCCAGATCCATTTACTCTAGCCTTTAAACTTTTACTTGCATAAACACTTGCGTCTCCAGAACCGGAAACATAAACCTGAGTGTTTTTAGAAACTAATGATTTTCCTGTAAAATCACCACTACCTGTTACTTTAACTTCTAAATCGGTTGCTTTTCCTGAAAGTTTTAAATCTCCAGATCCTGTTATTTTAGCATCAATTGTTGCTGAATTAACATCTAAAATAACATCTCCAGATCCTGTTAATTCTACTTCAAAAGAATCGCTTTTAATTGTATTACTAGTTAAAACATCTCCAGATCCAGTTAAAGAAACTTTATTTAAATCTTTAAAAGGAACAGTAACATGTACTCCTTTTTTGGATTGAATATTTACTTTGTTTTTAACTTTTATAGTTAAGACTCCGTTTTTAGATTCAATAACAATGTATTCTTGAATGTTTTTATCGGTAGTCACTGTGATGGCACCTTCGGTTCCAGACTCTAATTTTACATCCATAAACCCAACAACCTTTATTTCATTATAATCTGAAGTTTGATGCGTTTTAGTGGTAATGTCTCCATTCCCTTTTATCTTTTTAAATTGTGCCTGACTCGTATTAAAAAAGAATAGAGTTGTTGCTATAGCTAATGTGTACTTTAAAATTGATTTCATTTGTAATGGTTTTTAATGTTTAATTAATGTTACTCCTCCGTATTGAGAATTGATGTTTACAGTATTTCCTGAGTTTTCTTTACCGTGATATCCAGAATATTTTTTGTCACTATTATCTTTAGATGTATGTTTAACTGTTAAACCCTCTTCTCCACTTAAACTTGCGTATTCTATGTTGATTTCAAAGTCAAAATTTAAATCACTATCATATCCTAGTTTTATACTAGTATAATCAGATCTAACTATAGCACTAGTTGCTGTAGCGGTAAGGCGATCTATTTTTATCGACCCATAATCTGCGGTTATTTTTAATGAACCTGTAACTTTTCCTATTCGATGACTAATATAATCGCCAACTCCTATTAAAGTATTCGCTTTTTCTACCACAATTTTCCCATAATCACAATTGTAGTTTATATTTTTCACTTCTAAAATTTCAGAATTGGTGTAATCTGCATTTAGAATCAAACGATCTGCTTTTTCTAAAGTAAAGCCAGAATAATCAGCATTTATCTTACCACTTTTCATATATCCAATTGTAGATTTAGAGGTATAATCAAAATTCAAACTATTGTCATCGGCCATTAATTCACCAATAATAAACTGTCCATAGTCACAACTAATCTTAGCATGCCCTTTTAGTTTATTTAGGTTTATGGCGCCATAATCATTGTTAAGATCTAAAGAATTAGTAATTGGCATTTTAATAGTATAATTAATTTCCATAGAGGAATTGTCGTTATTTCCAAACCAACTCCAAGAGTTTTTTTTATTATTAAAAGTTGTTTTGGCAGATACTAACGAATTACTTGCTGTAAAATCCACATTAATACCATCCAACCTTTTTTGTACTTTATCTTCACTATTTCCATTGACAGTAATCACGATATCAATTACAATACGGTTTTCATTCCAAGTTACAATGTCTACATTTCCATAGCTATTAGATACTTTTAATTTTGCATCTGCATTTACACTATATTCCTTATGTATTGTTTTGTCTTTGGTATGTTTTGCAACAGGCTTGTTATTGTTTGCAAATAACAAAGCTGGAAATAAGAATAACAGTAGGACTGCTTTAAATTGTGTTTTCATTTTTTTGAGTGTTTAGATTTTTAACTTCTTCTATTTTGTTAATGACTTGTTCTAGCAATTCAATTCTGTTTTGAAAATTGCTAATCATTGCATATATCACACGTTTGTCGTTTCCGCTTTCTACTAAATCATTTTTAAGTAATTCATATTTACTTTCAAGAATTTCTAATTGTTTTAGTGCATCTTGAACCAAAGCTTCCGTTACGGGAGAATTAAACCCTTTTAAAGTTTTTAATTCCTTATTAATTGTTGAGGTGAAAAAAGACTGGGTTTGTTCCATCTCTGGAGAAACACTTGCTAAATCTGCTGCTTTAACATTGGTGTTGATAAATAAGCCACTTATGGTTACAATGACCGCAAGTACAGCTGCAATAGAAATCACTCTCTTTAAATAATAAGTAGTGTTGTTTTCTATTTTAGGCTGATTGTTTAGCTTATCTAAAAAACGATGCTGATGCCCTTTAGGGGTGTCTTGTACATTAAAAGTGCCTTCAAGGTTTTTAAATAATTGATCTATTGTATCTTTTTTCATGATGCTACAATTAACTTTTTACGTAAACTATCTTTGGCTCTGGAAATTAGCGTTCTACAGTTGGCATAACTGATTTGAAGAATTTCACATATTTCCTCATAATCAAATCCTTCAATAAAATGAAGGGTTAATATTTGACTATAATTTGTATTTAAATCTTCCATACCCTTTAAAACTCTATTCGTTTTTAATTGTGAATAATCATCAGCAGAAATTGAAAAAGTATCTTCTTGAGCTTCTTCTATAAATTCTTCATCAGAAATATGTACAAAACGTTTAGATTTGTTATACTGACTTACACTATTGTTAATCACAATCCTTTTTAACCAAGATCCAAATGTTGTATTGTCTTTTAAAGAATCCAACTTTGAAAATGCAGTAATAAATGATTCCTGCATTACATCTTCGGCTTCGGCTGTGTTTTTAACAATTCGTATGGCCGTATTATACATAGCATGCTGATATCGGTTATAAACCTCTAACTGAGCAAGCTGATTTCCCTTACTACAAAGAGTAAGTAACGTGTTAATATTTTGTTGGGTTAGTGTCAAATTAAAAACAATTGTTACCCTAAAGATAGTATATGGATTAGATTGTTACACTTTAAATTAAAAAGTTTTTAAAATAGAGGTTAATTTTTAATGAACTAGGCTTATAAGTGGCATAACAATTGACAATATTATAATGAAAACAATTGTTATTGTTAGGATAGGAGCTGTTTTTCAAGAATATAAATAAATAATTAAAAAGAAATACATCATGTTCACCAAAACCTTTTTAAAATTAAGGGTTTAGAAGTGACATTATGTCCTAAACATATATATGGCTAGATCAAAACTTACT
>MAAC01013470.1_pt1 | contig 15938 bp, 16 predicted proteins | sample 1115981 | NCBI WGS metagenome assembly MAAC01 (sample SAMN04961126, study PRJNA320927) | seawater metagenome | isolation source: sample BD02T64 sea water enriched with oil for 64 days | place: USA:Gulf of Mexico | collected 2013-07-27 | reverse complement strand
GGCGAGAGTTTTGAGCACCGTCGTGGCTGGGTCGAAGATAAACTGCTCGCACTTGCCGATGTCTTTTGTATCGATGTTGCGGCCTATGCGGTGATGTCGAACCACTACCATGTAGTGCTGCATATTAACGCGCCGCAAGCAGAGCAATTGAGTGATCTGGCAGTGATTGAGCGCTGGCACCAACTCTTTAAGGGCAATCTACTCAGTCAACGCTATTGTCGCGGTGAGAAGCTGCTCAAGGCCGAACAGGCTGTCCTCGATAGTGTTATCAAGGAGTGGCGACAGCGCTTGCAGGATATTAGCTGGTTTATGCGCCTAATTAATGAGGGTATCGCCCGTCAGGCCAATAAAGAAGATCAGTGCACGGGCCGCTTCTGGGAGGGCCGTTTTAAATCCCAGGCCTTATTAGACGAGCAAGCGCTATTTGCCTGTATGGCCTATGTGGATCTCAATCCCTTGCGGGCTAAAATGGCGAAAAAGCCTGAACTATCGCACCACACCTCCGTAAAAAAGCGCATCACCAAGGCTAAAACAGCCCACCAGATCAATCATCCGCAACAACAAGAAAAGAGCCTGATGCGCTTTGCCGGCAATCCTCGGCAAGACATGCCCGGAGGACTCCCCTGCCGGCTTAGTGACTATCTCGAATTGGTCGACTGGACGGGGCGCATCGTGCGCAGTGATAAACGCGGTGCTATCGATCACAACATTCCGCCCATCCTCACCCGTTTGAATATCAGCGCCGACAACTGGCTCACCCTCAGCACTCAGTTTGAGGGGCGCTTTGGCCGCGTGATTGGTACGTTTCAACACTTGAAGCTGGCTTGTGAAAGCCTGAACTACCGACGCATACCCGGCATTACAAACTGCAGGCTGCTGTTTGATGGGGACTAGCGTGACATACGCAACGCGGTCGAAAAAAGCCTTTAAATCACCCTCTTTTGATACACACGACTTTCATTACCTAAAGAGCAATGCCCGCACCGTTTCCTGTCCTGGGTAATAGCTCATATTCACGTGGGTCCCTTTAATCTTTGGCAATTACCCTGATGCTTCAAGTTAAAGGGCACCTCACGATCCTCTACCATTACGGCCTGCAAAACCCACTCGCCCTGCCCTCGCTGTACATGCGAGGTGAGCTTTATTAGTTCGGAGTGGCTAAGGTCTGGTTTTTTCGACGAACTTTTTCCCTAAGGGCGGCGGTATTAAGCCTTTAATGCCCTCTTAGAATTTGTGCTTTTGCAACCTTGCATTCGGAAAGTTCTTTTTACAAGTTTTGACAGGGTTACCCATAACGGTACCGGTGCGCACTTCACCATTGCGCCACATCATTGATCGTGCTCGAACTTCGCCATCATTAATTAATAGGAATACGAATACTTTGTTTATTAGCTGGGGGCCACCTCCTTTATTAGACGGATGTTTAAATCTACCACTATAAACACGGTCTACGGTGGCACAGACGACATATCCAAACCAGCGCCCTTCATTGTTAGTACCGATGCTATCGAAGCCCTCATCCCAGCCGCGAACGGGTTTACCCCAAGAATAAAATGATGCTGGCAAAGGTGATACAAGCCCAAGATCTGCCGCTATAAAACCACTCGTAATTTCCAAATAGTTGTCCGGGTATTGGCCATAGTTGGCAACCTCTAAATCGTAGTCTGTAGGCGAGTTGCCAGCACAGCCGACGAGTGTTGCCGCCAAAGTTAAAAGGATCGCGAGTAATGGTTTTTTCATAAACTTAATGTCTCTTTGTTATTAACAAAATTTAAAAAAGGTTTCAGCGCAATCAACTAATCACATTGCCGGAATACAAAAAATGGTATGTAAAAGCCGCCATACGAGCCTATCGTCGAGGCAGCGTAGATTTTTTAAATCTGGGCCTATCATCCCCTCGAAGCCATTTAGCAAAGTAATAGTTACTTTCCATCTGACGGGTTTGACGTACCCTGAAATACTTTCATAGCGGGAGGTGGTGGCACTTGAGTTGCAGGTTTCAGCGGTAATGTTTGATAGCGCGGGGCTGCCTGGCCACCTTGGGGTGCTTGATCATACGTTGTTTCAGATTTCAGTTTTAAGGTTTGATACTGCGGGGCTGCTTTAGGCGCTTGATCATAAGCTGTTCCAGGTTTCAGCGGTAATGTTTGATAGCGCGGGGCTGCCTGGCCACCTTGGGGTGCTTGATCATACGTTGTTTCAGGTTTCAGTTTTAAGGTTTGATACTGCGGGGCTGCTTTAGGCGCTTGATCATAAGCTGTTCCAGGTTTCAGCGGTAAGGGTTGATAGCGCGGGGCTGCCTGACCACCTTGGGGTGCTTGATCATAACCTGTTCCAGGTTTCAGCCTTAAGGTTTGATACTGCGGGGGCGCTTTAGGCGCTTGATCATAAGCTGTTCCAGGTTTAAGTCTTAAGGTTTGATACTGCGGAGGCGCTTTAGGCGCTTGGTCATAAGCTGTTCCAGGTTTCAGCGGTAAAGTTTGATACCGCGGGGTTGCCTGGCCACCTCGGGGCGCTTGGTCATATCCTGTTCCAGGTTTTAGCGGTAAAGTTTGATACCGCGGGGTTGCTTGACCACCTTTGGGCGCTCCGCCGTTACTTGTAGAACCAGGCTGCGGCAGTACGGTTGTTGGTTTATGTATAGATGGTTTGGGCCCAGAAGGTTTCCCAGGCTTCGGCCCGGAGTGGGCCAATGAGATCGACCCCAAAAAGAAAACTATTCCCATACATAGACTCACGCACGGTATTTTTTTTCTCCACAATTTCAATGCAAACATTACTGACCTCCATTTTTTCACAAGCACTCAACTAATCGCAATGATCAGTTTTAATGGCTAATAAACAACTTAGCGCAAATCACTATTCTATAAACGCAGGTTTAGCTTGGTCAACATCAACCCGCACACAAAAATACGGGTTCAGTGAATTGAGCCAAGCAGATAGCAAGGGCCTAAGCTTGTTCTTTAATTATGGTTTGATTTAAGCTCAATTTTATCAGTCCTGCGAGTGAAGCTGAAACTGGTTTTTCGAATGCCGCTATGGAGCTTCCACTCCCTCTCCTGTGCTACTTCTGCCCAGGCACCTCCGACAGTCTCTGCACCACTCTCAAAAAGCTGTCCAGTTCGAGTAAACAGACCCTCATTTTTATCCGATTTCGCTTTTTGAGCTCTTATCCTTTCGCTTGTATACCATGTCTTCTCTAGGGTTACGTCGACCGTAAAATCAAACTCGAAAGCACCTGTGTATTCGCCATCTGTTTCAAAAATAACGACAAAGTTCATCGCGTCAAAGTGCCCCTTCGCCGCAGCCGGTAAATCTCGCACGCCCATACCATCACCAGGGATTTTGACAGCCAGGTCTTGTGAGCTGTTCACAGCACACTCACCCCCTTCTTTGCCCGTTGCGTCTGCCGCATTACAAAGCTCAACCGTCCACCCAAATCCAATGCCGTTATTTACAAGTACAGGAATAAAATTCAAATCGTTCACCTGTCTTCCCGTACTGGTACTGCCACTGCGACTATAGCTCGCATTCAAACCCTGTGACATTGCTGAGATTCCGAGATTCGCGCCACCAGTTGCACTCCACCCTTGGCTGCGTGACACACTGCTTGATCCCATAGCCGTGTCCGGGTACTTCGAATGCAGTTTAAAACCTCTTTGTGGAGTGGTAATAGACACCTTAAGGCCCTTTATGTACCACCCCTTGTTTCTCTTCTTGTTCTTAAAGCCCTGTGCTACATCGACGAAGGAACCATGGGTTTCGATCGCAATATAGGATACTCCGTTGTCGCTGTACGCAACTGCTTTCGGAGCAAAGTGAATTTTCACATATTGGTTGTTAGATGTTCCATTGATCTTCCATTCCTTATCCTGGGATTTCAGGTGAATTGGAACTGAGAAAATCGCTGGTTCGGTGGGCTGGTTGTTCTGAGAGCTCCCTTGTTGAAAATTCCCTTGCTGAGAATTTGTAGCCTGCGGTCCAGCTTGAGACTTTATTGCAAGCGCCTGCATCTCGGCAGCATTTCGCGAAGCTTCTAAATTTGCCGAAATCCGTTGTTGCTCAATAACATAGTTTTGTGCAGCTTGATTTTCACTTTGGCGTAAGCGCTCATCCTCTTGGCGTACTTTCTGCTCCTCAAGTCTGAGTAATCGGGCGTTATCTTCCTGCGCAATGAATAACTGCCTTTTCCTCTTCCCCTCTTCAACCCCTTCACGGTAAGCCTGCCTGGCAATATCTCTGAACTTTCCGGAACAGTCGAGACTCATTTGAATCGTAGACATTTCATTGTTATCTAAGGCATCGTTAACACCGCGATTATATGCCTCGTTCTCCGCTGGACAAGCGGCCATCATATTGGCTTCTTTAATTTTATAATAACCATCCGAATAGGCCTGCCCAAAAGCCGCAGCGACCTCCTGTCCACAACGTTTCATCGCTGGCGGGTATGCCGCTTTGCCCGCAGCAGCGTCGCGCCGACCTACCTGGAGGGCCTCACTTAATTCGTCTTGGCACGCATCTCGCGCACCACTCGCGAACCCTTCGGAATACCCAAGTTCGATATCCCTCAGCCTTGGCTGGCCACAGCGATACATGGTAGGAACAATCGGGTGTCTATTTCTATAACCGTCGTATAGCCCCTGCTTCTGCGCCTTAGCAATTTCCTCACTGCATGCTATCGCATCTCCTCTTGCATAACCGCTTGAATAAGCCCTATTAATTTCGGGTTGTCGGTTTTTCGGGCAGCGCCTCGAAGTCGGAGTCGATCGACGACCATCGATACCATCCTTGAGTCCCTGTGAAGATGCGGCACCAATCTCATTCGCGCAAGCCTCAAATTTACCCCCGTCTATACCTCGCGCATAGGCGCGTTGAACTTCATGCTGTCGGATAGCAGGGCAACGCTGCATGGTTTGCGGATCCACGCCTAATTGTTGCCTTCCTGAAACGCCCTCTTCACGCCCTTGTGTTTCAGTTGCCGAAATCGCCAAATTACAGCGCTGTTCGATTCCGTTACGGTAACCAGTGTCGTAAGCCGCTGTAAATGCTTTCCCTAACTGCTGGTCATCACAGTATGCTCGTGGATTTGCCGCTTTCTGTACGAGTGCATTTTCTTGACCCCGTAGCAGCCCTTTTTGCGGGTCGCATTTAAATTCAATTTTTCCCTTTGCTACCCCGGCATGATAGGCATCTGCAGATTTCTTTTGTTTTTCTCCGGAGCATTTATCGATCATATCAGCCCGAACAAGGGGGTAGTCGTTCTTTGCAAGATAGCGGCCAATTTCATAACCCGCATTAGGGTCTTCACAATAATTGGCTGCTAGTGCTGGGGGAACGTGATCAGACCGTCTCCTCTCGTTGGAAACACACGCTGAAATCGCTATAACTATAAATCCAGTAAGCGCCATAGTTATAAACTTCATCTATCCCTCTCTTCAAGTAGGTTATTAACAATTAATAAAGTAAGGTTTTCTTAAATGCTAAGTAACCTACAGGCAGGAATTATACTACGCCACAGTCGTGTTAGTATCGTAATCTCTGGTCAGCAAACAGCGCACCTTTTAACGATAATGATGGGACCCTAGGAGGATGGCACGCATTATTGAGCGGCCAACTTCTCACATGTACCACCTTGGAGTCAGCTGATTATAAGAAATCAGCAAGGAGCTAGCCCTTTAACACTCTTGATGGTTTTTCGCTTAAATCATGCCATTTAAGCTGCCCCATGCTGAGAGGGCATGAGCATTCAACTCAGTAATGAAGGCCTTCAAATAAGCCCCTAAATCATCCTTTTTTAATACGCACGACTTTCATCACCTCAAAAGCGATGCCCGCGACCGTTTCCTGTTCTGGATAATAGGTCATATTCACGCGAGCACCTTTTAAGTTTTGGTAATTTCCCTGGCGCTTGAATTTAAAGGGCACTTCGCAACCCTCTACCATGACTGTGTGCAAAACCCACTCGCCCTGCTCTCGCTGAACATGTGAGATCACCTTCATTAATTCGGAGTGAGTTAGGTTCTGGTTTTTTTCGACGAGTTTTTTCGGGTCTGATTGCATCTTCAATAGTACCAATCTCTAGTGGTTAGCCTAGGCCTGTTCAATATTGTGAAAAACCCTTTGCACGTCATCCAGTTCGTCGAGCATGGCAAGGAATTTTTCGAACAGCTCGACGTCGTCACCGCTCAATGTCTGGTAGGCATGGGCCATAAACTGTATTTCATCCAGTTCGAAATCAATATCACCAAAGCTGTCTAGCAGAGTTTGCTTGGCCTTGAAGTAATCGCTGGTGGCGGTAAACACCGATATTTGACCGGCGTCATTTTCGATATCGGTGATATCGACGTCTGCCTCCATCAAGGCTTCGAGTACCGCGTCTTCGTCATCGTCATCGTGTTTGAAAACGAAGATGGCCAGATGGTCGAACATGTGGCTGACACTGCCCTGGGTGCCAATTTTACATTTGGTTTTGGTAAACGCCTGGCGGACATCACCGAAGGTGCGGTTGGGATTGTCGGTCAAGCATTCAATGATCGCCATGCTGCCACCGGGGCCGTAACCCTCATAGCGTGCCGGCGAATAATCTTCACCCGCCCCGCCTTTGGCTTTTTCAATCGCCTTGTCGATAACGTGGCCGGGGACCTGATCTTTTTTAGCCCGGTCGATTAAGCTACGCAGGGTTAAATTACCGCTGGGGTCGGTGCCCCCTGATTTTGCGCTGACATAAATTTCACGACCGTAGCGGCTATACACCTTGGCCTTCATATCAGAGGTTTTGGCCATCGAGTCTTTGCGATTCTGATACGCTCTGCCCATGTAACTGCATGCTCCGTGTTAGTAAAAGAGGTGATTTTACGGGTATATGGCCCGATAGGGAAACACTGCTGACAGCCACCTCAACATACTATGAGCAAGGCCCCAACCTTGCTTGATACGGCATGGTAGAAAACACGATTTGCCAAAATCTGAGCCTGAAAAGGTACTTATACAGCCAGGCGCAAGATATTCATTTTCCGATAAGCGCTTTATAATAAGACAATGAAAAAACAAATCATCCTGCTGCTGATTGTAATGTCTCTATTCTCCAGCGCTTCTCTGGCGAAACCCTGCGTCGTGCTACTTCACGGCCTTACCAGGTCTTCTAGCTCGATGGATGAAATGGAGAGAAAGCTGTCAACAGCTGGCTATTTCGTGGCCAATATTGATTACCCTTCGACCAAACGCTCGATTAGTGAACTGGCAGAAATAGCGGTGAATAAGGGTTTATATCAGTGCAAAAGTCATGGCGCAACACCGCAACATTTTGTCACCCATTCTCTAGGGGGCATCCTGGTTCGTCAATATTATAAAAACCATAGTCTCGGTAACTTGAAGCGAGTTGTTATGCTAGGCCCACCCAATCAGGGCAGTGAGGTTGTCGATAAGCTAAAGAATGTACCGGGCTTTGAGTTAATCAATGGCCCTGCCGGTATGCAGCTTGGTACGCATGCTATTGATGCCCCAAAAAACCTGGGACCGATAAATTTTGAGCTTGGAATTATTGCAGGAACACAGTCAATCAATCTCTTATTATCTGGCTTTTTACCCAACACTGACGACGGCAAGGTAACCGTGGAAGGCACGAAGGCAGAGGGAATGTGCGGCTTTATTGCCATGCCCGTCAATCATCCCTTTATGATGAAGGATGATGAGGTCATCGACGAGGTCTCCCATTTTCTCAATCATGGTAAATTCCGTAACAAAAAAGCCATTACAAACCCTGTCAATAGCGACCCGGCAGTACCCGGTTTTTGTACAGGTGATAAACAACAAAGCCAAATACTGTCTTCAAAATTTTGAGCATGAAAAGACCCGTCTAATTAAAGGAGAAAACGGCATCAGAAAGCGGTTCTTTTAATAGGAAAATATCGCGGCCCATCGCCGAAACACACAAAAGCTCAAGCCCTGAATCATGACCCATCTCAATATCATTTGCCCCCGCAACAGGCTACTCTAAACTGAACCACACCCGCACACAAATAGACTTAGCTTATTGATTTAACGAGGCTATTATGGAAAAAGACAAGTTTGCATTCAACGAGCACTTGCCAGGTCATGATCTACATCTGGAACATGAAGATGCCACCATTCGTTTTTTACACCGAATTATACGGATTGCCGTCAAGGTTCTAGCGGTGCTGATGGTACTGGTAATCGTCTGGGGCATTGGTGATGTCATTTATGTCCTGTACCAGCGTTTTACAGAGCCGCCCTTCTTCTTTTTGCAGATCAATGACATTTTCGCAACATTCGGCGCTTTTTTGGCGGTGCTGATTGGCATCGAAATATTTATAAATATCAGCATGTACCTCAGTACCAATGTCATCCCGGTGCGTTTGGTGGTTGCCACGGCACTGATGGCAATCGCCAGAAAGGTGATTATTTTTGATTTCGATAAATTAACACCACCCTATATTTACAGCACAGCCGCCGTTGTGTTCGCACTGGGCATTACCTACTGGTTAATCACCAAGAAAACATAGGGCGCATAACGGGGTCCATAATGGGATAAGTGCCCTTTAGTATGGCCAGCGAGCTGATCCTTCAGCCCCGTCTATTAAGCTGTGCAGGCTTAGGGTGCCACTGGGAGCAGCCCCAGTGATATAACTGACAAGAGTGGGCACGCCATTAATGGGGCACTGGTCTCACATGGCGCTAAAGAGGATATTACTAAGAACAGGGAAAACCACGCCTTACCATAAGATTGAACAAGCATCCTAATCCACACCAAAGGTTCAATTCATCCGCCTGACCAGAGCCCTCATTTCTAATCAAGCCAGTTATTCTTTTATTCTTTGGTCCATGTGAATTTTTGGCTAATTGCTATAGCAAGGGTATTTCTATTATTGCGCTTATCAAGGTCAACCTCACTGAAGAGGAAGGAAATATTGGTTTTTTTAAAGACCTGGTAAAAAAAGCCAAGGTTAATGGCATCGCCATTTTTGCTGTCACTTACCTTGGAAATCGACCCCAAAGAAGCGGCGAGCTTAAGCTTTTCAGAGAGTTGATAGGTAGTTGAGACATAAATGTATTCCTGATCACTGCCCGAGTTTACATCAATATTTTCGAGTGATACCGCAATGCCCCAGGCCCCTGCGGTGTATTTAACATGGCCTCTAACAGCCTTGCTGTCAGGGCGACTATTCGCAACGAGGCCGGTATCATCAATATCTAAATATTGTAGCCCTGCCGTGACGTTTTTATTGGCAAAAGTAAAGCCAAGATTAGTATCATGATTGCTGTAATCACTATCGTCGACATACAGTCCCGCGTTGAAACTCAAACCACCATAAGTGGCACTGGAAAAAGCCAGGGCATTATCGCTCCAGCCATTGGTTAAGCCAGAAAGCCCAAAGGTGGCTCCGGCAAAGCCCACACCCACTGACGTATCATAAAAGGGGTCGATCTTTAAGCCAGCCATTTTGTAGGGTGTCGATATTCTGCCGTAAACAAATTTACCCAGCGAGCTTTTAATACCGCCATAGTAAAAACGTTCACTAAAGACATTGGCATTAGAATCAATATTCAAGCCAGTTTCTGCATGATAAATAAAACTCACGGCCGGCGACGCATCAAAACTGCCCTTAACACCAAGACGAGAGGCGTTATTCTCGGTTCGAAGATTGCTGCTTGTTACGTTCACATTGTTCAGTGAATATCTGAGGTCACCATAAATACTGTATGGATCGGCAAAACTAAGAGAAGGTATGAGCAGAGCCAATACCGCTACTATTTGCCCTGCCGCTTTGATTTTTGTGCCTTGTGTTTTGATGCCTGGATTGTCTCTATTCACTGCCTGTACCCTCATATAACTCCTGGTAACATATGCGGTATAAAGCTAAGCCAGGGTCAAGGTGGCGCAGCTTTAAATCAGTATAGACAGAAACTGAATCTTCACACGTGGATTAAACTGGCGCCCGATAGAGTATCCACACAGTTACAAATGCTATTCGCTTTCTTCTTACAGGTCATCGACAGCCCCGCTGGCCACGACTAAAGAGCAGTATCCCTTTATGTCATATAACGGGGTTCGGATATCGTTTCGTTTAACAGAAAAGCCCTACAAAAAGCCTCTGAATACCGTCTGGCCGAACCCTTTTTTCTGCCTTCTGATGGCGGTATATAAGCCACCTCAGGCGACGAGTAGTATTGGTTGACCAGCGTAAGCAATAGGCGGAATATAAGCGCGAGCCTATAGCGGGAATAAGAATGGCATGAAGCGCGTCTTGGCGTGAATCGAAGTTGACTGTACTTAGGCCAAAGACCTGGACAATAAAAAAGCAGTCTGCTTGTAGGTATTTAACGGCATTGATGAATACAATAATACGCATCACCGAGATGCCAGAAATCAGCACCGAGCCCCAATATTGTTAAACAATAATAGGGTGACATGCGCGTCTAAATCGCTATCTAGCGTTCGCGGGTAATACCATTTTAAACGACAGCCAAGGAGGTACAAAATGAGCCATCCCAAAAGAGCATCTGATACACCTTATGCCGTTGAAGTTGTAGCGGGGAAATCCTATTTCTGGTGTACCTGTGGTGAAAGTCAATCGCAACCCTTTTGCGATGGTTCTCATAAAGGCACAGATTTCACGCCCTTAAAATATGAGGCCAGAGAATCTAAAAAGGTTTTCTTTTGCGGCTGCAAACAAACAGCCTCGCAACCCCTGTGCGATGGTAGCCACAAATAAATATAAAATGATTATCGATAAGAGCCACTGCACGTGTAAACCTCCCCTTTTTAGTCCTAAAAATTAAAAGCAGCTAGCTCTACGTCCAATAGCAATCGCTCATACTTTAGGCCCTACGCCTTTAAAGAAGGCGCGGAAGCTAGTCTGTTTGAGTAAGACCACGGGGGTTTATCAATCGCCGAACCGCAAGGAAATACTATGGATAGCCATTACGAAATACATAGAAATACAGTAGAAATACAGGACACCCACTTAAATAAACAAAGTAAATAAGCGCCTCCAGCCTTACTACGAATCCGTCTTTAGAAAAATTCACAGCTTTGACCATAATAGAATCGCAAGTAATTACTAATGGATAGCCATGACTAAGGCCAGAAGTCAGCAAGTCTCACTCGAGGCAACCCCCTACTACCATTGCGTTTCGCGCTGTGTACGCAGGGCCTTTCTCTGTGGCGAGAGTTTTGAACACCGCCGTGGATGGGTCGAAGATAAATTACTCGCACTGGCGCAGGTCTTTTGCATCGATGTTGCGGCCTATGCCGTGATGTCGAATCACTACCATGTGGTGCTGCATATTAATGCGCCGCAAGCAGAGCAATTGAGCGATCTTGCGGTGATTGAGCGCTGGCACCAGCTTTTTAAAGGAAACCTGTTGAGTCAGCGCTATGGTCGTGGTGAGATGTTGCTCAAGGCAGAACAAGCTGTCCTCTATAGTGTTATCAAGGAGTGGCGACAGCGTTTACAGGATATTAGCTGGTTTATGCGCCTAATTAATGAGGGTATCGCCCGCCAGGCCAATAAAGAAGATCAGTGCACGGGCCGGTTTTGGGAGGGCCGTTTTAAATCCCAGGCTTTATTAGATGAGCAAGCGCTATTTGCCTGTATGGCCTATGTGGATCTCAATCCCTTGCGGGCTAAAATGGCAAAAAAGCCTGAACTCTCGCACCACACCTCCGTAAAAAAGCGCATCACCAAGGCTAAAACAGCCCACCAGATCAATCATCCGCAACAACAAGAAAAGAGCCTCATGCGTTTTGCCGGCAATCCCCGACAAAACATGCCGGATGGACTCCCCTGCCGTCTTAGCGATTATCTCGAACTGGTCGACTGGACGGGCCGTATCGTTCGTGCCGATAAGCGCGGTGCTATCGACAAGAACATACCACCAATCCTCACCCGCTTGAACATCAGCGCCGATAACTGGCTCACCCTCAGCACTCAGTTTGAGGGGCGCTTTGGCCGTGTTATTGGCACCTTTCATCATCTTAAACAGGCTTGCGCGGCCCTAAACTATCGACGTACACCGGGCATAACCAGCTGTAAGTTGCTGTTTGAAGGGGCTTAGTCAATGCTACGCAACTCGACGAGTGTAAAAACCTTTTCTTTACGTCGATAGAAGTTATCAATACGACGTATCACTGCCCACACCCTGGCTCAAGGGGTCTGTAGTGGCATAGTTAATTTGGCCACCTGATAAGAGGTGATAGCATCACCTTAATAGAAAACAGGTGACCAATGAATAAACGAACTAGACCCACTTTTAGCCCTGAATTCCGACTTGAAGCAGCCCAGCTTGTCGTTGACCAAGGCCGGTCAATCCGAGAAGCAGCTGATGCTATGGGTGTTGGAAAATCAACCATGGACAAGTGGGTGCGGCAACTGCGCTCAGAGCGAATCGGCAAGTCACCCCAAGGTACGCCAATGACCCCGGATCAGCGGCGTATCCGAGAGCTTGAAAAACAGCTCAGGAGGGTTGAAGAAGAGAAGGAGATATTAAAAAAGGCTACCGCTCTCTTGATGTCCGACTCAATGAGAGGTTCTCGTTAGTCGATAAAATCAAAGGGAGTCACACGGTATCTCTGACTTGTGAAGTGTTTGAAGTCAATCGCAGCAGTTACAAATATTGGGCCGGGCGCTCACCTCAACTGTCACCCGAGCAAGTTGAGTTACATAGCAAGGTCAGAGCGGCCTTTGAGGAAAGTAATGGCTCTGCTGGCGCCAGAACTATTGCAACCATCGTTACGACCAGAGGCGCTGATCTGAGTCGTTACCGCGCTGGTCGGCTGATGAAGAAGCTTGAGCTAGTCAGTTGTCAGCTGCCCGCCCACAAATACAAGAAGGTGAGCCAAGAACATATAGCGGTGCCCAATACACTGGGTCGTCACTTTGACGTGCCAGAGCCGAACAAGGTTTGGTGCGGTGATGTGACTTATATCTGGAGCGGCCGACGCTGGGCTTACCTGGCGGTGGTGCTGGATTTATTTTCAAGAAAGCCTATTGGCTGGGCCATGTCGTTGTCTCCGGATAGCACATTAACCTGCCTGGCATTAAACATGGCATTTGAATCACGCGGCAGACCAAAAGGATTGATGTTTCATTCCGACCAAGGCAGTCATTACACGAGTCGTAAATTCCGACAACAGCTGTGGCGTTACCAGATTGAGCAAAGCATGAGCCGGCGTGGTAATTGTTGGGATAACGCGCCAATGGAGAGATTCTTTAGAAGTTTGAAAACGGAATGGGTGCCTGAGCTAGGCTACCGAAGTTTTACCGAAGCAAAGTATGCGGTGATAGATTATCTGGTTGGGTATTACAGTCAGACTCGACCGCATCAACATAACCGTGGTCTCAGTCCAAATACAGCGGAGCAGTTGTACTGGACTGACTACTAAACCGTGGCCAGATTTACTTGACCACTACAGTCTTCACTACAGATAAGTGGCTTGAACCAACAGCTTCACAACAACCAATAGCCAAAACCGAAGGCAACTCGATGAGAGTTCACCGCACATCTCTCTTTTTTGAACCGAAAATTACAGATGGATGTCCTTTATATATTTTTAGTCAGTAGGAAGCTTCTTAAATGCACCTTGCATTGCTTCGCCTACTATTTTTGTAAGTAATTCCTTAGATTTACCTTGCATGCTTTCACCTATTTTACGTTGAAGGTTTAACAGTTTTTCAAAATAAGGTGAATTCTTACCGTTGTAGTAAAGCGAATTAATTTCTTCAGCACTTAAATATTCAGAATGTGCATTTGCTAAATTTTGATTCCATTGTTGCTGATATTTTACTATGACCCGATCCAGCTCACGTTCAAGTATTTTATTAGCTTCAACACCACCAACTTTTGAATCAATAATTCTATAAGTTTGTGTCGTTTTGGCGACTTTGTATGCAAGCTTGGTTAAGTTACTTCCCGTTTTGGCTTTGACAATATAATCAATAGATTGAACTTTTGACCCTGCAACCTGCTCATGTTCTGAACAGCCCACTATCAGAAATATGATTAAAGGTATTAATAAAAACCCACATAGTTTCATAAAGATGCTCATTTTAAATATAACGTTTTACTTAGGGGCTGGAGTGCAGGAGCAAAGCGACGGAACGGAAGTCCCAGCCGAAGGCGACTACAGTAACTTGTTAAGTGCTCGTAGGTTACTACAGAGCACGATTAAAAATAGCCCAATTATTGATGCTAATGATACATTCCCACCCATTGCTAATGTCCCGGAACTACCATGCAGCCACACTACGACTGATGCTGGCACGAGTGTGACCAAATGGCCGACTTCGCTAAGCTTAGTTTTCTTTCGTTTAGACATGAAAAATGTAAAACCTGCTGGAATTAAAAAGGGTACTACCCACACAATCCCTTCGATACCCCCGCCATCAGGTACAACATAGCGACTACTAATTATTGGCTCCGCTTGGTTACCATCCTTCGTCATTGCCGTATATTCACATGTTGATAACGGCAAAGTGATTGACACAATCAGAACCAGACAAAATAGTATCCTTAGTTTGTTCATAGCTGACACTTAACGCTTTTATAAACGGCAGCGCGGCTTTATGCGCTGTCTAGTGGAGGCCGCTGTTTGGCCGTAACGATGTTTCATGAACTTGTTATACCTTACCACCAGTCAGGTGCACGGCATGATGCAGAGTACCCAGCTTGAATAAGGCTATTTAATAACGTGTCGTCTTGGACAAGGCACATACCTTCATGGCCAATAGTTGCGGCGAGCCAAGATGTTTCGTTATTTTTGTATAAGGCTAAACTATCACAGTTTTTCTTTAGCTCTAGGTATGACTCACCAAAGGAGTTATTTAATGCAGTGACAAGCACAGTACATTTTGGGGAATACCCATTTTCATAAGTTGTTACCGGAGATAAATTTAGAGGGTTATCTGTGACCTCATAACCTGCTAAATCAGTAACTTTTGACTCGGGATATAGCCAAGCACAAACATTTGAGCTTTGACGATCAGCCAGAAAAGATAGTAATTTGATTTGGCGGCCGAAATCCTTTTCTTCTACGTAGATCATATTTCCCTTCTAGGTATAACGCATTTAGCAGCGGCAAGCCGAAGCAACGCGTAGGCTTGTCCAGCCCACGCGCTTTTTGAGTGGGTGAGGCTGCCTAAAACTGTTATGTGTTTAATAGTAAAAATTCATTCCAAGCGAACAAACTCTTTGATTTGTGATGCTTGAGAAATACAGCTAATTTTAGTGAATCGGGTACTGGTAACCGTTGCTTATAGCCATCTGCATAACTACATTGCAAACACATTGACTTCACCGCCTTCCTGAGATACTTATCAGACCAACGCCCGTTTGTAAACTCTGAATGGAAAATTGGGTCTATTTCAAATGTTAATAAACAAGCAGTAGCTGGAATTGTCCAAAGCTTTGGTAGTGATGCATTTACTGGTTTAGTTTTATCTAACTTGTATGAAAATATGACCCAATCGATGTGGCGTATAGGCACACTAAAAGAGCCTTTTTTACATAAAATTAGCTCTATTTTATGCTGACTTAAGTCTTTAAAGTTTGAATGAGGGAAAGCATGTTCAATAGATAACGAGCAGTACTTATCTTTCTTAGGGACATCACTACTCACATCCTTTTTCTTTTTTCTAAGGCGATCGATTAAATCTGTCGAATTTTTTATTGTGCTTAGAATTGATGAAATTTCGGATATCAACGATACCTCCTTAATACATAACGTTTAACCAACGTGCCACGCGCTTTTTGCGTGGTCACTTTCGGTGCATTGTTGTTTGCTGACGTGAGAAACAAAGCCCTGAACACCTTCAGGCAGTCATTCTTCGTCAGTTTACTGGAAGGAGCGAGAAAATTAACAGGAAGTGATAGCTCAAGCTTTGCCTTAAGACTAAGTGCCTGTCCCTTGGAACAAATCA